>JAEEGL011800437.1_pt1 | contig 12258 bp, 14 predicted proteins | sample 9134231 | NCBI WGS metagenome assembly JAEEGL01 (sample SAMN16246548, study PRJNA631951) | gut metagenome | biome: gut microbiome; feature: rumen; material: fiber-attached | host: Bos | place: Iran: Karaj | collected 2018-10
CCGGAACACCTTTCCCGGCGTTACTGCGGTACTTGACCTCCACGAAGACCAGAGTCCCGGCATCCTCCGCGATCAGGTCGATCTCCCCGAAGCGCGTCCGGAAATTCCTCACCAGGATCCGCAGGCCCTGCCCGCGCAGGTATCCGGCGGCGAGTTCCTCGTAATGCGTGCCGAGCGCCCGCCGGTTATTCCGCGTTCCTGCTCCGCCGTCCGGCAGCGCTGTCTTTCGCTCAGTCAAACGCGTGTTCTCCCAGCAGGTTCCGCAGGAAGGTCCTGCGGTGGATCGGGCACGGACCGTACTCCAGGATCGCATCCGTGTGCGCTTTCGTCCCGTATCCTTTATGACCCGCAAACCCGTACTCCGGATAAAGCGCGTCGTACTCCTCCATCATCCGGTCCCTGGTAACCTTCGCCATGATGCTGGCTGCCGCGATCGAAGCGCTCTTCGCGTCACCCTTCACGATCGGGATCTGCGTGATATCGATCCCGGGAATCGTCACCGCGTCGTTCAGCAGGAGATCCGGGCGTATCCCGAGCGAGCCGACCGCCTTCCGCATGGCCTCATAGGTAGCGTTCAGAATATTGATCTCATCGATCCGCTTCTCATCCACGATGCCCACCGCCCAGGCCGCGGCGCGCGAACGGATCTCTTCATACAGCTCCTCGCGCTTTTTGGCGGAGAGCTTCTTCGAATCGTTCAGGTACAGGATCAGATCATCCTTCGGCAGAATAACGGCGCCCGCCACGACCGGCCCGGCGAGCGGGCCCCTGCCCGCCTCGTCGATGCCGCAGATGCCCGCGTACGCAGCATACTCGTGTTCGTAAGCGAGCATGGTCTCCATGCGGGCCAGCTCTTTTTCCAGGCGCAGGCGCGCCTTTTCTTCACGGTCTGTTTTTGCGCTCAATCCGCAGCCTCTTTCCCGGCGGGTCATCAGTCCGTCAGCAGTGATATTTCGTTTATCGGCCAGATCCGCAGGACCGCGTGTCCCAGAATCTGTTCCTCCGTTACCGGTCCGACGCTCTCGTAGCGGCTGTCCGTGCTGTTATTCCGGTTATCTCCGATCACGAAATACTCCCCTTCGCCCAGCGTCAGCGGATTTGCGCAGAGGCCTGCATAGGCCATCTCCTCATATCCGTAGTTTTCTTCGAGCGGAATTCCGTCGATATAGATCACGCCTTCCGCGATCTGAACGGTCTCGCCCGGAAGCGCGATCACGCGTTTAATGTAGTACGTGCGCTCGTCTCCGGGAATGCGGAACACAATAATATCGAAACGGTCGGGCTCGCCGAACGCGTACGAGACTTTTTCAAGGATCAGATGGTCGCCGGATTCGAGGGTCGGATACATCGAAGGCCCCTCGACGACGGTCTTCTGCACCACGAACTTTACGATAAAGAAAGCCAGAGCCACGATGACGGCGATATAGATCGCGGTCTCCAGCACGGACTTCCACATCGGCTTCTGCCGGAGAGGCCTGCTGTTTTCTTCTCTCAATGCCTGCAACTTTCTGCTCTCTTTCTCCTTCTGCCGGTAATACTCCATGTTCGCTTTGCGGTTCCGCTTTTCGGCCAGCTCAGCAGTCTTCGCGGCGTCGTTTTTCTTCCTGCGCTCCACTGCTTCCCGGGCATGCCGGATCCGGTCGGTCTCGACCCTGCGGTGCCGCTCGACCGCCGCGCGCTCGGCCGCCTCGGCCTTACGCTCGCGTTCTTTTCTGGCTGCCGTCTTTTCCTCGACGACTTCCTGCAGGTTCCGCTTCCGCGCCGCCTTTCTGGCCTCGCGGTACTTCGCCTGAAGAGCCTTTTCGTCCTCTGTCTTCAGGTCGCGCTCGATCTGCGCCTCGCGCAGTCTGGCCCGCTCGCGGACGGCGTCCTCACTCGCGCTCCGATAGACGACGTCGGACGCCAGCGACGCCGTGTCGGACTCTCCCGCACGGAGTTTCGGGCGAACGGGAACATCGTTTCGCAGGACACTGTCATACTCCGCTTTTTTCAGTTCGGCAAACAGACCGAGTTCGCCGGTCTCCGTCAGACCGGGCTCGGGTATCAGCTCCTCTTCCGGAATCTCATCGGGAAAAATGTCTTCCGGTTCCGTGTTTAAAAAGTCATCTCTGTACGAATCAGACATGATCAGTTCTCCTGCGGCGTCTCCAGCGTGATCTTTCCGAGCCTTCCGGAACGGAAATCATCGAGAAGCATCGCCGCGGCGCGCTCGGTGTCCGGCTCGCCGCCTTTCTTCAGACACTTTTTAACGCGGGCGATCTCCTCGATGCACCCGTATCTCGTATCATAGCACAAATCACCGTAGTGTTCGCGCAGTGTTCCCGGATATTTTTCGTCGAGAAAGCCGGCCAGTTCGCACGCAAGTTCGACGCGCTCGAGGATCTGGTCATTGACCGAGCCCAGAAACGCCAGGCGAAGGCCGATCCGTTCATCGTCGAACTTCGGCCAGAGGATGCCCGGGGTATCGAGCAGCTCAATGTTTTTATTCAGCCGGATCCACTGATTTCCCTTCGTTACGCCGGGCTTATTTCCTGTCTTCGCGGAGGCGCGTCCAGCCAGCGTGTTTATCAGCGTGGATTTTCCGACGTTCGGAATCCCGCACACCATCACGCGCACGGGGCGGTTTTTAATGCCGCGTTTCGCGTCGCGTTCGCGTTTTTTCTGCCCCGCCCGGTCGATCACTCCCTCGAGCGCTTTCCGTGACGACGCAGCGCGCGAATCTAGGGCAATGAAATATGCCCCTTCAGCCTCGAAATACGCCTTCCATGCCTCGTTCGCACGGGGATCCGCCAGATCCGCCTTATTCAGTACGATCACGCGCTCCTTCCCCGCCGCGATCTCCCCGATATCGGGGTTCCGGCAGGCGAGCGGCGCGCGCGCGTCCAGAAGCTCCGCGACGACGTCGATGAGCTTCCGGTCTTCCATCATTTTCCTTTTGGCCTTGGTCATGTGACCCGGATACCACTGGATATCCATCCGATCACCTCAGCTTTTCTCATGCAGGATCTCGATCCGTGACCCGTCGCGGTGTCCCCACACGCGCCCGACGATCTCGGACTCGCGGATGTTTCCCGTCAGCGCCTGCCTGCTGTCCTCGGAGCCGTTGATATTATCACCCAGAACGAAATACTCGTCAAAGCCCAGAACGACGGGTTCCGACGCCAGTCCCGCGTACTGGATCAGATCGCCGGTCCCGGGAAGCGCCGTCTCCTCGCCGTCGATATACAGGATGCCGTCGGCGATCTGCACGGTCTCACCCGGCAGTCCGGCTATTCGCCGTACACTGTACTCACCGCCGCGCAAAAACACCACACAGTCGAAACGGTCCGGCGAGGCCAGCCGGTATGCGATGCGGTCCAGATAGACCTGTTCACCTGTCAGGATCGTCGGCTCCATCGAACGGCCCTGCACGGGGACCCCGGTCCCGAACCAGATGAAAAGGAGCAGCGCGAACACGGCCGCGGCGATGATATCCACGACCCAGATGACGACTTTCCTCAGCGTCTCGGAATACTTTTCTTCCGGATGAAACAGGGAACCGTGCATAAGTCCGTACACATACTCCTAAATAAAAACGGGACGATCTTTTCGGGATCGTCCCGCGTGTGACATTATCTGATGCGCTCTTTGACTTTCGCCTTCTTACCGACGCGCTGTCTCAGGTAGTTCAGCTTCGCTCTTCTGACCTTACCCATGCGGACGACCTCGATGTGGTCGATCGACGGGGAGTGAAGCGGCCAGGTACGCTCGACGCCGATGCCGCCGGAAGACTTTCTGACGGTGAAGGTCTCGCGGGCTCCGCCGTGCTGGCGTTTGATCACGGTGCCTTCGAACACCTGGATACGCTCGCGGTTACCCTCGCGGATCTTCGCGAACACGCGGACGGTGTCACCGATGCGGAACTCGTCGACGGTCTCCTTCAGCTGAGCGTCTTCGATCTTTTTAATGATTTCGTTCATGATTACACTTTCTCCTTATCATCCCGATGTTCGTACCGTAAGGCGCGGCAGAGGACCATCTGTGTTAAATGCCGAGTTATTTTATCATTCGCCCGGCGTATTTGCAAGAAACTTTTTTTCTTTCTCTGTCAGTTCCGCCTTTTCGAGCAGATCCGGCCTTTTTTCACGGGTCCGGAGCAGGGACTGTTCCCTTCTCCAGGCGTCCACTTTCGCGTGATCCCCGCTGAGAAGCACCTCGGGGACCTCCAGTCCCTCGAACTCGCGCGGGCGCGAATACTGCGGATATTCGAGCAATGACTCCTGATGCGATTCGGTCTCGGCGGACGTGTCGTTATGCAGCACGCCGGGAAGAAGCCGCGCCACGGCGTCGATCATGACCATGGCCGGAAGTTCTCCGCCCGTAAGCACATAATCGCCGATGGAGATCTCCTCGTCGACCGTCAGTTCGAGCGCGCGCTCATCGATGCCCTCGTAGTGCCCGCACAAAATGATCAGGCTCTCCTCTGACGCGAGCCGCTTCGCGGTCTCCTGTGTGAATACGCTGCCCTGCGGCGAGGTGTAAACGACGCGTGTTCCCGCCGGAAGCTCCGTCTTCGCCGCTCTGACCGCACGCACGACCGGGCCGGCCTGCATGACCATGCCCGCGCCGCCGCCGTAGGGATAGTCGTCGACGCTGTTATGCTTATTTTCGGCGTAATCACGGATATCGACCGTACGGATCTCGAGGATCCCCGCGTCCATGGCCCTGCCGACGATGCTCGTGTGCAGTGCCTGCGCGACCATATCCGGGAACAATGTCAGGACCGTGATCTTCACAACTCCAGCAAACCTTCCATAATGTGGACACGCATCATGCCCCGCTCGACGTCAATGTCGAGCACGCACTCCGGAATCGCGGGCAGAAGCAGGGGTTTTCCCTTCGGGCGCTGCACGATGTAAACATCGTTCGCTCCGGTCTCCAGCACATCCTTCACGAAGCCGAGCTTCACGCCTTCGTCGGAGACGACCTCCATGCCGAGGAGATCGGCGATGTAATACTCGCCTTCCTCCAGCGGCACCGCGTCCTCACGCGAGACGTAAAGTTCCGCGCCGCGCAGTTTCACTGCCGCGTCCATGTCGTCGATACCTGCGAGCTTCAGGATGACCAGGTTCTTAAAGAACTTGACGCCTTCGACCGCGCGTTCTCTGCGGACCGTCTTCACAGGAGCCTGCGGACCCTTTCCGGTCTGCTCTTTCGTCCCTTTCGGGCCTTCGGGCTCATCGACGAAGACTTTCTCCAGATCGAGGAAACGCTTCGGATCATCCGTCGTGGGGTAGACTTTCATCTCCCCTCTCACGCCGTGCGTGGTCGTGACCACGCCGACTCTCAGGAAATCTTCCATAAAAAGCCGCCTATCGGATGTCGAGGGTGACCATCTTGTCTTCTTTTGCGGCCTGCGCGCGGACGACCGTGCGGATCGCGCGGGCGATGCGGCCCTGCTTTCCGATCACCTTGCCCATGTCGGACGCTGCCACGTGAAGCTCTAAAATGATCTCGGAACTGTTTTCGGTCTCCAGGACGAACACTTCGTCCGGATGATCGACGAGGGACCTTGCAATGGTCTCGACCAGTTTTTTCATAAGATCACCACTTTCTGCATCCTGAGGGGGTTTTACTTCTCGATGCCGGCGATCTTCAGAAGCTTCGCAACGGTCTCGGTCGGCTGCGCACCGTTTCCGAGCCACTTCTTCGTGAGCTCCTCGTCAAACTTGATCACGCTGGGATCCTTCGTGGGATCATAGTAACCGACCTGCTCGATGAAGCGGCCGTCGCGGGGAGATCTGGAATCCGCCACGATAATACGATAGAAGGGAGCCTTCTTCTTTCCCATTCTGGTAAGACGCATCTTAACTGCCATGATAATGTTTCCTCCTGAAATATGTTTTTATGATCTATGTGATAAACACGCCGCTGCGTGTATATCGCCCTGTTTAAGGCCGGACGGTACCGGTCCCGGACATCTTCCGGCTTCAGACGCTGCCGGGCCTCAGAACGGAAGCCCCGAGAACAGCCCGCCGCGGCGCTTTCCGCCGCCCATCATCTGCTTCATCATCTTTCTCGACTGCTCGAACTGCTTCAGAAGCTTATTTACCTCGGAGATATCGACGCCTGCGCCTTTCGCGATGCGGCGCTTCCTAGGCGGAGTGATGATATCCGGCTTCGTGCGCTCCTTCGGAGTCATCGAGAGGATGATCGCCTCCATGCGCTTCATGCTCTTATCGGCCTGTTCCTCGTCGATCTTCGGCATCTTTCCTTTTCTGCCGAGTCCCATGCCGGGCATCATGCTCATCACGCTGCCGATGCCGCCCATCTTCTTCATCTGGCGCATCTGGTCCAGGAAGTCGTTAAAGTCGAACTCGGACTTCCTGAGTTTCCGCTCGAGCTCGGCCGCCTGTTTCTCGTCGAAATCCTCCTGCGCCTTTTCGATCAGGCTGAGGATGTCGCCCATGCCCAGGATCCGGGACGCCATGCGGTCGGGATAAAACTGCTCGAGGTCGTTCAGCTTCTCGCCCATGCCGACGTAGAGGATCGGCTTTCCGGTCACGGCCTTTACCGAGAGCGCCGCGCCGCCGCGGGAATCGCCGTCAAGCTTCGTCAGGATCACGCCGTCGGTTCCGACCTTCTCGTCGAACGCCGTCGCCGCGTTCACCGCGTCCTGACCGGTAATCGCGTCGAGTACGAGGATCGTGTAGTCGACCGGAACGACGTCCTTGATCCGCTGGAGCTCCTCCATCATCTCTTCATCGACGTGAAGGCGTCCGGCGGTATCGATGATCAGCAGGTTCGCATCGCCCTTCTTCGCGTACTCGTAAGCCGCCTTCGCGATCTCCTCGGGCTTCGCGCCGTCTCCCATCGAGAAGACTTCCACGCCCTGCTTTTCGCCGTTTATCTTCAGCTGTTCGATGGCCGCGGGCCGGTAAACGTCGCAGGCCGCCAGCAGCGGAACATACTTTCCGCCTTTCCACTTCCCGGCAAGCTTCGCCGCGGTCGTGGTCTTACCGGCGCCCTGAAGGCCGGCGAGCAGGATGACGGACACTTCGTTCTTCGGACGGAGCTGAAGCTCGGTCGTCTCCGAGCCCATGAGCGAGGTCAGTTCCTCGTTCACGATCTTAATGACCTGCTGGCCCGGCGTCAGGCTGTTCATGACGTCCGCGCCGATCGCGCGCTCCTCGACCCTGCGGATGAACTGCTTTACGACTTTAAAGTTCACGTCCGCCTCGAGGAGGGCCATCCGGACTTCCTTGCAGGCAGTCTTTACGTCCGCCTCGGAAAGCCGGCCCTTGCCGCGCAGGTTCCGGAAGACGTTCTGCAGTTTATCCGATAAGCTTTCAAATGCCATATCAAACCTCTTCCGCGATCTCCCGCGCGAGTGCGGAGATCCGCTCCAGCACTTCCGTGCGCTCCGGATCCGCCGTCCGTGCTTTCTCCGACAGGCGTCCGATCTCCTCCGTCTTCCGAAGGATGTTCTGATGCTGTGCGATCAGTCCCAGCTTCTCCTCATACTCTTCCATGGCCTTCGTGCAGCGCTTCAGGATGTCGTGCACCCCCTGTCTGGAGATGCCCGCGTCCTCCGCCGCCTCCGACAACGACAGATCCCCGAAGACCACGTCCTCGTAGATCTTCCGCTGGTGGTCCGTCAGGAGCGCTCCGTAAAAGTCATATAAAAGGGTCTGTGTGACGATCTTTTCCATGACGCGGATCCTCCGGCCGACGTTCTCACCCCGGAAATATGCCGAAAGGGCATAATAAGGCCGGGAACAGCTTTGCCATAATAACAAAGCCGGCCCCGGCTGTCAAGCATTTTTACTTTACAATGTTTCATCCTTGCGGACCGCGGCATTTCCGCCCTTACATACCCTCTTCCTCAATGATCTCGCGCACCAGCACACGCTCGTCCATCGGGTACTTCACACCGCGGATCTCCTGATAATCCTCATGTCCTTTTCCCGCCAGCACGATCAGGTCGCCCTTCCGTCCGTTCTTCATGCACCACCGGATGGCCTCCTTCCGGTCTTCGATCATGATGTACTCGCCGCCGCCTTTCTTCACGCCGACCAGAATGTCGGCAATGATGTCCGCCGGCTCCTCGAACCGAGGATTATCCGAGGTGACTACGGACAGATCCGCCAGCTTCGAACTGACTTCGCCCATCTCGTATCTGCGGTCTTTCGAGCGGTTCCCGCCGCAGCCGAAGCAGCAGATCAGCCTGCCCTTCGCGTAGGATCGCAGGTTCTTCAGAAGCGCCTCGAGGGCCATGGCATTGTGCGCATAATCGATCATCAGCACATACTCGCCCGGAGTCGGAACGATCTCCATGCGGCCCTTTACGCGGACCTTTTCGAGCGCCGCGAGGATATCCGCGTCGTCGATGCCCATGCAGCGGCACAGCGCGGCCGCGGCCAGCGAGTTATAGACCGTGAAATCGCCGGGGATGTCGACCGTCACGTGCACCGGAACGTCTTCCCGCACGGTCAGGTCGTACTCCACGCCCGGGAATCCCTGGTCATGCACCGGCTCGATGTTTCCCGCACGGTAATCCGCGGGATTTTCAATGCCGTAAGTCAGCACGCGGCAGGTATGACCCGCAAGGATCCCGTCGAGATAGTCCGCGTCGGCGTTAAAGATGCCGGTACGGCACTGCCGGAACAGGCGCGATTTGCACGCGATGTAATCCTCCATATCCGGATGCTCGTTCTCGCCGATGTGATCCTTCTCGAGGTTCGTGAAAATGCCGTAATCGAACATAATGCCGTCGACGCGCGACATTTTCAGCGCCTGCGAACTGACCTCCATCACGACCGCCTTCAGGCCGGCGTCCGCCATCTTCGCAAAATACTCCTGCACGATCCAGGACTCGGGCGTCGTGTTCTTCGCGGGGATATGCTCGCCGCCGCAGATGATCTCGATCGTTCCGATCAGGCCGCAGGGAATCTGCGCGTCCTCAAGGATGTCGCGGATCATGTAAGTCGTCGTGGTCTTTCCCTTCGTGCCGGTAATGCCGATCGTGATCAGGCGCTCCGCCGGATATTCGAACCAGGCTGCCGCGATCATCGCGAGCGCGTGACGCGGATCCTTCACCCGAAGGACGGTCACGTCATTCGGAATAAGGTCGTCGGTGTCGTGCGAGGTCACGAGAGCCGTCGTTCCGGCCTCCAGGACCTGCGGAATGTAGTCGTGACCGTCGGAGACCGCACCCGGAATGCAGATAAAGAGCGAGCCGGGGCCGGCTTTCCGCGAGTCGTATGCGACCGATTCGATCGGGCAGCTGATGTCGCCCTGCAGGAGCTCGTATTCGTCGATGCTCATGTCAATGATCAGTTCCGCCAGTGTTTTCATATATAAGCCTTTCTGTGTTTCCGCAGATCGTTCCGCGGTCATTTATCACACCCGGTTTTCCGCAGCCTTACTCCCAGCCGCACTCGCCCTCGAAAACGATCTTCGCCGGGCCGGTCATAAACAGGTGTCCGCTCTCCCTGTCATACTCGATCAGAAGCTCTCCGCCGCGCAGGAACACGCGGACGGCGTCGTCACACTTTCCGTTTACCATGCATGCGTACGCACTGGCGGTGGCTCCGGTTCCGCAGGCGATGGTCTCGCCCGAGCCGCGTTCCCAGACGCGCATCTGAATGTTTCCCCGGTCGATGACCCGGATAAATTCCGTATTGACACGCTCGGGGAACATTTCATGGTGATCGAACAGCGGACCGATCTTTTCCAGATCCAGCGCCTCCGGATCCTCACACCAGACGACCGCGTGCGGGTTTCCCACGCTCACGCAGGTCATCTCCCAGTCGCGGTCTGCGATCCGGACAGGCTCCGCCTTTACCTCGGAAAGCGGTTTTCCGTCCGGGCCGGGAAATACCACCGGCACGTCGGCGGCACGCAGCGAGGGCACGCCCATATCGACCCGTGCGGAGACTGCCTTCCCGTCCTCGATGTTCATGCGGATGACCTTGATCCCGCCGAGGGTCTCGACCGAGATCTCGTCCCGGTCGGTCAGGCCCTTGTCATAAACGTACTTCGCGACGCAGCGGATCCCGTTTCCGCACATGGTGCCTTCCGAACCGTCGGCATTGTAAATGCGCATGAAGAAATCCGCGTTCTCCGAACGTCCGATCGTGATCAGACCGTCCGAACCGATTCCGAAATGCCGGTCGCTGTACTTCACCGCGAACGCCGCGGGGTCGCGCAGCGGCTGCTCCGTGATATCCACATAAATATAATCGTTTCCGCAGCCTTCCATCTTCGTAAAGCGCATATTCGCCTCCCGACCGCCGGTCTTTCTTCTCGGTTTTCCCATGCAACGCAAGGATTATAGCACCTTTTGGGAATCTTTCGAGACATTTCGGTCAATGATAAGAAAAAGATAGTAAAGACGTTTCAATACGGAATATGTTATAATCTTACAAAGCATTTATAAAACCCGTATCAAGACACGTATCGAATGGAGATCGAATCATGATTGAACTGAAGACCCTCACCGAGGAAGAAAAGAACCGGAAGGCGCTGGTCTACGATATCCAGGGCTTCTCCGTCCAGGACGGTCCCGGCATCCGCACGACCGTGTTCCTGAAGGGATGCCCGCTGCGCTGCCCGTGGTGCCACAGCCCCGAGTCACAGCGGTTCGATCCGCAGGTGCTCTGGATCGCGATGCGCTGCCTGGGCATCGAAAAGTGCGGACGCTGCATGGATAAGTGCCCGACCGGCGCGCTCGAGCCCGGCAGGAAGTCCACGAACCCGGCGACCGACGAGGAGATCACGCTTCCGCACATTAACCGGAAGCTCTGCACCGACTGCGGAGCCTGCACCGAGAAGTGCTACCCGAAGGCGCTCTACGTCTGCGGAGACGAGTGGACCGTGCAGGACATGGTCGAGCGCGTCTATAAGGATAAGACGTTCTACGACACCTCCGGCGGCGGCGTGACGATCTCGGGCGGCGAGTGCCTCTCCCAGCCCGACTTCACGGTCGCTTTCCTGAAGGGATGCAAGGAGCTGGGCCTGCACACCGCGGTCGACACCACCGGCTTCGTCCAGTGGGAGCAGCTCGAGCGGACGCTTCCCTACACGGATCTGTACCTGTACGACCTGAAGCACATGGATAACGCGCAGCATGAAGCCGTGATCAAGGTCCCGAACCCGCTGATCCTCGAAAACGTGAAGAAGCTCGCGGCAGCAGGCGGGAAGATGCAGATCCGCATCCCCACGATCCCGATGTTTAACGACAGCATCGAGAACATGACGAAGACCGCGGAACTGTGTAAGGAACTCGGAGACGCCGTGACCGTCGTTCAGCTGCTGCCCTACCATAACCTGGGTGTTTCGAAGTATGCGCGCATCGACGAGGACGCGACCGTGATGGAAGCGACGCCGCCCTCGGACGCGAAGATGCAGTCGCTGAAGAAGATCTTCGACGACATGGGCGTGCCGGCGACGATCCACTGATCGGACACATAACCGGCCGGACACACACCGGCATCAAACAGCCCGGATCCCACAGCGGATCCGGGCTTCTTTTTTCTCTGAAGGCTGAGGAGCCGGCGCTCACAGCCACTTTTTCTTCTTAAAGAACGCGATGCACACGATCACGATCACGATACTGACGATGATCACGCACGGATAGCCGAAGCGCCAGCCGAGCTCGGGCATGTTATGGAAGTTCATGCCGTACCAGCCCGCGATCAGCGTCAGAGGCAGGAAGATCGTCGTGACTACGGTCAGGATCGACATCGTACGGTTCTGGCGGATGTCGAGCTGCGTCGAAAACAGGTCGCGCAGCTGGACCGTGTAGTCGCGCAGCGACGTGATCTGATCCCGCAGGCGGATCACACGCTCGGTAAACAGGCGGAAATACCGGAGGTTCTCCTGCGCGAAGAAACCGTTCTCGTTCTCTTCCAGCTCCTGGCCCATGTCGATCAGCTGCTCGTAATGCACCCGCAGATCCAGCAGTTCGCCGCGGATATCGTTCAGAACCATGGGGTAAGCTTCCATTCCGCCGGTAATGATCTCCTCCTCGAGCTTTCCGAGCCGCTGCTCTGTCCGCTCGATCAATGCCAGGTCATCCCGGATGATCCGCTCCAGAAAATCGTAAAGGAATCGCTCCAGCGAGGGCAGGCGCCATTTTTTTCCTGCGCGGATCTCATCGACCACTTCCTGCGCACGGGTCCCGTCGTCGATCAGAACGATACCGTTCTCGTCCAGCGCGAACGCGAAGCGGTATACCTTTCCCTCGGACAGGAAGCGCCGGCTGGGAATGTAGAA
>JAEEGL013136168.1_pt1 | contig 12258 bp, 9 predicted proteins | sample 9134231 | NCBI WGS metagenome assembly JAEEGL01 (sample SAMN16246548, study PRJNA631951) | gut metagenome | biome: gut microbiome; feature: rumen; material: fiber-attached | host: Bos | place: Iran: Karaj | collected 2018-10
CTGGCATATGGCATCCAACATTGATTGGTATTGCATTATTATTTGGTATTGGTAATTTATTTGATACTATTGTATCTTTAGGTGCTTATTGGTATTTATTAAGAAAAAATAAGATAAATATATTAAATGTAGAAGAAAATAAATAAGAAAAAAATATTGAAAGATTAAAAAATACGATGAAAATATTTGCCGAGTAATACTCTTCTTTTCTATGTCAATATCTTATGCTACAATATAATCATCAATTTGAAGGAGAGATATATGAAATTAGTATATGATAAAAAATGCCCAATATGTGGTAATAATAAAATGATTAAAAGTAATCCAAAAGAAGCACATAATAGCTTACGTTCTAATGATAGTATCGCATTGAATGCATTCATAGTCGCATATACAATGCGATATGTATGCTATGAATGCGGATACCAAATGGATTTTTATGAAGATGAACAATTAGATAAATTAAGAAAAAAAGTAAATAAGTAAAAGATTAATAAGCCTAGAGTATCAAAATGTACTTCTAGGCTTATTTTGTTAATTATTTAATAATTACAAGCACTATATTAAATGTAAAATTTTCAAAAAATGTCTTTTTATCCAAAATAATGATATAATATAAAAAAACGTATGATAATTTGAATAGGAGATGATTTCAAATGAAAAGATTATTCTTTTTATTATTTTTTGTGTTAGTTTTATCTTCATGTAGATTTTTACATTGGCAAGATGATGAAATTACACCTGAAAACGATAATTCTACACTTGTTTATCAAAAGAATTTATCTTTTACAAATTTGAGTGATGATTATAGTATAACTAATAAATCAATAACAACATATTATGTTAATAATGAAAATGTTCCATATGTGGATGTTATTGGATATATTATTTCTTTAAATGGATATTTTGATTGTGGTAGTTCACTAAGATATGTATTTTTACCTGACAAAAATATGCTTGTAATAAATAAGTTTAGTGGAGATAATATTCAAAGTTATGTACAATTTCAATGGGATAGAAATTACATTTATTTTAGTGATTACAATTTTATATATCAAATAATTAAAAGTAATCAAACTACAAATTATAATAAATATTTAAAATCCGTAGATTATTACTCAAGTAGTAAGAAATCGGTGGGGTTTAATATAGGTTCATATCATTTTGATATATTGTATTGGAATTCTAAATGTTTAGTTCCTTTTGTAATTATTAACATGCTATTGAATTCTCAAAATCATTATAATATCTATTATACTCCAAATGGATATTATGGATATTGGGGTGAAATTAGTAGATATTCAGAGGAATATAAAACAATCTATATTAATGATTCAAATGGTAAAACTCAGACTAAAGCAATGAGAAATGCAACTGTAAATAGTTTCCTTTTTGCAATGGATCGTTTTTATGGTCTTAAAAAGAATAAAGATATAAAGTATTTTAATCAATATATATCAGACGAAGATTTTGATTTGTTATTTTCAACAAATGCAGAAGACAATCATGAAGGACTTAAACACATAATATATGGTCAATTAGATGAATTACATACTAGAATAAATGGTAGAAGCATTTATTCATCTAATCATAATAGTTCAATAAGAACCTTAGATGAATGTGGAGAATTTATTAATAAATTCTATGAGACGGATTCCATTCTTACAAATTTGAGAAAAGAAAAATTAGGCGAAGATGTATTACCTGTGAGATTTTATGGTGATACTGCAATAATAACATTTGATAGCTTTGTTACAGCATCTGATAAAGTGATATATGATTCAGAAGGATATATAAAGGATACAGCTTGGAAATATGACACATATTATTTTATGCGATACTGTATGAAACAAATAAAAAATCACACAGAGATAAAAGATGTATTAATTGATTTATCCCTTAATGGTGGAGGCAACTTTGGTGCAATGCAAAGATCCTTAGGATTTTTAACAGATATTGTTATTAAAAATTATCAATATAATACTTTAACAAATGAATATTCATGTGATTATTTTAAAGTTGACACAGACGGTGATGGTTATTATGATGATGACGCATATGATCAATATAGATGGACCATTTTATCGTCAATTCGTACATTTAGTGCTGCAAATAATTTTGTATGCAAGGCGAAGCAACAAAATTTAGCAAAAGTCATTGGAAATGCTTCGGGTGGTGGAATGTGTTCAGTATTATCTCTTGTGTTAGCTGATGGAACACCAATATCTATTAGTTCAAACAATACACTAAGATATGTAAAAAGAGAAGATGGTACCGATGTATATTATTCAACCGAGGATGGTTTTAGTCCACAGTTAGAAATTCCATATTCAGATTATTATGATGATGCTAAATTAGTGCAATATATAGATAATGTATATAACATTTAATAAATAATTTGAAAAATATGAAAAAACATTATATTATATAAGTGCCATATTCTCTTTGGAGAAGTTCCAATTTCATATTCTTTTACATAGATAGCCCATGCGAATGGGCTATCATTTTTTATTGTATAGATTATTTTTTATAATAATGTTATAATTAATAAAAGAATACTACCAAGGGAGCTGATAGTATGTACGATTTTACAAAATTAATAGAATTATTAAACCAAAATGATAATTTATATAAAGAAGCTTTAAATTTAGTTAAAGCTGATTTTCATCTTGGTAAAGTTGAAGCTATTAATAAAAAAACATTACATGAAGATTCTTACATAATAGATAATAATTATGATAAGAATATCATTGTATCATATTCTACTGATGAATATAATTATAATCTTTATAAAAATAGTGATAATTATATTTATAATGAAAATGAATTAAATGATTTACAATTATTAATTAAAATATTAGCTTTATTTTATAAAGATTATATATTATATAAAAAAAGAATCGAAAGTGAATTATTAAGCTTTAATACAAAGCTTTATAATGCACATGGATTCTTAACTAAAATAGATGAATTATCTAATAAAATAAATATGATGGAATATAATTCATATTTTATTAATTTAAAAGGCTTTGGTTTAATTAATAAAACATATGGTAATAAGGTTGGAGATCAATCTATTATTTATTATGCAACAAAATTAAAATCATTTATTCAAGATGATGAGCTTGTCGCTCATCCTGGAGGAGATAATTTTGTTGCGTTAATAAAAAGAGAAAGACACCAAGATTTTATTGATTTAGCATCAAAGATGAATGTTGATATAGATGGTTATTCATTTGTATTAACAGGTATTATAGGCTATGTAGAAATAGATGATAATTTTGATAATTATAGAGAAATGTTAACTAAATCATCTGTTGCTTGCCAATATGCTAGAGCTACTAGCAAGCATATATGCAAAATGACAGATGAATTATTTAACAATATTAATTCTACTAAGAATATAGAAAAATCATTTAAGGATGAGCTTGAAAAAGGTAATTTCATTGTTTATTATCAGCCTAAATTTGATGTAAGTACCGGAAGAATTGTAGGTGTAGAGGCACTATCACGCTGGGTAAATGAAGGAAAGGTAGTATCACCATTTGTATTTGTTCCAATATTAGAGAAAAATGGAGATATTATAGACCTAGATTTACATGTACTTGAAAATTTATGTTCTGATATACATAATTTTAGAAATCTAGGTCATAAAATAGTTCCAGCTTCATGTAATTTATCAAGAAAGGATTTTGAAGACCCTGATTTAGAGAAAAAAGTAATTAATATAATTAAAAAGTATAATGTTAAAACAGAAGATATAGTTATAGAGGTTACAGAGACTACAAATTTAGAAGAAAATGAAAGATTAGCCAAATTCATCAATACGATGTCGAAAAATGGAATAATGACATCAATTGATGATTTCGGAACAGGCTATTCTTCATTATCTGTTTTAAGAGATTTTAAAGTAAGAGAAATTAAAATAGATAGATCATTTATAAATAGAGATAAATTAACTAAATCAGATGAAATAATAATAGGTTCAATTATTAATATGGCAACTGAGCTTGAGATTGCGGTTATTTGTGAAGGTGTAGAGACAGAAGCACAGATAGAATTCTTAAAAAAATTAGGATGCTTTAGAGTACAAGGATATTATTATTCTAAACCTTTACCAAAAGAGGAATTTGAAGCATTATTAATTCAAAATAGAAAAATGTTAAATGATGTATAAGATGCAAAGGCTAGACCTTTGCATCTTTTTTATGGAATGACAAAAATATTTACAAATGACAAAGAAAGTATATGAATGGCTAATATTCTATACTTTTTTTTTAAAAAATTATAAATTTTAATTATTATATTTAATGAATTATAAAATTCTATAATATTAATTATACATTGTTAAAAATTCATTTAATTAAATGAATATTGTGATATAATCTAAACAATAGATTATTTTTTAATAATTTAATGTAGTAAAGAGGGGAATTCAATGAAAGAATTATTAATTGGAAATGCCGCTGTTGCAAGAGGTGCATATGAAGCAGGAGTTGGCGTAGTATCTTCATATCCTGGTACTCCTAGTACAGAAATTACTGAAGTAATGGTTAAATATAATGAAGTAAATGTTGAATGGGCACCTAATGAAAAGGTTGCTGCTGAAGTATCAATTGGTGCTTCAATGGCAGGCGGAAGAGCAATGTCTTGTATGAAGCATGTAGGTATGAACGTAATGGCTGACCCATTATTTACAGTTTCATATATTGGTGTAAATGGTGGTTTAGTATTTTGTGTTGCAGATGATCCTGGTATGCATTCATCACAAAATGAACAAGATTCAAGACACTATGCAAAAGCTTCTAAGGTATTAATGCTTGAACCATCTGATTCTAAAGAATGTAAAGAATATACTAAAGCTGCTTTTGAATTAAGTGAAAAATATGATACACCTGTATTAATTAGATTATCTACAAGAGTATCACATTCACAAGGCTTAGTAGAAATTGAAGATAGAATTGATTATAAATTAAAAGATTATAATAAAAACATTGCTAAAAATGTCATGATGCCTGGTAATGCAATTAAAAGACATGTTGTTGTAGAAGAAAGACAAAAATCATTAGTAGATTTAGCAAATACACAAAAATTCAATTTTGTTGAAAACAACAATAAGAAAATTGGTGTAATTACTGCAGGTATTTCTTATATGTATTCTAAAGAAGCTTTAGGTAAGAATGTAGATTATTTAAAACTTGGTATGGTTTATCCATTACCAACTACATTAATTGAAGAATTTGCTAAAGCTCATGATGTAGTATATGTAATTGAAGAATTAGATCCATTCATTGAAGAACATGTTAAAGCTTTAGGTATCAAAGTAATTGGTAAAGAAGTATTCACATTACTTGGTGAATATACACCTCAAATGATTAGAAAGGCTGTATTGGGAATTCTTCCTCCTGAATTCAATCAAATTCAAGAACTAATTCCTGCAAGACCTCCTGTAATGTGTGCTGGTTGTCCTCATAGAGGAACATTCTACACATTAAAGAAATTAGGTCTTACAGTATCAGGTGATATTGGTTGTTATACACTTGGTGCAGTAGAACCATTAGGCTCAGTTGATTCAACAATTTGTATGGGTGCCTCAGTTTCTGCAGCATTTGGTATGGCTAAGGCTAGAGGCAAAGAATTTACAAAGAAATTAGTATCAGTAATTGGTGATTCAACATTTATTCATTCTGGTATTACTGGTTTAATTGATATTGTTTATAATAAAGGAATTAATACTGTCATTATCCTTGATAACTCAATTACAGGTATGACAGGTCATCAACAAAACCCAACTACAGGTAAGACAATTAGAATGGAAGATACAATTCCAGTTAATTTAATTGAATTAGCTCATTCAATTGGTATCAAGAGAGTTACAGTTTGTGACCCATTTGATGTAAAGAAATTTGAAGCAGTTGTAAAAGAAGAGACACAAGCTGAAGAACCATCTGTAATAATTGCACAAAGACCTTGTGCATTATTAAAGACAGTTAAATATGTTGGACATTGCCATGTTACAGATAAATGTAAGAAATGCAAGCAATGTATGAAGCTAGGCTGTCCTGCAATTTCAATTGTTGATGGAAATATCATCATTGATGAAAATCAATGTAATGGCTGTGGACTTTGTGTAAATGTATGTCCATTTGGCGCAATTGAAAAGGTTGGTGCATAATATGAATGTAATGATTGTAGGTGTTGGTGGACAAGGTACACTCCTTGCATCAAGAATTATTGGTAATTTAGTAATTGATTTAGGTTATGATGTAAAAGTATCTGAGGTTCATGGTATGAGCCAAAGAGGTGGATCAGTTGTAACTTATGTAAAATATGGTGATGCAATATATTCTCCAATTATTGATAAGGGTGAAGCAGATGTCATTTTAGCATTTGAAATGCTAGAAGCATATCGTGCACTACCTTATCTTAAAAAGGATGGAAAAATTATTGCAAATATCCAAAAGATGAATCCTATGCCTGTAATTACAGGTAAGGCACAATATCCAGCTGATATTGATAAGAAATTAAAAAATGTATGTGATGTTGAATTAGTAGATGCATTAAGCCTTGCAAAACAGGCAGGCAATATTAAAGCTGTTAATGTTGTATTAATTGGTGTATTTGCTAAAGAATCTAATATTGCATATGATAAATGGGTAGATGTTATTAAAAAGACAGTTCCAGCTAAATTATTAGATGTAAATTTAAAAGCTTTTGATTTAGGCTATAATTTAAAAAAATAGGGTATTTATATGATTTTCAATAAAGAAAAAGAATGTATGCCAAGAGAAGAGATTGAACGTCTTCAATCTGAAAAGCTCGTTTGGCAGGTTAAAAGAATGTATGAAAATGTAGAATTATTTAGAAAAAGAATGGATGAAAAAGGCTTAAAGCCTTCAGACATTAAATCTATTAAGGATTTATCTAAATTACCATTTTCATATAAAAAAGATTTAAGAGATTATTATCCATATGGTTTATTTGCAGTACCAATGAAGGATATAGTTCGTGTACATGCATCAAGTGGTACTACAGGAAAGAAAATTGTTGTAGGCTACACTAAAAATGACCTTAATATGTGGAGTGAATGTATGGCAAGACAAATATCTGCAGCAGGAGGAACAAAAGAAGATTTTGTTCAAGTATGCTACGGATATGGTCTTTTCACAGGTGGACTTGGTGCCCATGATGGTGCAGAGTATCTTGGTGCAACAGTTATTCCTGCATCAACAGGTAACACTGAAAGACAAATTGAAACAATGATTGATTTTGGTTCAACTATTTTATGCTGTACACCATCATATTGTATGTATCTTGCCGAAGAAATTAAGAAAAAAGGATTAGTTGATCAATTAAAATTAAAAGCAGCAATCTGTGGTGCAGAGCCTTGGACTGAAGAGATGCGTAAGCAAATTGAAACATCATTAAATATTAAAGCATATGATGTTTATGGCTTATCTGAAATAATGGGCCCTGGTGTTGCATATGAATGTGAATGCCAAAAGGGTATGCACATTAATGAAGATAATTTCATCGCTGAAATTATTGACCCTGATACAGAAGAGGTTCTACCTTATGGATCTAAGGGTGAGCTTGTATTTACTACATTAACAAAAGAAGGCTTCCCTGTAATTAGATATAGAACAAGAGATATTTGTTCATTAAACGTAGAAAAATGTAGCTGTGGAAGAACATTTATTAGAATGAATAAGCCTACAGGCAGATCTGATGATATGTTAATCATTAGAGGTGTAAATGTATTCCCAAGCCAAATTGAAACAGTATTATTAAAATATTGTGAGCAAGGTATCACAACAAATTATCAAATTGTTGTAGATAGAGTAAATAATACAGATACACTTGATGTATTTGTTGAAATGGCTCCAGATTTATTTGCTGATGATATGGCATCAATTGAAGCATTACAAAAGACTTTAGTTGATAATTTAAGATCAGCACTTGGTATTGGTGCTAAAGTTACACTTGTAAATCCAAATTCTATTACAAGAAGTGAAGGAAAAGCTAAACGTGTAATAGATAAAAGAAAATTATCATAGGAGGGCAATATGATAGTAAAGCAATTATCAATTTTTATTGAAAATAAAGCTGGTGCAGTATCAGATATATTAACATTATTAGGAAAAAATAATATTAATATTAGATCATTACAAATTGCAGATTCAACTGATTTTGGTATTTTAAGATTAATTGTTGAACAAGCAACAACTGCCCTTGAATTAGTTAAAAATGCAGGCTATACTGCAAAATTAACTGATGTAATATCAGTTGTAGTACCTGATAGACCTAATGGCTTAAATGAATTATTAAAAATATTTGCAGAAAATAATGTTGAATTAGATTATTTATATGTATTTATTGGTAAAAATAATTTAGGTGCACAGGCTATATTAAAAACTAAGAATGTTCAAGAAGTAGAAAAATTATTATCACAATATAGATAATAATTAAAATAAATTTAATAAGCGTTGAACGAAAATAGTAAAAATAAATTATTATTTCAGAGAGATATTGTTTGGTGTGAAATATCATAATAATTATTTTGAATACATTCGTGAGCTTCTTATTGATAAAAAAATAAGACGGTGGCAACCGTTATATTGCGAATGAGGTTTTAGTTTTTACTAAAATGAATTAAGGTGGTACCACGGTTAAAAATCGTCCTTTATTAGGGCGATTTTTATTTTTTTAGGAGAAAGAAATGACTATTATTGATTTTTTAGAAGATAATGCGAAAAAATATGGTAACGAGGAATGCTTAGTTGAAATCAATCCTCAAAAGAAGCCAGACCATTATCGTACATGGCGTGAATTTAGCTTAGTAGAGCCAGGACTTGCAAAGGAATATAGAAGAAGTATTACTTGGCAGGAATTTGATGATACAGCAAATAAATTTGCAAACCTTCTTTTATCTAAAGGTATTAAAAAAGGTGATAAAGTTGCAATATTATTAATGAATTGCCTTGAATGGTTACCAATTTATTTTGGTGTATTAAAGGTTGGTGCTTTAGCTGTACCAATGAATTATAGATATACATCAGATGAAATTAAATATTGTCTTGAGCTTGCAGATTGTGTATGCTTAATATTTGGTGATGAATTTATTGGTCGTGTTGAGCCAATTGCTGATCACACACCAAAGGTTAAAACATTAATATTTGTTGGCGAAGGAGAAATACCTTTTGCAGATACATATCATGATATTATTGACCTATATTCAACAAAAAAGCCTAATATTAAGCTTGATGAAAATGATGAAGCTGCAATATATTTCTCATCAGGTACAACAGGCTTCCCTAAGGCAATATTACATCTACATAAGGCATTAGTAGGCTCTTGTAGAACTGAACAAGCACATCACCTACAACAACATGATGATGTATTCTTATGTATTCCACCACTATATCATACTGGAGCTAAAATGCATTGGTTTGGTTCTTTAATTTCAGGCTCTAAGGGTGTCTTATTAAGAGGTATTAAGCCTGAATGGATCTTTAATACAATATCTGATGAAGGCTGTACAATTGTTTGGTTACTTGTACCTTGGGCACAGGATATCCTAGATTCAATTGATAGAGGAGATTTAAAATTAGAGGATTATAAATTATCTCAATGGAGACTAATGCATATAGGTGCACAGCCTGTACCACCAAGCTTAGTTGAAAGATGGTTAAAAGTCTTCCCTCATCATAAATATGATACAAATTATGGCTTATCAGAATCTATTGGACCAGGCTGTGTACATTTAGGTATTGAAAATACACATAAGGTTGGTGCCATTGGTGTACCTGGCTATTTATGGGAAGCTAAGATAGTAGATGAAAATGGTAAAGAATGTGACACTGAAGAGGTAGGAGAATTAATTGTTAAAGGCCCTGGTGTCATGGTTGAATATTATAAAAATAAAGAAGCTACACAAGAAATATTAAAAAATGGTTGGCTATATACAGGTGATATGGCTAAAAAGGATAAGGATGGCTTTATTTATTTAGTTGATAGAAAGAAAGATGTAATTATAACTGGAGGAGAAAATATCTACCCAGTTCAAATTGAAGATTTCTTAAGAAAGCATGATAGAATCAAGGATGTTGCTGTAATAGGTTTACCTGATAAGCGTTTAGGAGAAATTACTGCCGCTATCATTGAGGTTAAAGAAGGAATGAGCTTAACAGAAGATGAAGTAAATGAATTTTGTTTTGATCTTCCAAGATATAAGCGTCCAAGAAAAATCATTTTCGCGCCTGTTCCAAGAAATGCAACAGGTAAGATAGAAAAACCTAAATTAAGAAAGATTTATTGTGGTAAATCTTTAGTAGAGCTTCAAACAACAGAATAGGGAGAATTATATGTGGGTTAAAATTTTATTTATTATCTTATTTTTTGCAGCAACACTATATATAGGCTTTTACTGCAGAAAGAAAGCAAGAAATTCATCTGATTTCGTGCTTGGTGGAAGAAGCATAGGCCCATGGCTTTCAGCCTTCGCTTATGCAACAAGCTATTTCTCAGCCGTAATATTTATCGGCTACGCAGGATCATTTGGTTGGAAATTTGGTGTATCTGCATTTTGGATTGGTATAGGTAACGCCTTAATAGGCTCATTACTTGCATGGAAGGTTCTTGGTAAGAAAACAAGAATTATGACTCAGCATTTAGGTTCATCTACAATGCCTGATTTCTTCCAAAAAAGATTTAATTCTAAAGCATTAAAAATTGCTGCAGCAATAATCATATTCGTATTTTTAGTACCATATACTGCAGCACTTTATAATGGTTTATCATTTTTATTCCAAACAGCATTCTCATCATCAGTACCTTATTGGGTATGGGTATTAATTATTTCAATTATTACAGGTGTTTATGTAATAATTGGTGGCTTAATGTCTACTGCAATTAATTCATTTATCCAAGGTATAATAATGCTTATTGGTATCATTTTAGTTGTAATATTTGCCTTAAATTTAAATGGTGGCTTTATGGAATCATTTGAAACACTTGCTACAACTAAAGGATGGCAATTTGCTTCATTATTTGGTCCAGATCCAGTACATTTATTATTTGTAGTATTATTAACATCTTTAGGATGCTGGGGATTACCACAAATGGTAGGTAAATTTTATTCAATTAAAAATGAAAAACAAATTGGTAAGGGTGCCTTAATTTCAACAATATTTGCCCTTGTTGTTGCAGGTGGTTGTTATTTCATTGGTGGCTTTGCCCAAATCTTTAATGCAACAAGCCCTAAAACAGTTATACCTGAAATGATTGCACAATTACCAACAGTTATTATCGCAATCGTATTAGTATTAGTTTTAGCTGCTTCAATGTCAACATTATCAGGTCTTGTTCATACATCAGCTGCAACAGTTACATTTGACCTTCTTGATGTTAATAAAAAATTACCAGAAAAGAAAAAGATTACATTCTTAAGAGTATTCGTATTAGTATTTATTGTAGTATCTGCAGGTCTTGCAATATTCCAGGTATATGGACCTGAAAAATATACAAAAGATATTGCATCATTAATGGGTATTTCATGGGGCGCAATATCTGGTGCATTTATTGGACCATTCTTTTATGGATTATATTGGAAAAAGACAACAAAGGTCGCAGTATGGACTTCATTTATATTAGGTATATTCCTTGCAGTATTAAGCTTAATATTAAGTTTAACATTAACAGATGCAGGAAGAGCTAATGTACAATGGCATGTTAATGGATTATTATTCTTTGATTTAGCTGATTCAATTTACATGGGTGTTTTAGCTATGGTATTAAGCTTAATCATTGTTCCAGTAGTATCTTTATTAACTAAGAAGCCAGAAAATGTAGAAGACATATTTGTTTGTTATAATAAATCAAATCAAATTGCAGAAGACCCATTTGTTGAAAAGGTATCAGTTAATGATGAAAAAATTAACACAGGTATTTCAACAGAAGAGCTTCCACATGTCCTTGAAAATGAAGAACATGAAACAAAAGATTCTTTAAATGAGACAATAGAATGATAATAGATTTCCATACACATATCTTTCCAGATAAAATTGCATCATCTGCGATAGATATCTTATCAAAAAAATCAAATCTTGTACCACAAACAAATGGTACATCCCTTGATTTACAAAATAAAACAAAAGATGCGAAAATTGATTATTCATTGATATTACCAGTTGTGACATCACCTAAGCAGACAAAATCAATTAATGATTTTGCTGCATTAATAAATAATGATAATATAAA
>JAEEGL013421199.1_pt1 | contig 12258 bp, 7 predicted proteins | sample 9134231 | NCBI WGS metagenome assembly JAEEGL01 (sample SAMN16246548, study PRJNA631951) | gut metagenome | biome: gut microbiome; feature: rumen; material: fiber-attached | host: Bos | place: Iran: Karaj | collected 2018-10
TCAAAAGATATAGAACAATTAACAGAAACAAATGAATATTTAATTGAAATTTTATCATTATTAAATGATTTAACAAATGAATTAATTAAAACAGGTAAAAATATAAAAAAAGAAAAGTTTGAAGAAATGTTGGTGTTACAATCTGATTTAAGAAAAATAAATACTCAAATTAGGAAAAAAGTAAAAGAAATTGATAATACTCAATACTCTCCTGAATATATAAATAAATTAGTAAAACAAACTCAATGGCAAAAAAAAGAAATATTAAAGCAACATGAGAAAATAACAAAGAATTATGATGAAACTAAAAAAAGATATAAACAAATAATTGAAAATATTGAAACAAAGAAAAAAATAATTGAAAGAAATCAAAATAAAATTGAACATGGGAAAGATAATAAAAATAAATTGAATTTAATTGCAATTGAAAAATATGAAATAAAATTTTATGACCAATTATCAATAAAAGATAAAGAAAGAAATGAAAAATTAAGAAAATTAAGAACAAAATATGATACTTATCAAATGGAAGAGAAAGATAAAAAAGATATTTATAATGATAGAATAAAAGATATTAATAAAGAAATAAGTGAAAAAATGAATGAAATAGTAGAATTAAAAAAGAGATTAAATGAAAAAACAAATGTAGCTTCAAGTATTGATAATAAAATAAACAAAATATATGAAGATATTCAAATTCAACAAAATAATGAAAAGATTGAAGAAAATAAAAATGAAATTTTTGAAAATGAAAAAATTAAAATAAAAAAAATTAAAAGTCCAAAAGTAGATTATACACATAGAAAAAGAAAAACTCCAAGTGAAATGATTGATGAAATATTAAATAAAAAAATAGATAAAAATATTTATAAATATAATAATATAAATAATATTGAACCAAAATTTGATTATAATGATGAAAGAAATAATTTATTTATTACTAATATGAATTCAAATAATAATAATATTAATAGATATAATTTTGATAATTTTGATGTGAAAAAAAATCAAAATGAGATAAATGTTTCTTCAACAAGGAAACCTGATTTAAAAATTTCATTTAAAAAAGAAGATACTGAAAATAAAATTGAAAATAAAATACCAATTAAAAATAATGATAAAATTTTAGAACAAATTGATGATAATGATAAAATTATTGAACAAATTGATGATAATAAAAAAATTGAAGAAAAAATAAAAAATGATTATAATAAACCAAAATATATAAGAATTGAAGAAGAAAAGAAAAAAGAATTAGAAGAAGAAGATGAAAAAGAAGAAGAAGAAGAAGAAGAAGAAGAAGAAGTAGAAAAAAAAGAAGAAGATAATAAAATTGAAGTTAAAAAAGATGAACAAAAAATTGATATTCCAATAAGAAAAAAACCATCTTTTCTTGATGATGAATTTAATGTTGATGAAGAAAATATTGAAAATGAAGATAATTTAAATAATAATAATCAATTAATAATAACAAAAGAAAATGAAGGAACTATTGCAAGAATTAACAAAAATAATATATTTGATGATTTATTAAATAAAAATAATGAAGAAAAAAAACCACTTTCAAATATGAATGAAAATAAAGATAATATATTTGAAGATTTATTTAATAGAAATAAAAACAAAGAGGAAAATAAAGGAAATTTATATGATGATTTATTTGATAAAAATAATGATTCTGAAAAAAAGTCTCAAAAAGAAGAAGAAGATAATAAAAGTAATTTTTTTCAACCAATTAAAACATATGAAAATAGTAAAAGGAATCAAGAATTTAATGAATTTGAAGGTCTTGAAGATATTGTTATATAAAAATAAATGTTATAAAATATAATTAATTAAATTTAAATTTTATTTTTTTATATATAAATTGACTAAAAAAAACTTTAATATAAAAAAAATTAAAATAGAGAATTAAATTCATATTAAGTATTAATAAATTAATATTATTAAATTTAATCTATCATAACCTTAGATCAATTAAAATTTGATTTTTTAATATCAAAATAATATTAAAAGATATGATATCAAAAAAACAATTTAATTCAAAAATTATGGAAACTTAGGTTAAATAATATTATAAATATCAAAAAAAAAATATTTTATAAAAAAATATCAAATGTCAAAAATTGTCTTTATCATAATATTATTTATTCCATTTATTAAATCACTATTTAAAGAACATCGTCCAGTATATATACCAGATAAAAATATAACTTTTGGTTCAGGATTATATAATACTAAATCTCGTTTTTTAGATGAATCATCGTCAAATTCAAAACTTCAATTTACAAACCCTATTTCCTATCAATATATTATTTCAGATGGTTTATTAGAATATTTATCATTTACATTTAAAGCAGTAAATTTAAGTTCAGGATATTATTATAGTGATGGTTCTCTTAAATTTCCTTCTTCATGTAATATTACTATTATATATGTTAAATTTTTAGAACAAGATACTAATTTTACTTTTTGTTCAAATCTTTTGAAATTTTATTTTAAACTAAAAAATGAAGAAACATTAACAATAAAAATTAAAATGAAATTTAATGATAATATAACATCACTTTTTAGAAGTGAATATATATATATTCCTTCATTTTTTGTAGGAACTTGTAAATATAACTTTGAGATTGTAAATGCTAAAAATTTAGGTTTATTATATGGGAATTTTGATAAAGTATCTTCTAATATTTATTCTTATGAAGGTGATTGTCCTAATAATACATATTATGATTATGTAAGAACTTCTCCATTTAAAGCTACTTGGAAAACTTATAAAGAGGTAAATCTTTTAGGGACAAATATTACTTATGCTCAAGTAATAATGCCTTCATTATTTATAGGAGGAAATAATTTTAATTATTCTCAATATCTTATTGATTCAACAGAAACAAATGGTAATCAAAACTTTACTAATAATAATACACATATTCAATTTACATATTCAAACATTTCTGAAACATCACTTTCATTTAAATTAAATGCAACATTTACAAATTATATATCAAATAATTGGACAATTTATTATTCAGATGATCAAATTCAAAATACATCAACAGAAAATAGTATTTCTTTAGTAAATGAAATATTAGAAAATGACAAATCATCAAATCCATCATATTATAAAATAGGTAAATGGATTTATTGGAATATAGATTATAATTCTTCATATATAAATAGGGATCAAACAGTCGATGAAATCATAGAAAAAAGAGTAGGTGTTTATAAACATTTTTCAATATTATATATTGCATTATTAAATTCAATTGGTATAAAAGCAGTATATATACATGGGTTTTCAGCAGATTCAGATGATATATATACTAATTATTATATTGATACTACATATGATCATTCTTGGGTTGTTGCTTATATTGATAATAAATGGATTGGATTAGATGCTGCTTGGGGTATTGTTGAAGGAAATTTACCTATTAGTCATTTATATTATTCTGCTATTTTTGGAAGAGTTATTGGTTCTTATAGAGGAACTAATGTTAAATGGGGCAATAATAATGATGAAATTCAATTTATTAAAGTTATTGATGTTAAATGTGAAGATTATCAAATTAATATTGATGGTGAATGTATGTTATGTGTTGAATTTGATGAAAATAAACCTTATTATGATATTAAAGAAAGTAAATGTATAAGTGAATGTAATAATAGTACATATAATAATATATGCTATGATAGTTATGATGATTTAAATAAAGATGATAAAAGTAATGTAAATGTTAATAGTTTATGTGTTGAAAAGATTGAAAATAATGAAGATAATAGTAATACAGAGAATACATCTAATCAAAATAATTCAAAAGATACAAACAATGAGAATAATAAAGATAATACATCTAATGAAAATAATTCAGAAGATATAGTAAGTGATTCTGAAAATTCTTCAAATGATGAAAATAATACTTCTAATAATACGGAAGACATTGATAATGATGGAGATTCTCAAAATACACTTAAAACAAATGAAGATTCTGATCAAACCAATTCTAATATTAATATAATAAATGAATCAAGTAATTGTGATTTTATTTTAATCAAAAAACTATTTTTTGGAATTCTATTAATTATGTTAATATTATAATAAGATAAAGAAATGAAAAAATTGAAAGTGATTAATATCATTAAAAACAGTTAATGAAATTCCAAATATTTTTTAATTTGTACATTTAAATAAAAATTATAAAAATTAATTTTGTTTATTTTCAAATATTAAATTCAATATTTTAAAATTGGAAAAGTATATTAGTATTAAAAAAATAAACTAAATAAATTTAACAATCTAAAGTAGATATATATTAATTTATTCAATATTTACAAATTCATATATTTAATTATCATGTTCAAATTGAATATTAAAATACTTTTTTGCAATATTATTTAATCTTTTCTCTATTTTTATATTTCCTTCAATATCATCAACTTTTTCTTTAATTTGAGTAAATAAATTTTTTCCAACATTTTTTTCTAAATCTAAAAAATTTATATCTTGTTCATCTAAAAGAGAAAATATACTTTTCTTATTTTTTTTATTATTTTTATCCATCTTAATATAAGGAGTCAAAGAATTTGAAATAGTTATTTTTTTTTCATTTTCTTTTTTATGATTATCATTTTTATGATTATAAATCGGAGATACTTTTATTTTTTTATCGGAATTATTTTTATAATTTAAAGTTAATTTATTTTTATCTCTTGGAGCCAAAAGTGGTTTTTCAATTAAATTATCGGAATTATTAATTCCATCATTATTTATAGTAACTTTAATTTGATGTAATTTATCAAATACATTATTATTACCATTTGAGTTTAAATTTATATATACATTTTGATTTGGTACATTTGCACTCATTGATGAATTATGTCTCATATTTAATGTGATATTTAAATTTTTTCCTATATTATTTTTTTTTTCATTTTCTATTGATATTAATGAATAATGATTTGTTAAATTATTTTTTATATTGTCATTTTTTTTTTTTATACGATCTTCTTTATTTTTAACTAATGAATTAAATAATAGTTCATTTTCGTTTTCATTTATTACTTCTAATGTTGATGAATAACTTTTCTTACTGAATTTATCATATTCCATTTCTTCTTTTAATATATTTTTTATTTGATTTTTTTTCTTCTTTATAATTTTTTTAATTCTTATTAAATTACCTTCAGATTTCTTCAATAAAGTTTTAAAATTTTCATTATAATCACTTAATATTTTAATAAAATCATCTCTTCTTAAAAGTAATAATTCAGAAACACCATTACTATAAATTTTTAAACCAACAGGACTTCTTTTATGTTGAAGAACTAAAGATTCTCCAAAATGTTCATATTTTCTAAGAAATAATAATCTAATAATCATTTTATTATAATAAAAAAAAATTGAAATTCTACCAGATTTAACAAATATTATTTCATCTACAAATTGACCTATTTTTACAATTTCTTCTCCTTTAAATGCTATTATTGGTCTTAATGATAATAAAACTCTAACTTTAAATTCTGTATTATTATCTCTATGTTGTTTAAAAAATGTAAAATTTTCTATTATTTCTTTATACATTGTACATATTAATGTATTTTTTAATGATGTTGGTAAATAATCAATAAATTTTTCTTTTTCTTCTGCATTAAATTTGGAATTATATTTTAAAAAATTTAAAATTTTTTCATATAATTCATAATTAACATTATATAAAACAGAGATATTTTGTAAATATTGTATTTTATTCATTAATTTTAAATTTTTTGAATTTTCTAAATCTACTAAGTTTTCTAAAAAAGAAACTGCATAAGTATTAATTATTAATGAAAAAATTAATAATAAAAGAGAATATTGTCTTTCAAAATGAGAAGATGGGAGAATATCACCATAACCAACTGTGAAAATTGATACAAAATTAAAATATAATGATGATAAATATAAATTGAAATATTCTGATTTATGTATGTCATTTATTTTAATATAACTTTCTAAATTTATTAATTTAATATATATCCAAACACATGATAAAATATGTAGAATTATGATAATTCTAAATATATTTTTTAATAAATTTATAACTCCTTTATAATTAAAGGAAAAGTTTTTAAAACAACTTTTCACTTTTTTATTAAAAAAAAATATTTTTTTTAGAACTTTTAAATAATAAAAATTTGAACAATGAAATATTTTAAAATATTTAATCAATCTCAATAAACATATACAATAAAAATCAATTGATAGAATATTTAAATATTTTAAAGAATTAAAAGGAATAAATGATATCAAATCAACAATAAACCATCCAAAAATATAATGAATTATAATTGTTTTATGATTAACAATTAAAGTTTCTTCTTTATCATAATAAGCCATAAAAAAATTTGAAATTAAATCAATTAAATAAATAACATCAATAAAAAAACATGAAAAATGATTAATAAAAAAACATATTTGTAATGGTAAAAAAATAAGAGTAAAAAGAATAATAATAAAAATAAAAAAATCCCAATAATATTTGAAATAACTTTTTGGATGAATGAAATATTCATTTTCACCTTCTTCAATTTCATCTTCATCATCATTAATTGAATCACAAACTTTTTTTGTTCTTTGTAAAATTCTAAATATTTCTTTATTTTTATACATTTTAAAATCTTTATTCATTATATAACTATTTTTTAATGTTTTTTCTAATTTCAATTTTTCTGAATGTTTCATTATGAAAAATAATTCATCACAATTTAATTCATCTTTTTTATTTTGTAATATAATTAAAGATGGTAATTTTAGTCTTTTTTTCAAAGTATTATCTGATTTTTTATATTGAAAATTTTTTTTAATTACTTTTGAAGCAAAGGGATAAATTTTTTTAACAGGTAAATTTGTTTTAAAAATGAGAGGTTTCTTCTTTTTCATATATTTTTGACTATCAAGAAGAGATATTAATTTTTTACTTTTTTTTTTATCTTTTGGTAAATATAAAATTTCTGTTGTTTTTCTTTTTGGGTTTATTGATGATTCTTTTAATAATAATTTCCCTTTTTTATTTATTACTGATAATGATTTTTTTGAATTATTGAAGATTGATTTAGAAATAAAATCTTCATTATATACCTTACTTTTTAATTGTATATTACTTTTTTTTTTTTTAATTAAATTCACATTCTTTTTTATATTTTGTTTTTTTAATATTTCATTATTATCAATTTTAAATTGATGTATATTATTTTCTGAATCTAAATCAATGTGTTTATTATTCTTTTTAATTATTCCTTTTTTATGTGTGTCATGTAATTTTTCATCCTTTTCAGAATCTTCTTTTTCATATATAAAACTTAAATCATTTTGTGAAATTTTATCCTGATTTTTCTTAATAAAAGCTTTTAATCCATTTTCTATTGAATTTTTTTCTAAATTTAATATTTTTAACTGTGATTCTCTATTTAAAATATCAATATTTGGAATTATTTGAGAATATCTTTTAGTAAATCTTTTATCCTGAATTTTATTATCATCAAAAGTTTTATTTTTATCATCATTTAAATTTAATAAATGTGTTTTTACATTACTAATATTATGACTTATTTTTTTTGTCAAAATTCTATAGTAATTTCCATCCATAAAAATAAATTTATTTTTATGTACACTTCACCCTTTAATTTAATTTTAATTGAATTAAAAATATTTAATTAAAACTATTATTTTAATTTATTATTTTATATATATTTTTCAAAAAGGAAAAATAATGAAAAAAAAACTTTTATCAACTATATTTTTATTATCTATTATTAAAATAAAAAAAATAATTATTCTATTAAAAATTTCGTTTTAGATTCAATTTTCGGAGTACTAGTTAAAGCACTTTTTTCAAGACCACTTTCATTATAACCTCTAAGTATTTTGAAAAATCCTTTTTCTCCCCATCTTTCATTCTATGAATTAGCACATAACCAATATTTAACATCATTTTCTACTCCCTATTATTTAAAAATGATTTCCCAAAAATTAATTAAGTGTATATATATTTTAAATTATTGGCATATCCTTTGAATTATTTAATTATAAATATATGGAAATAGGTTACTTATTGTTTAATAAAACATAATATATTATTTATTTAATAATAATTTTATAAATTAATGAATGAATATCGTGTAATTATTTTAAGGAAATCAATAATAAAAGTATTAAACGAACCAAGAATACAAGGAGGATTAAATAATCATTATTTTTTATCCTTATTTTGGACAGAAAATGAAATCAAAAAGACATTTGAAATATTCCAAAACAATGATCTAGAAAAACATGAACCAAATCGTATATTTAATTACTATGAATATTATTTTACTTATTTAGAAGGAAATGAAATTAAATATTATTTTGATTACAATAATGAATTAAATAATATTGAAAAATTATTATATAGTTATTATAAATATTTATATCAACTATATAAATCCAAAGAACCCAAAAATAACTACTCAGAATTTGAAAAAGTAAAAAAGAATTTTTCAGATGCTATAAAAAATTTTGAAAAAAAAAAAAGAAGAAGAAATTAATGAAATAAAGAAAAAAGCAAAAAATTGTCAAGAAAAATATATAAAATTATACGAAATTCAAGCAGATATAATAAAAGCTTGTATAGAAAAAATTATAAATTATTTAAAAGTATTATCTGATGTTTATTCATTTAAATATAAAAAAAAAATTTATTTTGATGATATTAATATTACTCATATTTTAGATCAAAAAGTTAAAAAATGTGATATAAACAAAGATGAATTAATAATTTTTAAAAAAAAACTTATAGAATTATTTTTAGATAAGAAGGATTTTCTAATAATTTTAAGATTATTATATTTAGAAAAAAATTATTTAAAAGATATAAAAAAAGATATAAATAATTATATAACAGAATTTAAAGAAAAAAAAAACAAAAATGAAGAAGAAAAAATTATACAAAAATTTTTAAATTTTTATGATTCTTCCATTTTAAAAACAGAGATAATAAATTCAGTTTTGTTTGATAAAATAAAAAAAATAAAAAATAAGGATGATTTTGTTACAATATTAAAAGGAAAATATTTAAACAATTTGATTGATAATGATTTATTTTCAAAAGAATTAATAAAAATAAGTTTAGATCTTTTTGAATGGATTTGTTATCCATTATCAAATTCATTATTTTATTTAACTATTATTTATAATGGATTAATTTCTGAAAAATTTGAAAATGAGAAGTTAAAATTTAATGATATTTTTTATAAAAATGAAGATTTATTCTTTTTAAATGAAATGAATAAAAAATTTTCTGCTAACAATTGGAATGAAAATGAGGATTTAGAATTTAAAAGAATCATTTTTAAATATTTATATTCCTATTTATATCATTCTTATAATATTTATAGAGTTGAACAATTGAAAACTATTCCACTTTTTCATTTATTAATTCTTAAAATTTTTTTATGGAAATTTAATGTTGAAAAAGGAAATGATGCAGAAATAATAAACACTTATTATAAATATAAAGTATTATTAATTAAATTAAACATTCCTATTGATAATGAAGTAATATTTGATATCGTCTTATTAATACATGAAATTGTAGGTGATTCATATTTAAAGTTAAAAAATTATAGAAAAGCAAAAATGATTTATCAATCAATGACTAGAGATTTAAATGAACAAAATGAGAATAGTCAAAATAAAAAAGATTCTCTATTCATAATAATACAAAATAAAATTAAAATATGCAAATATTTTTGTGGACACAACACATTTAATAAAAAAAAAAATATATTTAAATAAGCAATTTTTTTTTAAATTAGAAAGATCTAATAAAAAGAATAAAATCTAAAAAAAAAATAATTAACTTAAATAAAAAAAAATAAAATAATTTTAACGTTTTTAAAGCCCATAAATAAAAAATCTATATAAAATAAAAATGGAATCAACATCCTTTCCAGCACCGATAACATACATAAATGAAATAAAAGTAACATCACAAGACAAAAACGCATCAGGATTTTATGATCAATTAAACCAAGAACAATATAATGCACTTCAAAAATGGAAACAAGAACTTTTAACAAAAAAAATAACAACAGATTTTACAACATATGATGATTTATATTTACTTCGTTTTCTCAGAGCCAGAAAATTTGATTTAGAAAAAACAACATTAATGTTTCAAAAATTTTTAAAATGGAGAGAAGATGAAAAAGTAGATGAATTAAGAACAAGTTTTGACTTTAATGAAATATTACAAGTTAAAGAAATTTATCCTCATGGATATCATAAAGTTGATAAAATGGGTCGTCCATTATATATAGAATTATTAAGTAAATTAGATGTAGGAAAATTATTTAAAGTAACAACAGAAGAGAGAATGGTAAAATATTATATAAAAGAATATGAAAGATTAATGAAATGGAGATTTCCAGGTTGTTCAGCAGCAATGAAGAAACCAATAGAACAATCATTAACAATTTTAGATTGTAATACTCTTGGTGTATCATCATTAGTAGGAAAAACTAGAAGTTTTGTACAATTAGCAACTAATATTGGACAAGATTATTATCCTGAAATGCTTGGTCAAATGTTTTTATTAAATACTGGTTGGTTATTTAAAGCTCTTTGGGCTATTGTTAAAACTTTTATGGATCCTAAAACTGCAGGAAAAATTCATATGCTTGGTGGAAGTTATATTACTGAGTTAGTTAAGTATATTGATGAAGAAAATATCCCTGAATGTATTAATGGAAAATGTAAATGTGAAAATATTGAAGGAGGATGTCTTTATTCTGATATTGGACCTTGGAATCCTAATGGAGGAATACAGGTTGGAAATAATAATACTAATAAAGGTTTGAAAAGTGTTCAAGATGTTGTCTCTGGACAGTAAATTTTTTTTTTTTTTGGGTTAGTTTTGATTAGTTATTAAAAATTTATGTTTAAAAAAATTTTTGTTTTTTATTTATTTAAAAATAATAATTTTTATATTTATATATATATTTAGTTAATATTTTATATTAAATATATACCATTTAATATAATATTTTTGAATATAAATTAAAAATCTATATCATAATAAATTAATAATTAATTGTTTTTATCAATTATTAATAATATTATCTTTACTAATAGTAGATTCTCTTTGAGAGTTCAAAAGTTGTTCTGATTGAGTTTTTCTTGGTCTTCTAAAACGAAAATTATCATTTATCCAAGGTGAATTAAGTAAAAATATATTAATAATAATACCAATATAATTTTCTCCAATAATTCTAAAAAATTTTAAAATAGAAGACTCTTTTTCTTTATTTAATATACCATATATTCTTTCAATAATTCCAGGAATTGCACTAAATTGAAGTAAAATTGAATATTTATTAATATGAATATATGTTTTTCTATTCTTTTTAGATTTATTATCTTTTATGATATAATGTACTTTTACAATAAAAAAAATATTCAAAGAAAAAATAAACAATAAAAATAAAAAATAAGTTAAAGTTACTTTTCTCATTGCTTGTCTCTTATAAATATTTTTATAATCAAACCAACAATAACCTTCTGAGTCACCATAAGTTTTAGTTATTAAAGTTAAACAACTTAAAAAAAGTGGAATTAATAATGAAAGAATTATAAAAATTATTCTATAAAATAATTTATATTTATCTAAATGATTTTTTTTAATTAAATTGACAAAGTTATTATAACATAAAAGACAACTTGATAAATATTGTGATGTTTGAAATGTTATTATCATAAATGATTGAATTGAACATATTGGAGATATTTTTTCTGTTAATGGTAATAACATGGCTAATGAATATATAAAATTTGTTGTTGATAAAAAAACAATTGTACTAAAAGTAAAATTTCGATTTTCTTTTAAATGGAAATAAAAAAAAATATCAATAAAATATGTAATTATTGATAATATACATCCAATTTTTGAAATTATTGTAAAAATTGTTTTGGTCAAAAAAATATTCATCAAAATAATATTACCTAATTTATAAATTATTGTTATAATAATAAATATTTAAAATTAAATAAATTTATATATATTATAAAAAAACCAAATTCATATTTTATATATAATCATATATCATCTAAAGGCACTCAAATAAATTATAATAATAAATCATACCAAAAAAACTTATATAACAACTAATACCATAATTTTAATACAATATAAATACTCAAATAAATTTTTTACAATATAAAATAATTTCAATTTAATAAAA
>JAEEGL014019348.1_pt1 | contig 12258 bp, 11 predicted proteins | sample 9134231 | NCBI WGS metagenome assembly JAEEGL01 (sample SAMN16246548, study PRJNA631951) | gut metagenome | biome: gut microbiome; feature: rumen; material: fiber-attached | host: Bos | place: Iran: Karaj | collected 2018-10
CGCGGGCTCCATGCCGTTGCAGCCAATCACCACGATCGGGAAATCCTCATTCTGCATCGTCATTCCAACTCCATCCTTTCGCCATTCGTCTCGTACAGCGCGACCTCGACGGCGGTGCCCTGCCCCGCCCATCCCTGCAGCACCTCCTCCGCGCGCGCCTTCACCAAGCGCAAAGCCGCCCGCCACTCCGACGGCGCCACGCGCGCCTGCAGTTCGCCCATGGTCGCGGCGCCCGCGACGGGCAGGTCGCAGCCGAACTCCGCCAGCCGCCCCAGATCCATCTTCGCCGCATGGGCGTGCGTGTAGCGCTCGCCGCAGGCGTACTTGAAGAGTTTCCCTGGCATGCAGGCGACGACCAGCCTCGGTATTCCCGCCTGCGCCGCCGCCGTCACCGCCAGGTAGATGAAGTCCGCGATGCTGACGCGCGCCTCGGGCGGAATCTCGGGGAAGTCCCGCGCGACCGCGGCCGCCGTGCGGCCGCCTGTCACCAGTGCCGCGACGCGCCCGCCCGAGGCCCCGATGCTCCTGAGCTGCACCTGGATGGTCGCGCCGTAGGCGACGTTCGAGTACGGATGCACGATGCCGCTCGTCCCCAGGATCGAGATGCCGCCGACGATGCCCAGCGCTGGATTCAGCGTCTTCGCCGCCGTCTCCGCGCCGCCCGCCACCGAGACCACCGCAAGCCATCGCCCAAGGCAGCCCGCCGCCGCGAGATTCTCCGCCATCATCCGCCTCGGCACAGGGTTGATCGCCGCCTTGCCGACTGGAACCGCCAGGCCTGGGCGCGTGACCCGCCCGACGCCATCCCCGCCGCGCACCAACAGTTCCAGTCCGTCCGCGCACTCCTCGTAGTCCGCCGTCTCGGCCTCCCCCGCATTTGGCGACAGATCCACCCGAACCGGAAGTCCCGTCGTGACATCGGGGTCGTCGCCGCCGTCCTTCACGACGACCGCCCAGCCCACGCCCGCCTCGAGCACTGGCACCCGCAGCACGCCGCCACTCGGCAGCCGCAGCACCACGGAATCCGCTAAGCCGCGAAACGCCGCGACCGCCGCCGCCGCCGCGCAACTGCCCGTCGAATAGCCCTCCCGCAATGGCGTCCCGCCGCGCTTCATCTCAGCCGCTCTCCATGATGCCGTGCAGCGTCGCCACCGCATAGGTGCTGCCGCCCAGGCGGCCGTTCATCCGTATCCACGGCGCCGCCACCCCGTCGAGCAGCCGTTTGGATTCGACGACATTGACAAAGCCCACTGGCATGCCGACGATCAGCGCTGGCCGCACGCCCTCCTCGATGCAGAGCCGCGCGACGCCAGCCAGCGCCAGCGGCGCGTTGCCGCACAGGAAAATCGCGTCCTCGAAGTCCGCGCGGTGCAGTTCGACCGCCGCGAGCGCACGCGTGATGCCGCGCGCCTTCGCCAGCGCCGCGACCTCCGCATCCGCGACGGGGCACAGAATGCCCTCACGGGTGTAATCGGCGTGGAAGCGCTGCAGTTTCGGAATCGACAGCCCCGCCTTGATCATGTTCGAATCGGTGTAGATTCGGCAGCCGCGCCGCAGCGCCGCAAGTCCCGCCTCGACCGCGCCAGGCGTGAACTCGAGCTGCTCCAGCACCGCGAAGTTCGCGCCAGTGTGCACCAGCCGCCGCGCGACCCGCCACTCCGACTCCCCGAAACGCGCCCGCAGCGACGGCGGCGTCTCCGCCTCGATGCGCCGAAAACTCTCCGCCTCGATGCCCGAACCAGGCAGATCCCAGATGATGTGGGAAAAATCCATGAATCTTGAATCCTGAATCTTGAACCGAACTTGAATCCTGAATCTTGAGCCACCCTGAATCTTGAATCCTGATTCTTGACGGCGAATCCTGAATCTTGAACCGAACTTGAATCCTGAATCTTGAACCGAACTTGAATCCTGAATCTTGAGCCACCCTGAATCTTGAATCCTGAATTTTGACGGCGAATCCTGAATCTTGACGGCGGATCTGGAATCTTGAGCCTTTCAGTAATCCAGCCCCTGGCGGGCGGGGATGCCCTGGCGGAAGGGGTGCTTCACCTCTGCGATCTCCGAGACGAGATCCGCCGCCGCAATCAGTTCAGGCGGCGCGCCCCGCCCCGTCACGACCACGTTCAGACCAGGCCGCCGCGACCGCAACGCCTCCACGACCTCGGCGGTCAGCAGAAAACCATGGTGGAGCGCGTTGTTCAACTCGTCCAGCACCAGCAGTTCGCCAGGGAATTCGCGCAGCAGCCGCGCCGCCTTCGCCCAGCCCGCGCGCGCCAGCCCCGCGTGGTCGCCTGGACGGCTCGTCAGCCCCAGCCCGCAGCACTCCCAGAGCACCTCGGGACAGCGCTCGCGCACAAAGCGCAGTTCGCCCGTCTCGCGCTCGGCGCTCTTCATGAACTGCAGCACCGCGACGCGCCACCCCCAGCCCAACGCGCGCAGGACCGTCCCCAGCGCGGCGCTGGTCTTGCCCTTGCCGTCCCCCGTGAAGACATACAGCAGCCCCTGGTTCACAGTCCCATCCTCCGATAAAGCGCCTTGAGGTCGACGCGCGAGCGCACGTGGTCGGCGAGGCGGTCGAGCGCGGCCTCGAAGCCGTAGCGCGTGCCAGGCTCGATCGGCGTCCAGCCCCGCCGCGCGCGCAGGCGGTTCAGGAAGAGGCGGCGGAAGCGGTCGTCGTCGAAGACTCCGTGCAGATAGGTCGCGAAGAGCCCATCCCGCTCGTAGCCGATCTCCCGCCCGTCCGCCGAGCGATGCACCGCGATCCCCGGGACCTCCTCCAGCAGCCGACTCTCACCATGGTGGATCTCGTAGCCGAAAAAGCCCCCCGCCGCCGTCCGCCGCACCGTCTTGCGCGGGCGCATCACGGTCTCCATCGGCAGTTCGCCAAGGCATTCCGTGACCGTCCCTGGTGGCGACTCGATCCCCAGCGGATCCGCGACCCGCCGCCCCAGCAACTGCAGCCCGCCGCAGATGCCGATGCGGTAGGCGCGCGAGGCGTGGATCGCCTCCGCCAACCCGCCTTCCTTCAGCGCACGCCAGTCCGCCGCGGTGTTCTTGCTGCCTGGAAGGAGAATCGCGTCTGGCTCGCCGAGTTCCGCCGCGCCCCGCACCGCCCGCAGCCGCACATCTGGCTCGGCGGCCAGCGGCGCGAAATCGGTGAAGTTGGCGATGTGACCCAGCACGACCACCGCGACATCAAGGCACGGCCCCGTCTTCGCGGCCTCGCCCGCGAAACCCGACGCGAAGCCGACCGAATCCTCCTCGGGCAGCCCCAAATCAGGCTGCCAGTCGATGACGCCGACCACGGGCTTCCCCGTCATGCGCACGACGTATTCGTGCGCATCCGCCAGCAACGACGCGTCCCCGCGGAACTTGTTGACGAGGAAGCCATACAGCAGTTCGCGCTCCCACGGCTCAAAAGTCGCGTAGGTGCCGATGAACGAGGCATAGACGCCGCCACGGTCGATGTCCCCCGCCAGCAGCACCGCCGCCTCCGCATGGCGCGCCATGCGCATGTTGACGATGTCGGAGGCCTTGAGGTTGACCTCGCCAGGACTGCCAGCCCCCTCCAGTACCACGCAGTCGTGCTCCGCCGACAGCGAATCATACGCCGCGGCCACCTGCGCCCACAGTTCCCGCTTGCGCGCGAAGTAGTCGCGCACGCGGTAGTTGCCGATGGGACGCCCCAGCACGATCACCTGGCTGCCCAAATCGCTGTTCGGCTTCAGCAGCACGGGGTTCATGCGCACATCCGCATCCAGACGGCACGCCGCCGCCTGCACCGCCTGCGCACGCCCGATCTCGCCGCCGTCTGGCGTCACCGCCGAGTTCAGCGCCATGTTCTGCGCCTTGAAGGGCGCCACCGAATAGCCATCCTGCAATAGAATCCTGCAGAACGCCGCGCACAGCACGCTCTTGCCCGCATTCGAGCAGGTCCCCTGCACCATCAGCGCAGGCGTGCGACGCGCACGCAAGGGAGAATGAGATATTCGCGGAGATTCCGGAGATTCCGGAGTTTCCGGCTGTTCCGGAGTTTCCGGAGATTCCGGAGATTCCGGAGATTCCGGCTGTTCCGGAGTTTCCGGCTGTTCCGGCGCCAGAATCTCCCGCAGGGCCTCCAGCAGCCGCGCATTCTCTTCGCGACGGCGCACCGCGATCCGCACAAATGGCCGTCCCAGGCCTGGATAGTCCGCGCAGTCCCGCACCGCGATGCGGCGCCGCGCCAAATCCGCCACGATCTCCCTCGGCGGCTTCACCAGCAGGTAGTTCGCCGCCGAAGGATAGACCACCAGCGGCAGCCGCTCCAGTCCGCGCCGCAGTTCCTCGCGCAGTTCCGCGACCGCCGCCGTCTCCCGCGGCGGCTGCCGCAGAAGCCACTCCGCCGCGCGCGCCGCGACCGTCCCCACGCTCCACGGCACCTGCCGCTCCCGCATCCGCCTTACGACGGCGGGCGACGCCACGATGTACCCCAGCCGAAGCCCCGCGATGGCGTGGATCTTGGTCATCGAGCGCAGCACCGCCGCATTCGTGGGGAGCGGGTGCGAGAGCAGCGTCTCGCCGCTGAAGTCCGCGAAGGCCTCGTCGACCAGGAACTGCACCTTCGGATGCGCGACGATGCACGCCCGCAATTCCGCCGCCGACACGGCGCCGCCCGTCGGATTGTTCGGATTGCCCAGAATCACCAGATCCCCCGCCTGCGCGCCGCGCGTCAGCCGCGCCAGATCCATGCGGAAGCCCTCCGCCTCGCGCAGACGGCGCGTCCGCACCGCCAGCCCGTTCTGGCGGCAGCAGGCGGCGTATTCAAGATAGCATGGCGCCGCCAGCAGCGCGCGGCGGCAGCCGCAGCAGCGCACAAACAGTTCCAGCAGTTCGCTGGAGCCGTTCCCGAAGAGGATCCGCGTGGCCGCAATCCCCCAGCGCTCCCCCGCCAGCGCCGACAGCCTTTCCGCGTGCGCCTCGGGATACGGCCCGACCTCCTCCAGCGCCCGAAACAGCACAGGAAACAGCCCCTCCGACATCCCGTCAGGATGCAGATTCACGCTGAAGTCCAGCATTTCCTCGGGACGGCAGCCCCCCAGCCGCGCCAGTTCGTCCAACTGTCCGCCATGTCGAATCATCGCGCCGCCTCCACGGGAATGCAGTACCATCGGCCGCCAGGCGTCCGCCCCACCTCGCACTCCACGCCGAAGACCGCGCGCAGCGTCTCGGGCGTCAGCGTCTCCGACGGCGCGCCGCAGGCGTGCACTCGCCCGCCGCGCAGCAGCACGAGCCGATCCGCGCACAGCGCCGCCAACTGCATGTCGTGCAGCGCCAGTATGACCGCCGTGCGCCGTTCCGCGCACAGCCGCCGCACGATCGCCGCGATTTCAAGCTGGCAGCGCACATCGAGGTAGGTCGTCGGCTCGTCCAGCAGCAGCGTCTGCGGCTCCTGGGCGAGGGTCATTGCCAGCCAGGCCCGCTGGCATTCGCCGCCCGAGAGCGTGCCGAGGCGCCGTTCCCGCAGCTCCCCGAGGCGCGTCCACTCCAGCGCGCGGGCGATGGCGGCCTGCCCCGCCGCGTCCCCGCCGCCCAGCAGCCCGCCGTGCGGAAAACGCCCGTAGCCGACCAGTTCCCCGACGGTCAGATCCTCCGCCGCCTGGTGCGACTGCGGCAGGAACGCCAGCCGCCGCGCGAGTTCGCGCGCGCCCAGCCCGCGCAGTTCCCGTCCATCCAGCAGCGCGACGCCCCCGAAGGGCTTCAGTTGCCTTGCCATCAGCCGCAGCAAAGTCGATTTTCCGCAGCCGTTGGGCCCCAGCAGAGCGAGCGCCTCCCCTGGCGCCACCGTGAAGGATACGCCGTCGAGCACCATCCGCGCGCCGTAGCCGCCGATCAATTCACGCGCCTCCAGCCTCATGCGCCCCTCCTTCGCCGCAGCAGCCACAGGAAGAACGGCGGCCCCAGCAGCGACATCACCATCCCGACTGGCAGTTCGGCGGGTTCGCGCAGCACCCGCCCGACCGTGTCCCCCGCCACCACGAGGAACGCCCCGAAGAGCGCCGCGCCAGGCAGCAGCCAGCGGTGGTCGGGGCCCAGGGCCAGCCGCACCAGATGCGGCGCGAGCAGCCCCACGAAGCCCAGCAGGCCTGCGACGCTCACCGCCGCCCCCGCCAGCAGCGCCGCCGTCGCAAGCATCAAAAATCGGCACCACTCGACGCGCAGGCCGAGGCCCGCGGCCGCCTCGTCCCCCAGCGCAAGCACGTTCAGGCGCCCGCCCAGCCCCATCGACAGCAGCAGCCCCGCCGCCATGTACCATCCCACTTGCCGCAACTGCGGCCAGCCGCGCGCCGAAAGCGAGCCGATGGAGAAGTCCAGGATGCCGCCCGCCTTTTCCGCATGGTAGAGCAGGATCGCCCCCGAGATGGCGCCCAGCATCGCCGCGATCGCGACGCCCGAGAGGATCAGCCGCGCGGGCGACGCGCCGCCGCGCCACGCGAGCGCATAGACCGCGAGCGCCGTCGCGAGCGCTCCCGCGAAGGCGACTGGCACCTGGAGCCAGCCGAAATGCGGCAGCGCCAGATTCACGACCACGACCGCCAGCCCCGCGCCCGAGGAGACCCCGATGATGCCTGGCGACGCCAGCGGATTGCGCATCACGCCCTGCAGGAGCGTCCCCGCGACGGCGAGGCTCGCCCCCGTCAGCGCGCCCAGCAGCACCCTCGGCAGACGGATGTTCCACAGGATCTGGTAGGCGATCTCCGTCTCGTCCGCGCGCCACAGGATTCGGAGAATGTCCACGCATCCCGTCTTCAGTGCGCCGAGGCGCAGGCTCGCCAGCAGCGCCGCCGCCAGCAGCACCGCCAGGGCGGCGAGCGCCAGGGCGCGGGTCATCCTGTGGGTTCCGCCGCCCTGCGCCATCAGAATCCCCCCTTCGGATGGAGAAGCCGCGCCAATTGACGAAAGGCCCTCGGATACTCTGGGCCTGGCATATAGAGGAAGAGTTCTGGCGGCAGGAAATGCACGCGGCCGTCGCGCGCCGCCTTCATCGCCTTCCACGCGGGCTGCGCCATGAACTCCTGCTCGAACTTCCTGCGCAGCCCCGCCGCGTCCCCCATCGTCACCACGAAAATGACCTCGGGATTCTCCAGCAGCAACTGCTCGTAGCTGAAGCGCACCCGCAGCGGCCCTTTTCCGCGCACGACATTCTCCGCGCCCAGCATCGCCGCCATGAGGCCCGTGCTGGTCTGCGGCGACTCCAGCGTGAAGCCGCTTGCCGCCGCGAAGACAATCGCGCACTTCGGGCGCCCCAGCCGCCGCGATTTTGCGCACACGGCCTCGACCTCCTGCTCCACGCGCTTCAGCGCCGCGAGCCGCGGTTCGCCTCCGCCCGTCAGCCGAATGAAGAGCCGCGCCAGTTCGCGGAAGTCATCGTAGTGGTCGTATTTGAGGCATGCCGCCGCCACCCCCATCGAGCGCAGCTGCTCCGCCAGCGCCCGATGCCGCGCGTATTTCACGACCAGCAGCACCAGATCTGGACGAAGCGCCACGATCCGCTCCGCGTTCGGCACAATCGGCGTCCCCGTCGAGGGGAGGTCCCGCATCGACGCTGGAAGCGCCTGCTTCGCGGGCACCGTCGGCGCTCCGACCGCCCTGCCTCCCGCGAAGTCCCACAGCACCGCCAGCGACGCATACGCGGGCACCACACGTCTCGCCCCTGTCGGCAGCGCCACCTCCGTGCCGTCCGCCTGCCGATAGCGCACCGCCTCCCCACCCCACAGCGCCAGCGCCATCAGACAACCGATGATCATGCCTACCCTGCTTTCGCGCATCGCTTCCCTATGCCAGTTTCATGATTCAAGGGCCACTCAAGATTCAGGATTCAAGATTCAAGACCCGCCAGTCAAGATTCAGGATTCAAGATTCAAAGGCGAGTCAAGATTCAAGATTCAAGATTCAAGACCCGCCAGTCAAGATTCAGGATTCAAGATTCAAAGGCGAGTCAAGATTCAAGATTCAAGATTCAAAGGCGAGTCAAGATTCAAGTCCCGCCAAGATTCAAAGCCGCCCTAGAAAGGATTCGATCTCGCCAGCGTGTCGTAGCAGGTATGGTCGGGATTGTGGGTCCCGTTGGGCGAGAAGACCGTCCCCACCCAGGTCGCGCCGAGCGGACCGTGGAAGTATTTGGCGCCTGTCTCGCGCGCGGAGGACGGCGTGGCCTCCGCGTGGCCGTCGGCCCACGCGATGTTCGCGCGCCCGCCGTGGCGGAAGTGCATGTAGGTGTAGGAATCGGGCCCGTAGATGCGGTCGATGCAGAAAAGCTTGTCGGGATCCTTCGAACGCATGCCGCCCGCGTCCACCGAATCCGCGAACATGATCAACTGCGCCGCCTGGCGCACCTGCACATCCTTCGCCGAGGTGCCGTATTCATCGGACTCCGCCGTGCTCTTGCTCTTGCCGCGCGCCTGGATGGAGAGATACCCCGTGCTCCCGACGCCGCTCGCGTTGTAGCCGTAGCACCCGCCGTTCCCGTCGTCGTAGTCCACCAGATGCGCGGTCGTGTTGCACACCAGCACGCGCCGCCCGCCGCCGAGGTAGGCGGACAGATAGCCACCCTCGTTGAACTTCACCACGCCCTTCGCCGTGCACTCGCCCCACCATTGCATATACGGATAGCCAGGGGCGCTCCGCCCCGAATAACGCGCATACGGCGCGTAGAAGCCGTCGTGGTCCTGCGTGTAGAGCACATTCGCCAGGCCCAGCTGGCGCAGATTCCCCATGCAGTGGATCGCCTGCCCCTTCGCCCGCGCCTTCCCCAGCGCAGGCAGCAGCATCGACGCCAAAATCGCGATGATCGCAATGACTACAAGCAGTTCAATCAGAGTGAAGACTCTACGGTTCATGGGTTGCTCCTCCTGTGTCGATCGCACAGATGGTTTCTGGGCTGTGGTTGCACCGAGGACGATAGGCTCTGGCTCGCGGATTCCTCCGCACACAGTTGCGGGACAGTTCCCGATTCGCACGGGATTCACCATGACAAATCCTCGGGGATTTGAGACAATGCGCATACTATAATATCCGCCCGCCGACCCGCCCGTACATCGTCCGACGCCACCTTCGTCCCAAAAATTCATGACAATGCGCCTTTTCTCCATGTGCAATCCGCGCCCGAATGACCATATTAAAGACAAGGGGAAAACACCACTTTTGATCGGGAGCATTCATCACAATGGCGAACTTTGGCATCATCGGATGCGGGCGCATGGGCAAGAACCACGCCAAGGGCATCAGCGGCGGCACGGACGGGAAGGTCGTCGCGGTCTACGACATCACCCCCGAGGCCGCCGCCTTCATGCGGGAGACCTACGGCGCCGAGGTCATGGACAGCGCCGAGGCACTCGCCGCCAATCCGAAGGTGGACTGCGTGATCGTGACCAGCCCCACCTACTGCCACCTGGAAGGCGTGAGGGCGGCCGTCCAGGCCCGCAAGCATGTCTTCTGCGAGAAGCCCGTCGACCGCACGTGGGAGGCGGCGCTGGAGATCGAGCGGCTGGTCCAGGGCTACGACAAACTCTTCACCATCGGCTTCGTCCGCCGCTACCTCCCCAAGACGCGCCGTCTGAAGGCCCTGCTGGACGAGGAGTTCCTCGGGCGCATCCGCTTCTGCAACGTGGACCTGCCCTTCGGCGCCTTCAAGCGCGTGTACGGCGACTGGTTCGCCGACTTCGACAAGAGCGGCGGCGTCTGCCTCGACATGCTCGCGCACCACATCGACCTGTGCAACTGGTTCTTCGGCACCCCCGCCCGCATCTACGCCGACGGCATGTTGCTCGACCAGACGCAGGAGATCCCCTCCGACCATGTCGCCGCCGTCGTCACCTACGAAAACGGCGTCACCTGCAACCTGATGTGCAACTGGCAGCACTTCGGCCGCAGCGGCGAGATGATGGAGATCTACGGCGAAAAGGGCGCCCTCGCCATGGATGGAACCAATGACCTGACCTACTACCCCCTCGGCGGCGAGAAGCAGGTCTTCACCATGGAGACGATCCGCCACTCGCTCGGCGAGCAGAATGTCAATGTCGCCAGCGGCTACCAACTGGAGATGCAGGAACTCAACGCCGCCCTCGACGGCAAGACCGCCCTCCCCAAGCCCTCCATCCAGGACGCCATGAACAGCCTGAAGGTCGGCCTCAAGATGATCGACTCCATCCGCTCCAAGCGCGTCGAACTCTGGTAGAAGGAGACTGGCCATTATGCTGAGAATCGGATTCATCGACCTCTTTATCGACGAATGGCACGCCGACCGCTATCCCGCCTGGTTCAGGGATGCGCCGCGCGCGAAGGAGTTCACCCTGGGACATGCCTGGGAGGAGAAGCCCCTGGAGGGACGCATGCCTTTGGAGCAGTGGTGCGCCCGCTACGGCATGACCCCTGCCGCCTCCATCGCGGAGGTCGTCGAGAACTCCGACGCGATCTGCGTGCTCGCCCCCGCCAACCCCGAGGAGCATGAACGCCTGGCCTCGCTCGCCCTCGAAAGCGGCAAGCCCCTCTACATCGACAAGCCCTTCGCGCCCGACCTCGCCACCGCCCGCCGCATCTTCGACAAGGCGCGGCGGCACCACACCCCGCTCATGTCCTCCTCCGCCCTGCGCTATGGGCGCGAACTCCGCGACGCCGCCCGACGCGAGTTCGCCACCGAACGCCCGACCTTCATCGCCACCACCGGCGGCGGCCGCTCCTTCGAGGAATACGGCATCCACCAGCTCGAAATGGTCGTCTCACAGCTCGGCATCGGCGCCGACGCCGTCCGCTGCACCCATTGCGCCGACGGCGTGCAGGCCTATGAGATCCGCTACCGCGACGGCAGACGCCATGCGCGCCTGAACTACCATCCGCGCTTCTCCATGGGTTTCTCCCTCGCGGGCCCCGCTGGCGGCGCCACCTCGGCCAACGGCACCGACATGTTCCCCGCCCTCCTCGCCGACATGATGGACTTCTTCGCCACTGGCGTCTCCCCCATCCCCGAGGCGGAGACCCTCGAAATCGTCGCCCTCCTCGAAGCCGCCGTCAAATCCCGCGCCAGCCGCGACTGGGAAGCCATCCCCTGACGGGCGCGGCATTCCGTCCCCCGACCATGTACACCGACATCCACGTCCACAACACCTCCCCTGAAGTCGTCGCGCGCATCATCGGGGAGTGCGCGCCTTTCGGCGTCACGCGATTTCTCTTTCTGGGCGATGTCGTCCGATACGGGGCCACGCCCGACGAGGCGCAGGTACGCCAGGCGAACGACGACACCCTCGCGGCGCTGCGGCGCCACCCAGAGTGCGCCCGCGGCCTGTGCTATCTGAATCCGCTGCTGCCGCAGGAGTTCCTGCGCGCCGAGATGGCGCGCTGCCTCGACTGCCCGCGGATCGCGGGCGTCAAGCTCTGGATCGCCGTCCCCTGCCGTGACCGCCGCCTGGATCCCATCCTGGAGGAACTGGAGAGGCGCGGAAAAATCCTGCTGCACCACATCTTCGACAAGACGGTGAACCAGTGTCCAGGCGAATCCCGCCCAGGCGACATCGCGGAACTGGCGCGCCGCTGGCCGCGCGTGCGCATGGTCATGGCGCATCTGGGCGGCATCCGCAAGCGCGGCGTCGAAGCCGTCGCCGACCTCCCCAATGTCTCCGTCGACACCTCTGGCTCGCAGCCCGAGGACGGCCTCGTCGAATACGCCGTCCGCCGCCTCGGCGCGGGCCGCGTCCTCTACGGCACCGACCTGCCCTATCGCGACCCGGCCGCCCAGATCGCCCGCGTCACCGACGCCGACATCTCCCGCGCCGACCAGGAGCGCATCCTCGGGGGGAATGCCCGCGAACTGCTCGACTGGCCTTGAACGGCTTTCGATTTTGCCTCCGTGCACCACTGACTATGCCGACCATGCCGACAGACTGACCATGCCGACCATGCCGGCTCGGCGCATGATCGCGGGCGGCGCAAATATAGCTCCCCGTGCTTCAGGCGGATTGGCCGGCCGCGCAGGAGCGCGGCCCTCCCGCCGCCAAAGCGGCCCGCGTGCCATGTGCGGCCGGTCCGGTGCCGGCGGCGAAAAGCCGCCGGAGATAGCCACCCCGGCGCATGATCGCGCGCGGCTTTTCGCCGCGCGCACACGACGGGCGGCGCAAATATAGCCCCCCGCGCTCCCGGCGGATTGGCCGGCCGCGCAGCAGCGCGCCCCTCCCGCCGCCAAAGCGGCCCGCGCGCGCCATGTGCGGCCGGTCCGGTGCCGGCTGC
>JAEEGL014216244.1_pt1 | contig 12258 bp, 13 predicted proteins | sample 9134231 | NCBI WGS metagenome assembly JAEEGL01 (sample SAMN16246548, study PRJNA631951) | gut metagenome | biome: gut microbiome; feature: rumen; material: fiber-attached | host: Bos | place: Iran: Karaj | collected 2018-10
AAGCAATCAAGAAGATCAACAAGCAGCGCGCTGACCTTGGTGCATACCAGAACCGCCTTGAGATGACAGTTGTTGGACTTGACATCGGTGCAGAGAACCTCCAGGCATCTGAGAGCCGCATCCGCGACACAGACATGGCCAGGGAAGTTGTAGACTTCACCAAGAACCAGGTTCTGCAGCAGGCTGGTACAGCTATGATCGCTCAGGCTAATGCACAGTCACAAACAGTCTTGTCATTACTGCAATAGTGTAGTATAATATAATGCAGGGAGCGGTGGATTATTTCCCCTGCCCCTGCAGACTGTGCGGACTCTTTTGATGGCAATCAATCATCCGTTTTAATAGTCGCAATTATTCCAATTTTAGATGGAATATTGATCTTTGAAAACAGCTTTCCATAAGTCTGTGACAGTATGGATTGTCAGTTTGGAAACAAAATGACAATTCCTGCTGATGAGTTCTAAAACAATGCCGGGGGCGCATTAACCGGCATTTGCTCACACGGACTAAAGCAGGTCCTTGGCATGAAGCCTTGGAAATGTGAATCATGGAGGGCATTATATGGTTATTAATCACAACATGAGTTCAATGTTTGCCAACCGCCAGTTGGGAATCAACAACGCATCTTTGTTGGGAAACATTGAAAAACTTAGTTCCGGCGAAAAAATCAACAGAGCTGGAGACGATGCTTCAGGACTTGCAGTATCTGAAAAGATGCGCAGTCAGATCCGCGGACTTAACCAGGCCAACAGAAACGCCAACAATGGAATTTCTTTCATTCAGACGACTGAAGGCTACCTGCAGGAGACAACAGACATCTTGCAGCGCATCCGCGAATTGGCAATCCAGTCTAGCAACGGTATCTACACAGATGAGGACCGCATGCAGATTCAGGTTGAAGTATCACAGCTTGTTGCAGAAGTAGACCGCATTGCAAGCCACGCACAGTTCAACGGTATGAACATGCTCACTGGCCGCTTTGCAGAAAACTCTATTTCTGGACAGATCATGCAGTTCCACATCGGAGCAAACATGGACCAGCGCGTAGAAGCTTTCGTTGGCACAATGACAGCAGAAGCTTTGGGTCTTAAGGGAGCTCAGGGTCTGGAAGAGCAGATCAGCATTTCTACACCGGATTCAGCTAACTTGGCTATCGGTACTATCGATAACGCACTTAAACTGGTCAACAAACAGAGAGCAGACTTGGGTGCATATCAGAACCGCCTTGAGACAGCATCAAGAGGTATCGCTATCGCAGCTGAAAACACACAGAGTGCAGAATCAGTCATTCGTGATACTGACATGGCTTCTCAGATTGTAGAATATACAAGGGATTCTATTCTGACACAGGCAAGTACAGCTATGTTGGCACAGGCCAACTCACAGTCACAGAACGTATTGGCTTTGCTTCAGTAGTTATAAACCGCATTGGTTTGTTTAAGAGATATCTGGATGTCATCTTTTTGACAAATTATGCGTAAAGGGGAGGAAGGTTGCGCCACCTTCCCCGCTCTTTCTTTTCAGGAGGAAAAAGTCCATGAATACGATAAGTAGTACGATTGGGCCGATAATGGCAATGGATGGCCGTTCTTTCTTCAACACAAGTAGCGCACGAGCACAAATAACGTTACCCGAGACGAATGTGCTGCCTACCAGTGCTGCAGAAGTATCACAAAACCTTGCCGATAATCTGGCCAAGACAGAGAAAACCGTGCAAGAGCTTCAACAGCTTTCCGACATGGTTTTAGGACATACGCTCCAGTTCACTATTAACAATGAATTGGACAAGGTCATTGTTGAAGTAGTCGATCCTGAAACCAACAAGGTTATCAGGCAGATACCGTCTGAAGACATGCAGAAAATACAGATTCAGATGAAACATGCCATTGGATTGCTCTTTGACGAAATGATATAATTGCCTACGCTGTTCAAACCGGACAGCGTAGACTGACCTTTTTTTGAAGGGACGGGGATATGGCTGACGGAATTAGCATACCGGGTGTAACCGACAAATACAAGACAAATGACCTCGTAGAAGCTCTCATGGAGACTGAGCGCATACCGTTAAAGCGGGAACAGGCTCAGTTGGAACAATACCAGGAGCAGCAGGGAGCGTGGCGTGACGTTAATCAGAAAATGTCTACGCTCCGTACGAGTGTAAAATCATTATACTCATTTGAAAATCCCTTCAACAACAAAATAGCAAGCTCTTCCGATGAATTTGCAATCACAGCCGATGCAGACCGTGATGCAGATTATGGATCTTTTAAAGTCGACGTAATACAGCCCGCAACCGCAGACCGTTTCTTAAGCGGCAACATAGACAAGAACATGCGTGTCGAAAGGGGGCTATACACTTTTCAGATAGGCGACAAGACAGTCTCATACAACTGGAAGGGAGGAAAACTCACAGACTTTGTGTCAGGCCTTAACAAGCGAGGCACAAACCTTCTAAAGGCATCGGTAATCGGTGTGAGTTCCAATGAACGTGCCCTTTTAATCGAAAGCCTAAAACCGGGCCTTGAGAACCACCTTATTTTCAAGGATGACGCCTATGAATTTGCACAGCAGATAGACATGATCAGCAAAACCTCAGGAGAAGGAGTCAAAAAGCTTGATTCAAAACCTGAGTCTTTTACTACACCTACAACGAATGACCTTAATCCTCAGTCTAACCTTCCGCCAATCACAAGAAGCGGAGCTACATCTGATGGAGATACTATAAAAGTTTCTCCCCGCGGTGGTTTTGAAATTCCCATCCCGGAAGAAGCAAAAAATGCCCCAGACGGAAAAATTGAATTTACCATCACAGTTTCCGATGTTGAGGATATTACAGACGAAATAAATGCAGGCCTCGCCTCCCCTAACATGACAAATCCAGGCTATGTGGAATACAAGGGCGTAACCGTCTACAACGAGGAAAATGACAGCACCCTTACACAGGCCGCCCTGTCAAATCCTGTAGTTCCAGTAGAAGACGAGCGCTATGTTTTTGTAAAGAATTCAGACGGTAGCGAAGAAGCCGTATCAGATGACTCAATTACAAAACACCCCGATGGTGCAATGACGGTGGTCATATCCCTTCCTGAATATCCGGATGCAGTCAGCATCATCATCAGGAACGCAAACACAGGTAAAGAGATTGCCATGTCTGTTCCTGAGACTTATGACGGTCAAAAGGCAACTGGCTTTGCTCCAAATCATCCTGTGGCAACAGCAAGTGACGCAATAATCAAATACGAAGGCATAACAATTACAAGGGGCACAAACGATATTGATGATGTTGTACCCGACGTAACGCTTCATGTCCACGAGAAAACCGAAAAGACTGCAACAATAACGATAAATCCAGACAGGGAAAGCGCAAAGAATGCACTGATTACCTTTGTAGGCCAATACAATCAGGTAATCGCAGAAATGAACGTGCTTACCTCAAACAAGCCGGAAATCGTAACAGAGCTTGATTATCTGAGCGAAAGCGAGCAGGAAAAAATGATGCAGAAGCTTGGAATGTTCCAGGGTGACTTCTCACTTACAAACGGAAAATCCCAGTTCCAGCAGATTGTCTCAAACAATTACAACTACGGCTATGATGCTGACATAACAATGCTCAACCAGATAGGAATTTCCACAAATGCAAGCGGAAGAAGTACTGGCTATAATGCCTCCCAGCTCCGCGGATACCTCGAAATTGACGAGAAAAAGCTTGACAGCCAGCTTGAGACAAACCTTGATCAGATAAAGGACCTTTTTGGTTTTGACAAGGACGGAGACCTTATCATAGACAGCGGCATCGGATATTTGCTTGACAAGCAGCTTGAAGGATGGACAAAAACCGGAGGCATCATCTCCACAAAGAATTCCACACTTAAGACACGCATAGACAGCTCAAATACAAAGATAACCAAGCTCCAGACTCAATTGGAAAAGAAGGAAGCCGAGCTCAAATCAAAGTATTCAACCATGGAAAGCACACTCAACAACCTTGAAAGCCAGAAATCCACAATTACCGATTGGTCAAGCCAATTAAACAACAATAAGAAGTGAGGTAGATCGTGCACTTAAAGGTTAACGGTGAGAACGTAGACATAACTTTGGACAGCGAAAAGACTGTGGGAGATTTCCTTAAGTCATTTGAATCTGAGGCCGCCAAGAATCAGGCTACAACAACAAATATCAAGCTTAACGGCAAAACAATTCCCGCTGAGGACATAGACAGCATTCTGGAGACGGAACTTGAACCGGAAACCCTTATAGAGCTTGAAGTTGTCTCAAAACCCACAGTAATAGATTCTTTCCATCAATGTGCATCTTGCTTTGAGGAAATTGACTCCAAGCTGCCGGAGATTAGCGTCCTTCTTCAGAGTGGAAAAGACAGGGAAGCATCTGACATAATCAATTCACTTGCCACCGCCATGTCCGATTTTGTCCATATAGCGAGGATGTCTGTACTCTTCCCCGAACTTTATGGGCAGATTACCATAAACGGTAATAACCTTCAGTCATTTTTTGAGGAATTCTCCCCCATACTCAAGGATTTTGAGCAGGCAATGGAATCGAAAGATTCAGTAACTGTCGGGGACCTTTCTGAATATGAAATAAGCCCAAGATTAAAAAATGTAATTCAAGCATTGCAGACTTTGTAATTTGGGTGTATAATTATTGTTAACAGTAAAAGCCAGTTTTAGAAGTTACAAGCTTTTGAAACTGGCTTAATGCTAAAAAGTCTACAGGAGTCTTTATTATGGGATTAGATGGAAATGGTTCTCCTCTTACAGCACGTCAAAACCCCTTTATATTCACTTTTTTAATTATTGTTGCATTAGTCATACTTGCACTTTTGATTTTTCATTTGATCTCACGCTACTTGCATAAGTATCATACCTCAAAAAAGTATGTGGATGAGCACAAGAACGAGATTACTACAAAAAAGAATGTACAGAATGTCTCCAGGCTGGCTTCACTTGATGCAGTCGAACAGGCACTTTTGCAACAGATTTGTTCTGATTACAAACCAACAAACATAGAATACCTCATAAAGGAAACAGGTCCCATACAGGAACTCCTTAAAAGGAAATATACCGAGATGGTGGAAAGCCGTGCAAGTGAGGAAGAAATTGCCATCTTGTTCTCGCTTCAGTTCAAGCTGGAAAAAGCCCATGATGAGGCACTTTTCATCACAACCACAAACAGTCTGGGCGTAGGACAGGAATTTACGTTCAAGGACATCGACGGAAGGGACTGGCTTTTAACTATGGCCAAAAACTCCCCACAGTTCATAGAATTGAACATTCCCAAGGCTTTAGCCGAATCAGACAGAAAACCAGAACCACTGTCACGTTTCATGCTGTCGTTTAATTCAAAAGGCAACATCAGCTATACACTCCAGACAAGGGCAATCCGTTATGAGGAGGCCAAGGAAGGAGTCTATTCCCTTTTCATCTCCAACTCCAACAGCCTTAAGCCGGTTCAGCGCAGAAAATACAAGAGGCTTTCTTTTGTAAGTCATTGTGCATTTTCCGCCGTCAAACCTACTGCAAAAAAAGCTGGGGATGCATCCAAAAGCTACGAGATTCTGGAAAACAAATACGATGGATTCCTTCAGGATATTTCCGCAGACGGAGCAAGGATTTCATGCTCAATGCCTATTAAAGAGGATCAGTACATACACATCAGGTTCTCTATTAACGACAATGAACAGAATGCTGTTGGCCTGATTGTTTCTACAAAGAAAAGCCCGGACCACAATCAATTCATATTGCACATAAAATTCACCGATATATCAATAGCAGCTAAAAACCAGATATATGCATTTGTTTATGGGTATACGGGGTAGACTATTTACTAAGGGGGAAGCGTAAAATATCTTGTAAAAAATCAAGTAATACGCTATTCTATCAATATGAAGGTCAAGGAAATCAATTCAATTTCGAAAGAAGACGGTTTTATATATTACATCAACCGCTACAGAGGAAACGCCGTGTTAGAAATCCTTGCAAAAGAAGTTTCAATCCCCGTTTCTTTTTCAATAGAGATCAATCCTCTTGGACAGAAAAACATCGAGGTGGAAAACCTCCCTTCAAGCCTGAATTATCCCGTGATGCCCGTAAAAAAATCCCTCAAGGAATTCATCGATTCAATGTATACCGACGGAGTTTTGCCATAAACAATGTCAGGTATCAATCTATCATTTAAAACAAACAGCGCAGAGGAAACCATAGAACTCGGTAAAAAAATCGGTTCAATGCTAAAGCCAGGTGACATCATTGCTATGGAAGGCACCCTTGCCGCAGGTAAAACTACAATCACAAAAGGCATAGCAGGCGCATTGGGGATAGAAGACAACATTACCAGCCCTACATTCTGCCTTATAAGCGAATATTATGGGAACAAAATGCCGCTTTACCACATGGATGTTTACAGACTTGATGGACCTGAAGATTTCCTGAATCTTGGAGTTGAAGAACTCTTGTATGGTCAGGGCGTCTGCATTATCGAATGGAGCGAAAAAGTCAGGCCGGTTTTGCCGTCAAAAACAATCACCCTTGGAATAACACCAGAAGAAGACGGTTCAAGAAAAATAGAAATTCACAACTGGAACAACGGGAGCTTGGAATGAATTCAATTGCAATTGACTGTGCAACCTCAAGATTGAGCGTAGCAGCAAAAAAAGACAGTTTCACCGTAAAATCTGTCCTTGACATAGGAATAAGGCAATCAGAAAAGCTCCTTCCAGCAATTGATTATGTCATGAAAGAAATTGAACTTAAGCCTTCCGATCTTGATTACACTACCCTTACATTGGGACCTGGAACCTTTACAGGCCTAAGGCTTGGATTAAGCACATTAAAGTCCCTTACATTAAGCCATGACATTCCTGTTTACGGCATCCCTTCTCTTGATGCATACAGTTATGACTACAGGAACAGTAGGCACAGAGTCCTTTCCCTAATCGAAGCAAAAGAAGATGAATTCTTTCTTGCAATTTATGCCAATGGGAAAAAGATTTTTGAAGATGATGACAAATCAATAGACGAAATTCTCTCACTTTTTACAGACGAAGATGAAATTACAGTATGCGGCCCAGGTGCTGGTTCATTCATTTATCGTGCAAGGGAAATATCTCCGCTAATCAAATTTACACAACATGCCCCCTTTTATGATGCTTGCAGTTCTTTATTTGAATTGACTGAGCAGAAAATCAGGGAAGGATTGGAGCCGTTAAAGGATTATGACGGTCCCATCTATGTAAGAAAAAGTGAAGCAGAGATTGTTTATGAAAAAAATCACCAGTTATGAGAAAAGATTTTTAAGTGCGTCATCACTTGTCTGTGTTGCGGCGGCCTTGTTCTCTGCCTGGATAGCCTCATAGACTTCCTGACGGAAAACCTTTACGTTTTTTGGAGCCTCAACACCTATTTTAACAAGATCACCGTGTATTTCTATTATTGTAAGGGTAATGTCGTTTCCGATAATAATTTTTTCATCAACTTTACGTGAAAGGATAAGCATTATTTGCCCTCCTTCTTACGCTTGAGTCCTTCTACCAGATTATATTTTGTAGTCCATTCAGCATCATTTAATATAACTTGAATTCCTTCGCGTGTTTTTTTGTTGATGATAAGGGGACCAAGTAGATTTGTCGTTACAGGATTTCCGTTTCCAGGAACTGTAACTAAAGTCATGACAAGAACTTCTGAAGGATCCTTTATGTTGATTTTTGAAAGTTCCCTGTCATCGATGTTTGTCTCATATTCTGAGCATACAAGAAACGGATCTATAAGCAAAAATGAAAGATTGACTTCTTCAAGAGACTGAAGCCTTACAAAGGGTTTATAAGAGCTGTCATAAAGTGCAAATCGGGTATATTCCTCAAATCCAAACAGACCTGCGGGAATAGTAATGATGTGCTCCTCCGGAACCTCTACAGTTCCAGAGGCTTTTGTTTCAACAAGCATTCAACCTTCCTTAACGCATATAGTCAAGCAGAGTACTTGAATACATGCGGCCTGCATTACTCAATGTAGCCTGATGTACATAATCCATCATCTTAAGGTCAGTGATTGCTTCGCTCATGTCGATGTCACCTTCGCGACTTACAAGCTGTGTTACGTTAAGGTTGTTGAGTGACTGTCTCTGAATGTTATTCTGAGCCCTTTCGTAATCACTTCCTGACTTTGCAAGACGTGCGGTAAGGTTGTTCATTCCTTCGTCGATTGTACCAAGAACACGGCCACCGATGGACTCGTTGTCTCCCCTGTACATTGCATCCCTGAGTGCGATTACTGTGTCAAACAAAGAACCGCCTGAAACGCTAACGCTGTTGCCAACATTATATGGAGGAAGCTGGCTCTTGTCCTTTATCATTCCAATATCCTCAAGAACTGTTCCGCTCTTGTCAACAAGCCACATCTGGTGTGCGTCTGTTGTCCTGAGGTTAAGGCCACGGCTGAGTGGGTCAATTGAAGCCTTTATTGCAACACCGCTGTCATTGATTTTTGCAGCAAGTGCATAAACATTGTCACCGCGGTTGATCTGGATTTCAACACCGTCAACTGCAATTACACTGTCCTCATTTGCCTGCCATGCGCTAAGGTCCCTCTGTCCCATATATACCTGTGGTTCTGCCCAGAAGATTTTGTTTCCTGAATAGTCCACGTCAAGATATGCGTTTTCGTCAACTTCCACCTTGTTGATTGCAATGTTTCCGTTGTATGCAACATTTGTAATCAGAGGCTCACCTGCTCCATCAACATCACCCATCGAGATTTCAAAGGCAGTGACGTTATTGCGTGTTCCGGCAAAAAGTGAATTTCCGTCAGGTCCGACTGCATTTGCATTCTGAATCAGTTCCTTAAGAAGCTCATCAACTTCAACAGCCATGTTCTTAAGGTCATCCGGTGTGTTGATTCCGTTTGCACCCTGAACAGCAAGCTCACGTACACGCTGCATTATCTGGAGGTTCTGATTTATGTATCCTTCGCGTACCTGATAGTTGTCTGAGAGAGTCTGTGCATTTTTTTCAAATACATTTACACGGCTAAGGAATGACTGATAGCGTACAAGATGTCCTGCTGCAATCGGATCATCACGCAATGCAGTAATCCTGCTCTGAGTTCCAATCTGTGCATTTTTACGTGCTTCCTTTACTTCCTGCTGTCTAAGAAAGTACTGTGTATTTGCATTATTGTACTGTGAACTGATTCTATTCATTTTCTTCTCCTATTCCTTAGATTCCGAGTCTGTTGATCAATGTATCAAGCAACTGATCCTGCACTGTAACGAATCTTGCGGCGGCATTATATCCATGCTGGAATTTAATTATGTCCGCAAGTTCCTCATCGATGTTTACACCACTGATGCTGTCACGCAATGCGGTAAGATCTGCCATTATTGCATTCTGACTTGTAAGCATGTTCTCTGCCTGTTCACCCTTTAATCCAACATTGGTTACTGCATCTGCAAAGTAGTCATCAAATGTCCTGCTCTTTCCAATCATTACACCTGTGTTGCGGAGTGCTGCAATCTCTACTGCTGCCCTACCGTCACCTGCATCAGCCACACCCTGCAAGTTAGGCTTTGCGGCTGCTACTGACTGAATGTCGGAGTGAATTGCATCATTTACCTGAATGTATGCGGAAGGATTCATAACTGGAGCCGTTCCAAACTGAGCCCCGGCAAGAGCATTTACTGCATCAGCCTGTGCATAGTCATAGGCGCCTTCTTCTCCGCTTGCATTAAGGATACCGGCATAACCAGTAAGGAACATTCCTGAATCCTCAACATGGCGGATTACAAAATCAGGATTTCCCTTGTCATTTGAGGTTGTTGCCTTAAGAACCAGACGGTTGTCGCGATCAAGGTATGCCTTAACTTCTGCGTCTGTGTTGTTGATCCTGTTGATTACTTCTTCAACTGTATCTGTGGCATGATAAGCAAGTGTTACGTTTCCGTCATGTCCTGAAAGTGTGATTTCTCCTTCAAGACCAATCTGCTCATGTTCCTTGAGTGCATTAGTTCCAGTGAATCTGAATACATAAGATGTATCCATTACACCGTCACCATCACTGTCGTAGTTTCCGTTGGTGTTTTCTACAAACGGATGCTGAACAAAGAAATCAAGTCCAGTCACATTGTTCTTGCCAATGGCATTGCGGTGGATGTCGTTAACCAGATCTGCAAAATTCAATGTCATTGTGTTGAGTGACTGCATCTCTGACCTTACGTCCTTGTCGCGCAATTCAACAAGGGCTCCCAATGAACCGCCCTCAAAGAAAGCGTCATACTGTGTATCCTGCCATCTGAGCTTTGAATATCCGCCATCTTCAATATCCGGAATGGCTTCAATCTGACGTGCAATTCCACCCTGAACAATAATCTGTCCTGCTGTGTGCACCATGAATTCATCCGGGTCTTTTCTTTCGACTGTTACGTTTATGAGCTTGCCCAACTTTTCAACAAGAAGGTCGCGTCTGTCCATCAAATCATTTGGATCGTCACCAAGGGCCTTGCTCCTTACGATTTCCATATTCAGTTCGGCAATCTGCCTTGAATAGTCGTTAACCTGCCTTACTGTTGCGTTGATGTCTTCGTTTATCTGGTTTCCGATGGCAACAAGGCTTTTGTTCCTCTGCTGGATTGCATTTGTAAGGCTGTCCGCTCTGGTTACTACTGCCTGGCGTGCCGCATCCTGATCGGGATAAAGAGACAGCTCCTGCCAGCTTTCCCAGAACTTGTCCATGTTTCCACGAACAGAGATTTCCTCAGGTTCATTGTAAATCTGCTCAAGCATCGTGTAGTATTTTTCCCTGGTTTCCCAGTATGACTGCACGTTTGTCTGTGCTACAATGCGTGTATCAAGAAGCTCGTCCCTGAGTCTTTTAACGCTTTCTACCTCTGTTCCCTGTCCGATCTGACCGGCTCTTTCCGCTCTTTCCAGATCCGGGCGATACAGTGGATCAAAAGATGTTACATTAACACGCTGTCGAGTATAGCCTTCTGTGTCTGCATTGGAGATGTTGTGACCTGCAGTTTGAATCTGCAGTGAGTGAGCCATAATTGATCTTTTTCCAATTTCTATTCCAGCAAATGAACCAGACATTCTATTCCTCCAGATAATCCATTATCTATTAATTTCTATACTAATGCATCCAATACTACGCTTTCTGCTGTAGGACGGATGATTTTTCCGTTGCGGCCATAGACTTTCGTCCTTGACTGCGGAATACAGTTTTCCAGAACCCCGTCAACAAATTCCCTTGTTGATGAGACATATGTTGCCAAAGCATTGTTTTCTATCTTGCTTTTTGATAACTTGGTGCGCACGCTTACAAAAACATCACGCACTTCCGGCATCAGATACAGGTCTTTGTTATCCCCTACAAAGTTTTCCCTGCACTGATCAAGGTTCACGAAGGCATCACTGTATGCCTGCATGCTGTTTATACAATTCTCGAGCTCCACCCACTTTCGCTCTTTGACATTGTCATGAATCTTTTTCTGCTGAGTCAACATGCAGTCAAGGACATCGTTCTGGGCAACAAGAATCTGAAGCAGCTCATTTTCTCCGCTTTCTGCGATTTTCTTTACTGCTGCCTGCTTCTTTGCCTTACGGGCTGCCTTGGTCTTACGTTTTAACTCATTCACCTTTTCCTTTACGGAATCTACTGTCTCCGCCTCTTTTTCTTCTATAACGGCTTCACCCATATTAATACTCCTAGAGTTATGATTTGTCCCCTCTACAGGTTTCCTAATACGATTATCGGAATCTGAAAATCCACCTTTAGTTTTTTTTCAATTTATTTTTTTAACATCCTGACAGCCGATTACATGCTTTACAAGAATTAAACAGGCTTTCAAGACACCAATAAAAGCCGTTTCAAAAGTTTTTTACAGGTTATCTGACATTTTGTTAAAAAAATGTGAATATTACGCTTGACAAGCTGGCACTTTTTTTGATATAGTAGCACATGTCGATTACATGGTGCCTGTAGTTCAGGGGTAGAATCCCAGATTGTGGATCTGGTTGTCGTGGGTTCGAAACCCACCAGGCACCCTCCTGAACGATTCGGACAGTGCCATATGTTCGCGTTCGTAGCTCAACTGGATAGAGCAATGGACTTCGAATCCATAGGTTGCACGTTCGAGCCGTGTCGGACGCATGAATTGATTTTTGATTCCGATTTTTCGGAAACAAATAAGGGCGATTAGCTCAGCTGGTAGAGCAACAGACTCTTAATCTGTGGGTCGGGAGTTCGA
>JAEEGL015879108.1_pt1 | contig 12258 bp, 8 predicted proteins | sample 9134231 | NCBI WGS metagenome assembly JAEEGL01 (sample SAMN16246548, study PRJNA631951) | gut metagenome | biome: gut microbiome; feature: rumen; material: fiber-attached | host: Bos | place: Iran: Karaj | collected 2018-10
ATGGTGCAATTGGCATGGAGCGTCATGTTGTAAATGCTATTGTAGCGTGGAAGGATTGCTATTACATCGGCACTGATGATGGACTTGATGTGGTAGACAAGGCTTGCCATAACCAGGTAGAGAACAATCTGACCCGGGAACTTGACGGAGTACGAATCCGCTGCATGTATGTGGATGATAAGGATCACCTGTGGGTATGTACCTATGGAAGTGGCCTTATAGAGTACGCCCCGGATGGAATTACCTGGGAATATAATGCTGAAAATGGAAGCTTTGGAAACAGGGCGAGGATTGTTACCGGTCTGTCAGATGGCTCCATTCTGGCGGCAGGAGACACAGGAATCAGTTATATCAAGGATCATAAGGTTGTTAAGACTATACGTGATGATGATGGTCTTATTAATTCGATGATTCTGACACTTACTGAGAGAAGTGACGGAACTATCCTTGCTGGTACAGACGGTGATGGAATTGCTGTTTTAAAGGATGGCAAGGTGGAGGATATTCTTACCCGCGAGGATGGACTTAGCAGTGGTGTTATTCTTCGTACTGTAAAAGATCCAAAATCCGAGGGAGTATTCATAGTAACAAGTAACAGCCTTTGCTATCTTGAACCGGAAGGCTCTATTCGCGTTCTGGATAAATTCCCGTATTTTAATAACTATGATATATGGGTAAAGGATGAGGATACACTTTTCATCATGTCCAGCGCAGGAATTTACGTAGTTGAACGTGATGAACTGGTTGCAGGTGGTGAGATAGCCTGGGAGCTTCTGGATGCAAGAAGAGGGCTTGGTACATCCTTAACTGCTAATTCATGGAACTATCACAACGATAATGGAGAGCTGTTCCTTCCTTGCGATACAGGTGTTTACATAATAGATGTTGATAAATATAACAGCGATGTAAGGTCCTATAGAATGCAGCTGGCATCCGTGAAAATTGATGGCACTATGCAGCCTCTTGCTCGCATGGGCGCTATAACAGTAGGTCAGGGAGTAAACCGTCTTGAGCTTGGACCGGAAATTCTGAACTACACGATTCAGGAACCAAACGTTGGATATTTCCTTGAAGGATATGATACGCAGTGGACTATTGTTCCACAGAACAGCCTTAATAACATAATTTACGCAAACCTTCCTTCCGGAGATTACACATTCCATCTGGCTATATTGGATAGCGCAGGAGAGCGTGTTTTAGAAGAGAGAAAATTTGAAATAGTAAAAGAAGGCGAGTTCTATGAACAATCGGATTTCCTGATTTATATGTTTACGCTTCTTGTGCTGTTCCTTATCTGGTGCAGCTGGTTAGTAGTACAAAAACAGCTTAATCAGCAGCAGATTAAGATCAATATGGCTAATGAGACCGTTATGGCGATTGCGAAGTCCGTCGATGCGAAGGACGTTCGTACAAGTCAGCATTCTATGAGAGTTGCGGAATATTGGGTTCTTATAGCACAGGAAATGAATTGGTTCAAATGGTGGCAGAAGAATAAGGCTCTGGCTAATCTTCGAAAAGCAGCTCAGATGCATGACATAGGAAAGATCGGTGTGCCGGATAGCGTTCTGAATAAGGTCGGAAGATTAGATGATAATGAATACACCAAGATGAAATCACATGTTTTGGGTGGTTCTGAAATTCTTAAGGATTTCACACTTGTAGAGCATGTTGTAGACGGAACGAGATATCATCATGAGCGATATGATGGACGTGGTTATCCCGAAGGATTAAAGGGAGACGAAATTCCTTTATTTGCGAGAATTATTGCTGTAGCAGATGCTTTTGATGCCATGACTTCCAATCGTGTATACCGTAATCACATGGATACCGATTATGTTATGAACGAAATGAAACGTGGAAGGGGCACTCAGTTCGATCCTGATGCTCTGGATGCGTTCCTTAGACTGGTAGATAAGGGAATTATCGATCTGGATGCCATTTATGCACAAAAGAGCGCTGAGATACAGAACGCTAGTGAGGAAGATCAGGAGGAACTTAAACGCCGAGTAGAGGAAGATAAGAAAATTCAGGCTGCCGAGATGCAGAGCAGCGAAAAGCAGAATATTGAAGAGAAAGGAGTAATGGCATGAAACGAGAATATTTAATAACTGCAATTACATGTCTTGTAATACTTACTTCTTTCATCTGTGGATACAGGTACATGAATCCATATAGTGGGAAAGATCACCTGAAAATCGGCTTTATTTATGACAATGATGAGAGTACGCCATATACCTATAATTTTTCTCTGGCGAAGGATGCTTTGGAGAAGGAATATGGCGATCAGGTTGAAATAGTGACCTGTAGCAATGTGCTTGATGATGAAATGGAGGAGCCTTTACGGGATCTTGCTTTAAAAGGCTGCGATATCATTTTCTTTAACGGCTATAGCGAGCTTGTTATGCAGCTTGCACCGGAGTACCCTGACATTCAGTTTTGCCAGACTTCATATATGGATATGAATGGGGTAACGGTTCCTGAGAATTATCATACCTTTAAGGGTGAAGCCTATCAGGGAAGATATTTAAGCGGAATCGCTGCTGGTATGAAGATAAAACAGATGATCGAGGAGGGAACTATAACAGAAGATCAGGCAGTTGTAGGCTTTGTGGCTGCGTTTCCTACATCAGAGGTAATCTCGGGATATACAGCATTTATTCTTGGGGTTCGCTCAGTCGTACCTCAGGCTGTAATGAAAGTCAGATATACTCATACCTGGAGCAGCTATGCTCATGAAAAGAGTTCAGCAAAAGCGCTGATTGACGGCGGATGCGTAGCTATTTCACAGCATACAGACACCATTGGTCCTGCTATTGCCTGTGAGGAGGCAGCTCAGGAAAAGGAAGTCTATTTTGTTGGATATAATCAGAGTATGTCAGAGGTTGCCCCTGGTACTTCACTGGTTACATCAAGAATATGTTGGGAACCCTATGTGCTTTCAGCAGTGGATGCTGTAATGAAGAATAGGAAAATAGAAAAAGAGGTTTCTGGCAATATACATGGAACGGATGTCTGCGCCGGATTTGATAAGGGATGGGTTGAGATGGTTGATCTAAACCTTCAGGTGGCAGCTCCGGGTACGCAGGACGCTATGGATGGTGCGTTAGAACGTTTTAAACATGGAAATGTTGATTTTGTATTTAAGGGAGAATATACAGGTGTTAACCTTGATGATCCATCAGATACCTGCGATTTAAGAAAAGGATATATAGAAAACGAGAACACTTCTTATCCGCTATTTCACTACATTCTTACAGATATAATAAGTATTGAAGAATAATGTATAAAAACAGGAATCCCGAGGCTATGCCTCGGGATTCCTAAATTAATAAATCAATTAAAGTCGTTTAATCCATGCCCAGCAAAGATCTGACCAAAGGCCTACATCTTCTTTAAGGCTTTCATCAATTCCCATGCCTTCGAAATCCACACCACTAAAGAACTGAGCTACGATTTCTTCCTTACGCTTATCTGAAACGTTCACGCCTTTTCCCTCTTTTACAGCGAAAGCAGCGCGCATTGTCTGTTCCATTGTGTAGTTTTCGCCATTCCAGCCTTTGAAGTATGTTTCATTTGCAATAGTAAGCCCATGGAAACCTGACGGGAATACATAGTGGGCGAAGGGCACCTTCTTTTGTCGAAGAGCCATCGCAAATAAATAGCTGTTTTCAACAGGAACCAGATCATCAGTCTGTGTCTGCCATAAGAAGCAGGGAGGTGTGTTCTCTTTGACCTGTTTTTCAAGTGAGAAGTAATCAAGCTCCTCTGTAGAAGGCTCGTTTCCAAGCAGTGCCTTAACAGAATCAGCATGAGTGTATTCACCCGTGGTTATAACAGGGTATGAGAGTATTACACCATCCGGTCTGTTTGAGTACTTTTGATACTCAGGGTTCTTATCAGTAATATCATCAAAGTGAACAGCAAGACTTCCGCATACATGAGCACCTGCTGAGAAGCCACAGATAAGAAGCTTTTTGCCATTAACATTGTATTTGTCTGCATTTTTTCTTATAAAGCGTACAGCGCGGGAAATATCGCTCATTGGCTGCCTTTTAAGCGGAACAGACATAGTAATATCTGTTGTGTAGGTTAAGACAAATACATTCATTCCGCGGTCAAAGAACTCCATGCCAGCCAGCTCGCCCTCGTGGTTGCAGCACATGCAATATCCTCCTCCGGGAACAACAAGCATACAGTCGCGCTTTTCATCATCATTATGAAGATATGCAAACACATTAGGTGTAAAACCATAGGCAGCGGCGTAGTCATATTCGCCTTCACCCCATACGTTTTCGCGAAATCTCTTGATGGTTGGCTTTGGCATATCTTTTAATTCAAATTCATCAGCGGGGTAGGAGGGCTCCCACTTATCAATTTCTGCTTCAGGAATAGCTGCGCTAAGAACAGCGTAGTAAGCTTCCTTGGCCTCACATTTTCCCTTAAACACGAGAGGATAGCTGGTTTCTCTTCTAAAGCCAGTAAGCCAGCTGTTTTCATCCAGAAGATTCCAGAAGGTCACACTTGTAATGTTTGCTTTACCAGATTTCTTGGCATCAAGATATATCTTGAAAAACTCCTTATAGCGAAGAGCAAGCTCATGCATGGATTTTTCAGATGGATCAGCATTGTGCATATCAAGCTCAGTGATGTGCAGCTTAAGACCAAGTGCGCCATACATTTCCACTGCTGCACGGTAATTATCAAGATCAGGATGATCCATGAGAAGGTGAGACTGCATGCCCATTCCGTCAAGTAGCTTTTTCTCCATAAGTGGCTTGAGGACGTTTTCTATTATGAAGTCTCTCTTCCAGGGCTCAGCTGTCTCATAGTCGTTGTAGAAAAGATCAACGCCGGGAGCAGCGTATTTTCTGGCATATTCAAAGGCTTTGATAAAGAAGTCCTGACCTACAGTTCTGGTCCAGATGGACTTTCTAAAATCGCCCTCGTCAACGATTTCATTTACAACGTCCCAGGCATAGATAATGCCAGGATAGTTTGTCTGTACAAAATCGAGAACGCCATGAATATAGCTTTCAAGTCTGGCAAGGATGGTCTCCCTGTCAGCTAAGGGATAAAGCTCGTTATATTTCTCGCAGAAAAACCACTTGGGTGTCTGGTTGTGCCATACAAGTGTATGTCCACGCATAGCAATGCCATTTTCTTTTGCAAACTCAAGATAAGGAATTGCATTTTCAAAAGTAAGAGCGGGAGAGAGATTATACTTCTCCGGATCTGACTTGTTTTTATCTGCATCAAGATAAAACATGGGCTTCATATCATTTTCGCAGGTAAAGCTGTTAAACTGCTCTGTGAGAAGCTTCATGTTGGCCTTTATATGCAGGTTCCATCTGGATATAGCAGCGCCAATCTTAAAATACGGTTCATAGGCTGTTTTAAGGTTCATAATTCCTCCGTAATAGTGACCAACACATATAGATGTGTCCGCAGTTGTCTAATTCTATGCCTAATATCATATTAAAAAATCAGACTGCTTTATACTTAAATATTGCTTATTTAATTGCCATATTTGCTTATTGGCATAGCATATGGCATGCTTCTTGTTTTTTCTGCGTCATGCATTTGCAAGAGAATTATTATAGTCAGTAAGAAGTTCATTAATTAACTCTTTTACGGTTACAATATCATTTACTCTCCATGCGTTTTCTCCGCAGAAGAACAGGCCTTCTTCACGATTTCCTTCTACAGCGGATATCAGTGCTCTGCTTATACAATAAGGGATATTTTCACCTTTGGGGCAGGCTGTAAGGCAGCTGTTACACTTCTTTGCAAAGAAGGTTTTTCCTTTTTCAAGATTCTCCAGAAGAGGAGTGTGAATTGCTCTTGCAGGCATTCCCACAGGACTTTTGATGATGCGGATATCATCCAGTTTTGAGTCAACGATCACCTGCTTGAAGACATCATCTGCATCGCATTCCCTGGTAGCAATAAAACGTGTACCGATCTGCACACCGTCAGCGCCTGCTTTTATGGCTTCTGCCATGTCTTTTCCGTCAAAAATTCCTCCACCTAAGAATATATGGATTGTTTTCTTGAATTCGTCCTCGAAGGGCTTTATTACTTCCTTTACCTCCTGCAGGATCTGAAGATTTGGCTGGCAGGTGTCAGCGTCGAGATCCTTTGCAGAAAAGCCCAGATGTCCGCCAGCCTTATGGCCCTCTATAACTATAAAGTCAGGGAGAGATCCGGCTTTTTTTATGAAGGTCTTGCATAGAAGCATTGCGGCTCTTTTACTTGAAACAATGGGGGCAAAGAGTGTTTTGCTACCCTTTACAAGCTCAGCCAGGTTTAATGGAAGACCTGCGCCTGAGATAATGGCGTCAGCACCAGCAGATATGGCAGCCTTCACTGTTTCCTCATAGTGACTGACGGCAACCATGATATTTACACCAATTAGTCCATTTCCCTGAGAAATCTCTTTGGCCCTTTGAATATGTTTTTTTAAAGCTCGGATGTTTGCTTCAAAGGGATTTGTAAGAAAATCAGGCTCTTTAAATCCGATATTTACTGAGCTGATGACACCCATACAGCCTTCTCTGGCGACATTTCCGGCCAGCTCAGAGAGTGAAACTCCTACGCCCATTCCACCCTGAATGATTCCATGCTCTAATTCTTTTCCATTGATATCCATTTTTGATCTCCCCATTAGAATATATAGATTTATGTGAAATAAATAACTTAAATACAATATAGTTAAATTTAATTGAGATAATAAACCTATATCCATATGTTGTCAATGTGATTACAACATTTATTAAAAATCAGTAAAAGCTGATAAATAGTTTATAAATATGCATTTTGACGTAAAACATGATGCTATAATTAGAGCTGATCGTAAAGAAGGCAGTAATATCGATTGTGGGGGAAGGAGAAAGCGATGGAAGAACTATATCTTGCAGCAGATAGCTTGCTTCGTTACGTTGTTGAGTTTTCTACATTATTGCTTGAGTTCTTTGGCATTTGCATCCTGGTGTATACTGGTGTAAAAAGCTTTTTCCTATGGATAAGGAAAAATGATTCTATACGACTGGAGCTGGCGCAAGGAATTGCGCTGGCTCTTGAATTTAAGCTTGGAGGAGAGGTCCTTAGAACCGTTGTGGTTCGTGAATGGGCAGAGCTTGGTATTCTTGGAGCAATCATAGCTCTTAGAGCAACTCTTACATTCCTGATTCATTGGGAGATTAAGAACGAAGAGAAGGCCCTGGAACCCAAAAAGGACGCATAATACATGGAAATAACAACGCTTTGCTATCTGGAGAAGGATGGCAAGTATCTGATGATGCATCGTATCAAGAAAAAGAACGATTTAAACGAGGGCAAATGGATTGCACCAGGAGGCCATTTTGAAATTGGGGAAAGTCCTGAGGACTGCGTAAAACGCGAGGTGTTTGAAGAGACGGGAATAACCCTTAACTCCGCAAGGTTTAGAGGAATTGTTACCTTCTATTCCAAACCGGTTCCAGAAAAAGACAAAGGCTTTTCAGAGTACATGTGCCTGTTTACATCAGATGATTTTGACAGTGTTCCAAGTCAGGGCGATGCTTCCTTCAAAGACTGTGATGAAGGTACTTTGGAGTGGATTGAAAAGGATGACCTTTATAAGCTTAATCTATGGAAAGGGGATCTCATTTTTCTGGACCTGATAAAGAACCCGGAACAGCCCTTCTTTTCCTTAAAGCTCGTATATGAAGGCGATGAACTAAAAGAAGCAGTTCTTGACGACAAACCAATACAACTATAGATATTATTAAAGCGCAAAACAGACCAAAATACATATATATTTGGTCTGTTTTTCATTTATATTTGATATAATAAATGTAATAACATTCTGCAGGAGGTGCTACATGAAGGGGAACGCACTTAAGCTCAAGGAAAACATGGAACTTCGAATAGTAGGAAAAGGCGATGTGATTGAGCAGATTATTATCGCCCTTTTGTCCGAAGGTCATGTTCTTATTGAGGATGTACCTGGCGTTGGTAAAACAACCCTTGCAAAAGCTCTGGCAGAATCCATAGCATTGTCTTTTTCAAGAATTCAGTGTACACCTGATACTACACCGTCTGATATAACTGGAACTTCTATATATGATCCCAAAGAGCAGAGTTTCAAAACTGTGACAGGACCAGTTGTAAGTAATATCGTCCTTGTTGATGAGCTTAACAGAACTTCTCCCAAGACTCAGTCTGCCCTTCTGGAGGTTATGGAAGAGAATATGATTACTATCGATGGCAATCATATTAAGGTCCCGGAACCCTTTATGGTAATTGGTACTCAGAACCCTGCTGAGATGGCAGGAACATATCCATTGCCAGAATCCCAGCTGGACAGATTCATGATGAAGCTGTCTGTGGGATATCCTGACGCCAATGCTTCAGCAGATATGGCAAAAAGATATCTGGATGGTTCACTTTCCGCAGAAACTACAGCGGTTCTTTCTTCGGATGACATTCTCAAGATGCAGGCGGAAGTCAAAAGGGTAGCAGTACAGGAAAATTTGTGCGTTTACGCTGCCAATATAGCCCAGGGCACAAGAGATGCAGCTGAAGTATTCGTTGGGGCATCTCCCAGAGCGCTTTTGGCTCTTCTTAGATGCGCTCAGGCACTGGCTTATACATCGGACAGGAACTACTGCATCCCTGAGGATATTCTTGAAGCAGCAAAGCTAACGCTGCCACACAGACTGATACTTACATCTGAAGCCAAAATGAGCCATATTTCAAAAGAAGATGTGGTTAATAATCTTCTCTTAAAAATCAAAGTGCCATGACAATAACAGTACATAAAAAAGGACTATTTATATATCTTTTGGCGCTTGTTTCCAGCATAGTTTTTTCCAGCTTCTATGGTGGCCCGGTTTCTTATGCGTTTCTTTATGCAATGCTTCTGCTTATTCCAACTTCTATTATTTATATTTTCATAAACAATCATTTCCTTCAGATTTATCAGGAGGTTGAAGTCCACAAACTTACCAAAGGAGAGGACCATAAATACAGAGCGTTGGTCGAAAATGCAGGTCTTTTCCCTGTTCACAACATGAAATTGGGCATTCTCAAGGATAGATGCACCCTGTATGAAATAGAGGATGGAAGATCGATAACGTTGGGCGTCCTGGGAAAAGATGAACTAACCTCTGCAATCAACTGCAAATATGCAGGAGCCTATGATATTGGAATAGAAACGGTTGCCTTTACGGATCCTTTCAAAATATTCACAGTCAGACTGGATATACCGTATTCCTTTAGAGTCATTGTTAGTCCGAGAGTTACAGATATAGCAGACAAGGTGCTGGATTTGGAAAATCAGGTTAATAACAGTGGGTTTAAGAGCTCAAATCTTATGGAAGACAGCCCGGGAAATGATCTCCGAGAGTATATTAAGGGAGATCCTCTTAAAGCCATAAACTGGAAGGTGTCTGCAAAGCAATCAAAGCTTATAGTCAGAGTGCCTGAGCCAATGGAAAAGAGGACAGTCACGATTTTGCTACAGGCATCAGATATTCCTGAAAGTGAGCAGGATATTGAGTATTTGAAAAGACGGGATCAGTTTTTGGAATTTGCTGTATCTGCGGCATACCATTTTGGTAAGAGGGGAGTGCCTATACGACTGATTTATCCATCGGGAACAGTCACAGAAAGCATAGTTAATTCCTACGAATCCTTTCTGGAATTCTATAATATGGCTGCTGATGGGATTTACTATGGACAGGCGGATGCATTTACTGAAATAGCTAACCTTTCAAAGGAAATAAGAAATAATGAGAGAGGATCAGATACCTACATCATTATCAGAGAAGACTACGAAAATCCAGAGGATTTCTGCACTATTTGCGGATGAGCTAAAGACACACATCTTCGTGTTTTCACTGGTAGTAATATGTACAGAGCTTTATATGATGATGGGAAATGGCGTGGCAGACATTTCAAGGGATAGTTTTCCCTTAGCCGTAATCGCCTTTTTCTTCTTTTATTGTGCTCTTGAATATATCTTTTCTGCATTTACAGGGAAAAAGGCGGCTGCAGTATTCTCAATCATTCCATCAATCATCCTCTTTGTGCTTCTTGCTGATACTGAGGCGCCAGTCTATGTACAGGTGGCCGTCCTTACTGCAGCAATAGCGAGACTATTTGTGGACTTTGTTCCATATAGAATAAATGTACTTACCTATGGCTGTTTTGCTATGGATATAGTGACATTATTCCTCTATTTTATCTATGGATGCTTTTCAGAAATCACTCTTACCAATAGGTTTTTGTTTGTATGTCTGGTCGTTATGACCTTGTCAGCGCTTCAAAAAAGCTTTCCCTTTTACTATTTTGTATTACTTGGAATCCTGGTCTTGCCAATTCCAATGGCAAAGGAGCCAATAGACTGGTCAGTTTTTGTCAGCATAGGAGAGAGGATAGCCAGTGCTGCTCAGAGCTTTACATACTCGTTTTCCATAAATATTGGTGACAACTCTTATAACGCTGGATACAGTTCGCTGAATCCGGCAGGCGGAATCCTCAAGCGTTCAGACAAAACACAGCTTATCCTGAAGTACTATGATAAGCCATACCATGTATATATAGATGAGGAGACAGGTAAAAACGTCAAGGTCCGGAAAGCAACATACCTTACAGGTGGAATGGGTTCTGATAAAGAACGTTTTATTGAGTTTATCAATTTCCTTAACGCAAATAATGTAAATAAGGATGAGGCAATAGCTTTTTCAGAGATATCCAGGATGGGCATAGAATATGCATATATTGATACATTCGATGAAATAGCACCGGCCAATAGTCTTGTTTTAACCAGCGGAAACGATCAGATTGAAGCTGGAAGAAGTAAGATGCTTCATAAAAAGGGATATAGCCTGGATTCTACCTATCTTGATGTTGACTATGCAAGTCCCTACCTTATTTCCATGATGCGAGAGCCTGATAACCTGGCTGACAACTACATGACCTATGAAGAAGCCTGCAATTATGCAGAAGACTTATATCAGATAGATTTAGGTAGAATAGTTGGTCCTGACGAATATGAAAGGATAATAAGTACTAACGATCATTCAGAGTATCTTGAAACACAGGGAGCAACTGACAGAATGAAATCTCTGGCAGAAGAGCTTACGGAAAATGCGTCAACTGAATACGATAAGTGCAAGATTATAGAGCAGTACTTAAGACGATATACCTACAATACAAACGCTGTAGGAGGATTTAAGCCATCCTCAGATATGAGTAGTGCATCTGGCTTATCGGATATTGCAGATAGATTCCTGTTTGATTCAGGAGAAGGCTACTGTGTGCACTATACTTCGGCTATGGTAATGCTCCTAAGGCTGTCAGGGATTCCCGCCAGGGTCTCGACAGGCTTTAGATATGTATTCCCATTTGAGAAAAGCGATTCTTATGATGTAAACAGTTCGCTGGCACACACGTGGCCTGAAGCCTATCTGAAAAACGTGGGCTGGGTGAACTTTGAGCCTACAGGGGCTTATTTTGGATTGGATGAACTTAGCTGGCACAGGATTATAAAAGAAGAGAATGAATTGGCAGAAAACGTAGAAGCGAACCCGGTAGATGCATACACTCCAATAATTCCAGAACTTCCAAGTGCACAGCCTGTACCGGAAGCAGAGGTAAAGGCTCAGAGTCAGATATATGTAACTCTTAATGTTATTGCCCTTGTTGCACTAAGCGTTATAGCTATTCTTCTAATAATAATCATTGGGAATAAGCTGATACGACACATACTATATATAAGAGGAACTGACGCACAGAAACTGAAGATGGATGTCGATCAGATAAAAAAGGAGATTATATATAGTGCTGAAGTGTCTATTCCTGACAGGGGATTATTGTCAGATTACCTTGTAGTCGCTCCAGATGAGCTGAAAAATGATATTCAAGTCGTTTTTGATGCATATTATAGAATAATCTATGGAAACTTTATCGGTAATGAGATAACTGAAGATGAGTTAGCGGCTGCTAAGAATGTGCGGGGTGCATTTATTCAGCGCAGGAAACGGATAAAATTTATTAAACGATAATACAATTTTTCTTTAAATTATGATTTTTTGTGGTAAAATAATGTCGTTGTAAATTGACAATTTAATGCTTTTTTCATAAGGAGTTTATCGATGGCAGATAGAACAGATTTAATAAATCAGCTTGCAGCATCAATGGGCGCGGGACAGTTCGCGCAGACTAAATTAGAAGAATCTAGATTTGACCCTGAAACAGGAACTCTTTACTGCA
>JAEEGL016170916.1_pt1 | contig 12258 bp, 7 predicted proteins | sample 9134231 | NCBI WGS metagenome assembly JAEEGL01 (sample SAMN16246548, study PRJNA631951) | gut metagenome | biome: gut microbiome; feature: rumen; material: fiber-attached | host: Bos | place: Iran: Karaj | collected 2018-10
AAACAAGAAGAAATAGAAAATATAAATTTTTCAAATTTTCAAACAACAAAAACATCATTTGAAAATTATCGAACTCATAATAATTCTAAAAAACATATTTCAGAAGATATATCCTCTATAAAATTTTCAAAAAATTTATCAGAAACAACTTTATTGGATAGTAAAATTAATTATTTAAAAAATAATAAAAATGATAAAAAACAATTAATTAGTTTATCTAGTCCTAAAAATAATAAAAAATTATTTTCAAATTCTTCAATGAGAGTTGCTGAAAAAATAAAAAAATTAAAAATTATTATTCCATCTGAATTAAATATATGTTTAAGGAAAAAACCAATTTATAATAGTTATAGAGATGAAAATCAAAAATATACCACTCAAAATTTAATAAATAATTTAAAAAGAACTCAATTAAATTCAATAATTAAATATAGAAATAAATTAATAAAGGATAAAAAATCTTTTTCTTATAATTTTAAAAATACTGTTACAAATTATTTTAAAAGTCATCAACATAAAAATTATTTTAGTTTATCTCCTGAAGTTAATGATAATAGATTAGTAAAAACATTAAATAAATATCAAAAGTCTATAAAATCTTTTCCAAAATTTAAAAATGTTATTCATGAAATTCAACAAATTGAAGAAGAAAATGAAAAAAGAAAAATTTTGATTTCAGAACATTTATATTCTATAAGTGAAAATTTAGAAAAAATGAACAAATCATTTACACAAGTTGAAAATAATACTATTTCAAATTCTTTTGATTTTAAAAAAAAAAATGAACATAAAAATAGAATTAAATATTTAAGAACAAAATATAAAAATTATATAAAGAAAAAAAAAGAAAAAGAAAAAAAGAGTGATTTAGAGATAGTTCTTACTGATATTGAAAAAAAAAATAAATATCTAAATTATGAATTAAAAATATGGAAAAAAGTTTGATTTTGTATTTGATAAAATAATATACTATAAATAATATTAAATATTTTTTTATAAATATAAAACTTGGTAATTAATTTAAGGTATTATAATAATCCTTCAATAAATAAAAATAAAAAACAAATAAATAATTTTATTTTTTTTTTGTTTTATCAGGAGTAATAGATTTCATACAATTAAATTTATTTTTTAACCAATTTGTTTTATTATTAATATTTTTATTTTTATTATTGTTGAAATTTTTATCATTACTTTCTTTTATTTTAGAAATTTTTATACCTTGTTGTTTTTCTAATTTTTCTTCAACTTTTTTAATTTTCTTTTCATAATCTTTATCATTAATATCTTTTCTAATAGAAAATTTAGCTTGTCCTCTTTCTTTTCCATTAAAAAATTCACAATTAATTTTATCACCATAAATATGAAAACCATTATTTCTAAATTCTTTTTTAATATCATTCATATTAAATCCAGAATTAAAATTAATATTATTTATTTCAAAATTATCACTTTCTCTTTGATTTTCAGTAATACCAATATATTTTTCATGTCTTTTTACCATTAAATTATCCATTGATTTATTTAAATCATCATCTTTTTTATCATGTTTATAATCACTAAATTTAGAAGGAAATGAGCCTTTATTAAAATATAAATTTCTTTCTTTTGCATTTAAATTATTCATTTTATTATTTGTTTTAATAAAATCTACTTTATCAGTCCAATCTAATTTTTTTGGAATTAATGGATCTTGATTTTTTATTTTTTCTTTTTTAATTGGAATTTTAATATTATTTTTTTTTTCTTTTTCATTATTTAATTTTGGTTGAAATGTTTTATTAAAAATATCTTTTTTTGGGTCATGAAAAATATTTGATTTAAAATATTGAAAATTTGTTTTTTTTGATGAATTTATATCAAATTTTGTTCCAGCTGTATTTTTTTGTGTTAATGGTGCTGGTTTTATTTTTCTATATGTTAAATTTTTATTGTCTATTTCTTCTTTTGGTTTTAATTTTTGTTCTTTTTTCATTTTTTGATATCTTTTTTGTATAAGTTCTTGATTTATATTATTTGTTGTTTTAAAATATGTTTTATCATCTCCTAATTTAAAATTATTTCTTGCATTTTTTTCTTTTATTTTTAAATAATCTTCTTTTCTTTCTTCATCTTTATCATCAATTATATTATTTTTTCTTTTAATAATAAAAGATTTATTTAAATTTTGAAATTGTGATTTTTCTGTTTTTAAATAATCTAAATGATCTTCATTTTTATTATATTTAAATCTTAAGGGAGTTAATCTTTTTCCTTGTTCTAAATTTTTATTTTTTTTTTCGATTCGTATTATAGGTTTTTTAATAAAATTTTCCTTTTGAAAATTATTAATTGTTTTAGGAGGTTTTAAATTAAAAATATCAGAAGAATTATTATAAATCATTCTTTGTGTTGCATTCATTATTTTAAATAATATTTTGTTTAAATAATTTATTTAATTTAACAAAAACTATTTAATAAATTAAATAATGTTTGAAAATGATAATATTGACAATTTTAATTCTTTTGAAATAATTAATAATGACTTATCATTTAATCAAAATAAAAATAGAGATAGCAATAATTCAATTTTTAATTATCCAGAAACTTTAACAGTAGAAAATAAAATTAATTTTGATAATAAAAAAGAAAAAAAAAAAGCCGAAACTGGAATTTGGGAATATATAAAAAACAATATAATAAATAAAAAGAATATTATAATATTTAACATATTTTATGGTCAAAAAAAAATAAGTAAAACAGTATTTAAAGAAATGAATATATTTAATGAATGTTACAAAGAACAAAGTATTCAATTATATGAAAGATTATATAATTTAATTTGGTTTTCATATAGAACAAATTTTGATGCAATTGAAATAAATAATTCAAATATAATAACAGATGCAGGATGGGGATGCATGATTAGAACAGGACAAATGTTAATGGCACAAGCAATTCAAAAATTATATAATGTGAAAAATTTAGAAGATTTTTGTTCAAAATATATTTTTTTATTTTTAGATAATGAAATTGATAATGAATATTTATGTAAAAATGAAAATGATAAAGTAAAAAACTCATTTAATTCATTTGTTGAATTTGGAAATGAATTTATTATTCATGGATTTGAAGAAATAATAAGTAAAAATCCTAATTTAAATCAAATAAATCCTCCATTTTCATTAAGAACAATATTAACAATACCATCAAAAGTAAAAAAAAATCCTGGAGAATGGTATAGTAATTATGATATAACTGAAAAATTTTATCAAATAAATCGTTTATATCATCCATTTAATTATTTAAGTGATAAAGAAGTAGAATTATTTAATTTTTCAGATGCAATAATAATAGAAAAAATAATTAAAAAATGTTTTGAAGAATGTATTTGTAATTGTGTATCTAATTCATATGTTAAAATAAGTTCTCAAATTTATGAATCTTTTCATGATTTTCAAGTAGTTTCAAGAAAAGAATATGATAATAATTGTCATTGTTTTGATAATACAATTAAAATAAGAGATAAAAATTATAAATTAACTAAAATGTTTATTATATTTGTTTCTGCAAGACATGGATTAAATCAAATTGATAATAGTATGAAAGATAAAGTTTTAAATTTTTTTAATTTTAAAAATAACATTGGTTTTATTGGAGGAAAAACTTCAAAAGCATATTATTTTATTGGTAATTGTGAGGATAATTTAATATTTTTAGACCCACATCATGTACAAAATGCTATATCAATTAATGATATTTTTGTTGGTAATGGTTCTCCTTCTTATAAACCAAATGATATTTTTTATATAAATATTAATGAATTAAGTCCTTCTTTTACTTTTGGTTTTGCTATTAAAAATTTATATGAATTCGAAGAATTTATTAATAATTTTGGTATTACTATTGAATCTAATAATCATTATTTACATGAAATTAAAATAAATCATGGATTTGGAGAATTATTTTTTGTGAGATATGATGAAAAAAAAGATAATAAAGATCCTGTTAATAATGTTATTTTTTATAAGAGAAAAGAATGATTTTAATTTAATAATAATTACAAAAATATGTTATTAATAATTAGAATGTTAAATAAATTAATTTAAGGGAAATAAAAAATATCTTTTAAATTTTCATCTAACTCAATATTATCTTTATTTATATTCTTATTTTCAATATTTCCATATATATTATCAGTTTTTATATTTTCATTTGATTGATTCTCAAAATTATTTATATTTTGATTTATTATCTCTTGTTTTAATTTTGATTTTTCATTTATATTATTTATATATGTAAAATAAAATTTTATAAAAATAAAATATATTTATAAATATTATAATAAAATATTTAAAAAAATGAAAGAACAAAAAACAGTTGAAATAAATAATGAAGGATTAAATTTTAATATTGAAAAAAATCCAACTTTTTATCAAGGCGCACTTAAATTAGAAAATAATTTTTTCAAAAAATTAAATATTAATAAAATAATAGAAGGAAAAAAAAAAGAAATAAAATATTTAGTTAAAAATAAATTAGGAAATCTAGCATTTATTATTAATCAAAGAAAACCAAGTCCATTAAAATTTTTTGAAAAAGGACTTCAAAAACATTTATTTTCAAAAAATAGTGATTTTTTAGTTCATTTTCCAAAAATAAGAAAAAAATATTTATATGAACAACATAGAGTATCAAATAATTTAAATGAAAAAATTGATATTGGTTCTTTAGTTTATCTTCAATTAAAAGATACTCAATCTAATTTACTTCAAGAAAAATATTTAAAAAGAAGTTCTATATTTAAAATAGAAAATTCTGCTGACACAGTCGAAAATGAATATCAAAAAATTATATCTCAAAGAAAAAGAAATTCTCAAATTAATTTTCATAAAAAAGTAGAAAAATTAATTAATATAAATAATACAAATAATAGTTCAAATTCAAATCCAAATATAGGAAATTCGACAATTAGTTCATCAAGAAATAATAATAATACTTCAAGAAATAATTATAATACATCTAGGAATTATTATATTAAAATAAAAGATAAAAATTTAACGGTTGATTCAAAAAAATCAAAAAGATCAAGAAATATATCAAATTTATTTAAATTAACATCATATGAAACACCAAAAAATAAAAAAACAAAATCTTATTTAACAACATCAGGAAATAATACAGAAGATAATTCAGAAAGTAATAAAATATTAGAAACATATTCAGATAAAATAACAAAAACAACTAATTCATTTTTTAGTCCAATTCAATCAAATACATATAATAAAACAATTAAAGTACATAAAATAATAAGAAGTAATTTAAATGAAAAAGTATCTTTATTAAATAAATTAACAAATAAATGTAATAATCAACTATTTAAATTAGTTGATTCATCAAAAAATAAAGAACGTGAATTATCAAAATTAAAAGATTTAGAAGAAGTTTTTTCATTTAAAAGAAGAAAAAAAGAACCATTAGAAGAAAATACAAAAAATTTAGTTTATCAAGCAAAAAATGATGTTTATTTTGGAATGGATAAATATAAAGCAGAATTATTATCTTTAACTGATGAAGTTACAAGAATGCCTGATGATGTTGCTTTATATCTTGTTGATAGAATTGCTAAAAATTATGAAAGTAAAGCAAATTTGGTTGAAGAAGTTACTTCACATATTGGATTCAATCCAATTTTACAAAAGATTAAAAATAGACAAAATAAGAAAATAAGAGAAAAAATTGAAAAGAATTATAAAAAAATTGTTAAGTTAGATGCTTCTCTTGATAAAAAAAAAGAAAAAATGCATTTTTTACATGAACAAATTTTTAATAAGGCTGAATGATTTTATTTTTATTTTCATTATTTAACGATTTTTTAATATTGATTATTTATATATATAATAAAAATTTTTTAAGTATTAGCAATTTAAAATATTAATCATAAAATTTTTCTATAATTAAATTTAAAAATATGGAAAAATTAAAATATTTTTTTTTAATTATAATATAAATACAAAAGAATGATATTTTATATTCAAATATAAAAAAATATTCTTTAAAAAAAGAATATTTTTATTATTCAAATACTGATATAAATATGCTTTTAATTTCCTTATATAATTAAACAATTGTTTATTGAAAAAAATTATTAAATAACAAATAATATTATTTTAAAAACTAATAAATTTTATTTATTGAAGTGAATTAATTGCATCATCAGTAACAAGAGGTTCTTCTTTATCACCTGCACCGCTTTTTCTCAATGATAAATGTTTTATTTGATTTAATAATTTTTCTTTTTCACCTCTAATTTTCAAATATATAATTAAAGAAATAATTAAAACTATTACAATCACAATTATAATTATTATAATTATAACTCCATCTCCACTTATAGAAGAACTTTTAAATATCATAATAGAATTATTAAAACTTTTATTTTCTACTATATTTTGAAAATCATAATTAATATTTTTTATTTCATTTGCATTTTCTTTTATTATCTTTCCTTTTATTTTATTTTTTATTAATTTGTAAGTTAATAAATAATATGATTTTAAATTTGCTTTAATATTTATTTTTAATTTCAAATTTTTGATATCTTTATATAATTTAATCTTAAAAATTTCCTGATTTTTTTTACTGCTTAATATAAAATCCAAATTTTTATTATTTAATGTTTTATTTTTAATTATCATATGCGCATCACCAGATATAATTTTTAAATTAATTTCAAAAATATCATTATCTTCGAAATCATTAGGTAATTTTATTTGTAGTTTATCTATTTCTTCTTTTTCAATAAAATTATAAAAATTATTGTGAATAATAATAATTTCATCTAGATTGGTCATTCTTATATTTTTATTATTTTTTGAACAGAGATTTAAATTTATAAATGTTGTAAGAAAAAGAAAAATTATTTTGGTATAATACATTTTTAAAACTAATTTATTAATATTAAAATCAAATGATTGAAAAAATGATTTAATTAATTGTAAAAAATAATAAAATTAATAAATCATAATATATATTTAAAATAATAGAATTATTACTAAAAATTTTGGTCTTATATTTATGTTTGACATTAGTATTAAATAATTGTAAATCAAAAAATATTAAAAATAAATTGAAAAGATAATGAAAAAAGAATTTGAGAATAAAATATACTTTTATTAAATATAAATTTAATAACATAATGAAAGATTATAAAAACAGAATATAAATTATAAATAAAAGAAAAATAAAATATTTATTAAAATTTAATTATGATTTTCAAAGATTAAAAAATTAAGAATTGTTCATTTCTCATTTTAATAATAAATAATTGGAAAATTATTATAAATATTTTTTATGATTATTTTTTAATTATTCTTTTTGTTTAATATATTATAAAATAAATAAAAGGTGTTCATTTTAAAAAATAAAATATTATACCTTTATTTTGTTTTAATATTTTTCCTTTTATTTTAAAATTCAATGTTAGAAAAAAATTTTTTTATAATTTTATTTGTTTTATATAATAAAACAAGGAGAGAATCAATTATTTTTTTAATTTATTTATTATCTCTCTTTTTTTTTAATTTTTTTACTATCTTTTTTTTAATAAAATTTATATAATAAAATATAAAATAAAACAAATTAATCATTTTAATAAACAAAAACTCTAAACTAAATTAATAGAAGCAATTAGAAATGATTTAAGAAAAATTTTATTATAATATAACTAGGATAAAATATATTTTTAATAATAATTCTTATAAAAGATTTAAAATGATTAAAAAAATCATAATAATTAAATTTAAAATAAACTTTTCCAAAAAATAAAAACTCAAATTTAACAAAATAATATTCAAACATTTTTTAAACAATATAATTTAAAACATAAAAAGAAAAGGAAAAAAGAAAAATAATAACAATTTCTTGAAATTAACATTTGTTTCACTTTCATATAAACCATCATACAAATAATCACTAAAAGTATAAACAGCAGCTTTTCTATGTTCAGTATATTGTTCAAATAATTTTCCAGGTAAATAACAAGTAAAAGTTTTATCTCTTAAACCATAATTACATTCTAATATATTAATATAATTATTATTATCATATAGTTTAAAAATTTCATTTCTAAATTCATTTTTATCAACAAATAATAAAGAAGGAAAAGTAATATAAACAAAATTATATATTCTTTTTTTATATTCTTCTCCATAATAATAATTCCTTAAAATATCAGAAAAATATAAATTATCATTTTTTTTTTGTAATAAAATAGGAGCATCTAAATCAGAAATTAAATCACCTTCTCCAAATTGTCCTTTATGGCCAAAATATTCTTTAGTTAAATTCATTAAATGTTCAAAATTATCATATTTTAAATTATGAATATCTTGAAATAATTGAGCAGTGTCACCACCCCATCCAACTAAATTAGCAAAACTTTCATTATATGAATTATGAAATTCTAATCCATTCATTACTGCAAATAAATGAACAAAATCTAATGTTTCATTTGAAGGTAATTTTATATCTCCTAATTTTCTAATTGATTCTACATTTGTTTTTTTTTCTGTGTCTTTTTCTTTTATAAAACTTATTAATTCTGAATCTACAGAACCACCTGCGATTGTCCATTGATTTCCTGTGTATTTTCCTTCTCTTATGTAACTTACTATTAAATGTGTTAAAGATTTTTGATTGGATGTTTTTGTTTGGTATTCTTTTATGTATGATTCTAGTATTTCTAAATTTGAGAGTACTTCGTTAAATGAAGTAAAGTTCATTTGTTTTATGAGAAATAATATTAAAAATAAATTCATTACTTTCATTTTTTTATTAAAAAAATCATTTAAATTATATCATTTTTATAATATCATTAATATGATTTTTAAGAGAAAAAAAGCTATTATATATATGTTTTATTTGAGATTATTGTTTTATTTATAAATTATAATATCATAAATAATAAAAAGGTTTAATTATGTTGAAAAAGTAATCTTTATTTAATAATAAATGGTAAAATATTTTATATCTTCTTTTATTATTATATTATTTTTATATTTAGAATTAATATTTATATTTAAAAATTATATTTATTCCCTTAAAAATTGGTTAAAAGCAATATTTAAAAAATTTTGTTAATATATTGTATTTTAAATTAAATAGATTTCATAAATTTTTTTCAAGTTAATATACTAACATTTAAATATTAATTTTCAATAAAAAAATAATTTATTTTTATTAATATTTTTTTATTAAAAAAATATTATTTAAAATCCAAACTAATATTTCCTTAATATAATTATTGTTTATTATATATATATATTAAAATTCATTTTCATTTTCATCCAATTTAAAAATTTTAATTACTGTTTTTTATTTTAGTTTTTTTTATTTTTAGTGAATTAATTAATTATTAAAAAATACATTTATTTAAAAATGAAATTATCAAACATTCATTCAAAATATTTAATTCAAGAATTATTTGGTTTTATTAAAGAAAAGAAAAAATTAAAAATAATCAAGTATAATTTATTTCTTATCAATAAATTAGATTTATCAATTTTAGATTATAAAATTGCTTTTTTCAAAAATATTATTGAAAATTATAACTGTATTTATATAAAAGATTATTATGAAAATTTTAAAAATGATTTTAATAAAATATTTACAAAAGAAGAAGAATTAAACGAATTATTATTAAATTGTTTATCTAAAAATCAAAATTTTAATTTAAGGTTATCGGATGAATATTTTAATTTAATGATAAATAATTCATATTTTAAAGAAAATATGCGTATTAATATGGATGAATTAATTAAAGAAAATATTCCTAAAATAATGTTAATTAAAAATAATGAATTAACAGAAAAAGCAATTAAAACTTTTAAAGAAATTTATAATTTATTTTCTACTAATGAAACAATGAATAAAATTCAATTTTCACAATTATTGAGTTTAATTGACAAAAAAGAGGTCAATATAAATGATGATAGAATTAAAAATTTATTTATGGTATATAATATAAATAACGATGGATTATTATTATTTGAGGAGTTCTTAAAATATTATTTTGATTCAATTGTTAATAATATTAATGATGTTTGGAATAATTTATATTCATTAGGATATAATATTTTATTAGAAAAAAATAAAAAGATTGATTATGATTTTATACTCAATAACACAAAAGAATTTGAAAAAAACTCTATTTTTTCAGTATTATATAAAATATCAAAAGAAAAAATATATTCTATTAACTTATCAATGAGTATTAATAAGATTTTTATTCAATTATTAAATCGTCAAGAAATATTTAAAAATATTAAAAAGATAAATCTCTCAATATCTAATTTAAATAAAATGATTGAATTAAAAATAATTTGCCTGAATACTATAGAATTAAATTTAAATATTATTCATAAAGAATTAAAATATAAAACAAATGAATTATTTAATACTTTTCCAAATATTATTATATTAAATATATATATTAAACAAAAAAAAATTAATTTATTTGATTTATTAAAAAATTTAGAAGACTCAAAAGTACGAATTTTAAAGATTTTTATCTTTAATTATGATAATAATATTCATTATAAATTTAATTCTCGAATAATTTTAGGAAAAATAAATTATTTAGAAATTAATATTAATGAAGGGAATAAAAATGATTTTTTATTTCAATTTTTTAATAATGTTGAATTACCTTATTTAAAACAATATATTTTGAAAATTAATTCAAATATATATATTAATCAAAAATTAAAATTAAATAAAAGTGATTTTAATTGTATAAATAATTTTTTAGTAGATACTTTCAATAATACAAATCAATTTAATTTAAATACATTTTTTATTTTACCAAATACATTAAAATTAATTAGATATTTTGAATTAAATTCAAAACAGTTTTGCTATATTTATTCAAAAAGAAGAGAAATAAAATATTTATTCAAATTTATTTTATATAATGAAGAAGAATTTAGAAAATATTATTCTAATATAGATTTATCAATTAATAAAGAAGAAATAATAAAATATAAAAAAATAGATATTAAAGGAATTAAATATAATAATAATTTAAAAGAAATAATAGAAAAAAATGATATTAATTTATGTGATATATATTTAAATTTAAATTTAAATCAATATATAATAAAATCTTTTAAAAATTTAAGGACTCTTTATTGTGAGAAAGAAATTAATATACATGATCTAGTAATTATAATAAAGAATCAAAAGGGAAATTTTGACAATTTAAAATATATTAATTTAACATTAAATAAGATAATAATTAGTGATAATAATCCCAATTATCAAATTTTCAAAAATCTTATTCAATATTCCAAAAATTTAAAATCTTTAATTTTAAAATTACATCCATATAATTTTAACAAAAATATTAATTTCTTTCTTCGGTTAGTTGAAAATTTAAAAAAATTAAAAGTTTTAAATATTTCTCAAAATACCATAAATACTAAATATGATATAGATTTAGAAAAAGTTTTAGATAAATTTCCAAAATTAAAAGAAAAAAAATATTATTTTAATATATTTAAAATAGGTGATAAAGTATTTATTTCAAAAGAAAAAAATATTGAAAATATAAAAATAGAATATAGATATGAAATCAAAAATGAGATATTAATGAATGAAATTAAATTATTTGGAAATAATGAAAAAATAAGAAAAAATAGTGAAATATATATCAATAATAAAAAGATAAATTGGGATAATAATAAATATCTACAAATAGGAAACTATTTAATTCAAATTTTATTTAAGGAAAAAATAAAAAATACAAAATATATGTTTTGTGATTGTTCTTCTATAACTTTTTTAGATTTATCTAATTTTAATACTAATAATATATATAATATGAATCATATGTTCTCTGGATGTTCTTCTTTAACATTTTTAAATTTATCTAATTTTAACACTAATAATGTTGAAGATATGAGTTATTTATTCTATGGTTGTTCTAATTTAAATTCTTTAGATTTATCCTATTTTAATACTAATAAAGTTACTGATATGAGTTGTATTTTCTCTAATTGTTCTTCTTTGACTTCATTAAATTTATCTAATTTTAATACTTATAATGTTAAAAATATGACAAGTATTTTCTCTGGTTGTTCTTCTTTGACTTCATTAAATTTATCTAATTTTAATACTAGTAATGTAACAAATATGAGATATATGTTCTATAATTGTTCTTCTTTAATATCTTTAAATTTATCTAATTTTGATACCTCTTTGGTTAATAATATGAGAAAT
>JAEEGL016584128.1_pt1 | contig 12258 bp, 7 predicted proteins | sample 9134231 | NCBI WGS metagenome assembly JAEEGL01 (sample SAMN16246548, study PRJNA631951) | gut metagenome | biome: gut microbiome; feature: rumen; material: fiber-attached | host: Bos | place: Iran: Karaj | collected 2018-10
GCAGAATTCTGGGACTCTGAAGCTTCGGAAGGAACCTCATTTGTATAAAACTGATAAATACCAGTTCCCATTCCAAGCCCTATATACAGCCTTGAAAGCGGATAATAATAAAAGCCTAAGCCTAAGCCACCGCCGTAAAAAAATGACTGCTGTTGAAGGGCTTTAATTGCAGGAGTAGCTAAGGTACCTTCAAGACCAACTGTTAAAAAACCAAATAAATCTAAATCAGCCTGAACGGTTCCGTTAAAACTCGTATCATATTTATCATCCAGAGGAAAGCCAACCCCCGGAGTAACTCTAAATGTCAAATCTGTAGCAAAAAGGGATGTATTTAAAAACAAAACTAAAAAGGCAAAAAAAGCAATTTTATTTTTTTTCATAAATAATACTTTCTCCAAAAAACAATTTTAATTATATCACTATACAGTATAAAGTAATTTTTGCACAATTTCCATTTATAAAAACGATTTTGTCTTTTTTTCTATAAAAAAGCTGCTTGCAAAAACTGTAATTCATAGAATATCATTAAATTTATGGAAAAGTTTAAATCACAGCAAATGAACGAAAATAATCCCAACTGGGAACAATGTATAAAAAGAGAAAATTCCTTATACAAAAGAGGAAATTCTTACCGCTCGGAATTTGAAAGAGATTACACCAGAGTCCTGCACTGTCTGGCCTACAGAAGGCTTAAAAGAAAAACTCAGGTTTTCTATGCCCCTCAAAATGATCATATATGTACCAGAATAGAACACGTAAATCATGTAGCAAGTGTAAGCAAAACCATTGCAAAGAATCTTGGCCTTAACACAGAACTCACAGAAGCAATTGCTTTAGGACACGATATTGGTCACGCCCCTTTCGGACACACCGGAGAAGAAATCTTAAACTCTTTAATTACAAAGCAAAATGAAAAAGATATTCCTAAAAAGTTCTGGCACGAAAGAAACTCCCTGTTTTTTGCAGATTACATAGAAACTTTACAGGACCCTGAAGGAGCTGAAATAAACCTCGATTTAACTTATGCAGTAAGGGACGGATTCATCTGTCACTGCGGGGAAATTGACGAAAAATCCTTAAAGCCCCGCCAGAAAGCATTAGACCTGTACGATATAAAAAAAAGCGGAGTAACTGCCCCGTATACTTGGGAAGGCTGCGTAGTAAAAATTGCAGATAAAATTGCATTCCTGGGAAGAGACATAGAAGACGCAAAAGCCTACAACATATTAGATGCAGGCTGTGCAAGAAGAATTACAGAAATTGTAAAAGGCACACTTGGTTTTGGTCCAAACAAAAAGTTTTCTCAATTCACAACAAACGGAGTTCACCGCTCGGGACATGAAGTAAACACAACAGTCCTCATAAACGACATGATAGTAGACCTGTGTGAACAAAGCAGCATTGAAGAAGGACTTAAGTTCAGTGAACCATATTTTAAGTTCATAAAGGAATTAAAAAGCTTCTGCTTCTCAAATATCTATAATCACTGGCGGCTCGTGGAGTTTAAAAACTTTGCAACACAAGTTTTAGGCTGCATTTACCGCACTTTAATCAAGACACAGGAATTTGCGAAAAATAAAAATATGGAAGCAGCCCTTTCCTTCGCCCCGGATTTATGCACAACCTTTACTGAATGGCTTGTGAAATATTCAAATTATGACATAAAGCGCAAAAAGCAGATTCTATGCAAAACAAAACAAGTCTTTGACATTAACGATGATATAAGCTGGGAAAAATGCATCATTGAATACATCTCAGGAATGACCGACGATTTTGCAATAAAAGTATATAAGCAGATAATCTGGTTTTAGTTTTTTTTGGACGGAATTTTATCTTTAACCGAAACAAAAAAAACGGAGCCGCCTTAAAACTTAATAACTTAAGCTTTAAGACAGCCCCACATTTTATTTAATCCCTAACCCAGTGCTCCAGCCTTCGCTAGGCCGCTCATAGAAAAAACTCTCCCGAGTTTTTTCTACTACGGGCTTCTGCCCTGGCGTAGGTTTGTATTTTTTTTAGTCTTTAGCAAGAAGTTCAGCAAGTTTTTCTGCTGTAAATCCTAAATGCTCAGCAACTTTTAATGCAGGACCAGAAACACCGAATCTGTCGATTGTAAACAAATCTTCTTTCTTTGCATAAGCTTCCCAGCCCATTCTTGAACCGGCTTCTGCTACAATATAGCGCTTAGCATTGCCAGAAATTTTGTTTCTGAAATCTTCATCCTGTGTTTCAAATAAGTTTTTATCAAGAACAGAAACAACCCTGATCTTTTTATTTGGAACAAGAGCTGCTGCCTTTATTGACATTTCAACTTCAGAACCTGTTGCATAAATTGTAATGTCAGGAGTTTTACTTCCTTCAAGAACAACATAAGCACCCTTTCTGATTGTATTTTTCCAGTCCTTATCAAACTTCTCATAAACAGTAACTGCCTGGCGTGTAAATGACATACAAACAGGATGATCCTTGCTTTCCATAGCCATTTCCCATGCAATCTGACTTTCTTCGGCATCACCAGGTCTTAAGAACTGAACGCCGCTCATACATCTTAATGAAGCATAAGTTTCTGTAGGCTGATGTGTAGGACCGTCTTCACCAACATAAATTGAATCATGTGTGAATATATAAATGTTTGGAATTTTAGAAAGAGCAGCAACTCTAAGAGAAGGTCTTAAATAATCGCAGAATACCAGGAAGGTTGCACCATAAGCTTTTAATCCGCCATGAAGGTTAATACCGCTCATAATCTGGCTCATTGCAAATTCACGGATTCCATATTCAATATTTCTTCCGGTTCTGTTTTCTGCACTGAATACTCCGCCGTCATTCTTAACCTTTGTTTTATTAGGGCCCTGTAAATCAGCAGAACCACCAATAAACCATTCATATTTGTCAGAAAAATAATTTAAAGCCTTACCGCTGGCATCACGGGTAGCAAGCTTGTCTCCTACAGAATATGAAGGAACTTCAGCATCACCTGTTGCACTTTGTGACCAGTAAGCATCCCATTTTTTTGCAAGCTCAGGATTTTCCTTTGACCATTCCTCAAATTCTTTTTTCCATTCTTCTTCAGCTGCTGCAAGTTCCTTTCGTTTTTCTTCAAAATATTGATATGCTTCAGGAACTACGTAGAAGTGCTCATTCTCTGGTAAGCCAAGTTCTTTCTTTGTTGCAATGCAGTTTTCTTCTCCAAGAGGTGCTCCGTGAACATCAGAAGTACCAGCTTTTGGAGAGCCCTTACCGATTGTTGATTTAAGGATAATCATTGTAGGCATAGACTGTTCAGATTTTGCAATACGAACTAAATCAGCAATTTCGCCTACATTGTACATTGAGCCTCTTAAAACCTGCCAGCCGTAAGATTCATAGCGTTTCTGAATGTTTTCAGAGAAGGTAACATCAGTATTTCCATCAATAGAAATTTTATTTTCATCATAGAAAACAATCAGTTTACCGAGCTTTAATGTACCTGCTAATGAACAGGCTTCAGAAGAAACGCCCTCTTCAAGACAGCCCTCACCAACTAAAGCATAAGTGTAGTGGTCAACGATTGTATGATGTAAAGTGTTGAATCTTGCAGCAAGCATTGATTCAGCAATAGCCATACCAACAGCACTTGCAATTCCCTGACCTAAAGGACCAGAAGTTGCTTCAACACCGTCAGTAACTCCGTATTCAGGATGTCCCGGACATTTTGATCCAACCTGTCTGAAGGATTTAATATCGTCCATAGAAACTTTGTAGCCGGCAATATGTAAGATTGAATATAAAAGCATTGAGCCATGACCAGCAGAAAGCACAAACCTGTCGCGGTCAACCCATTTTGAATCTAATGGATTGTACTTCATTATTTCTCCGTATAAAACTGCAGCTAATTCAGCAGCTCCCAAAGGAAGACCCGGATGTCCTGAATTTGCCTTTTGAATAGCATCCATTGAAAGACTCCTGATTGACAGGGCCGTTGCTTCAATTGCCTTTGTATTCATATAAAACCTCTAAATGAAAAAAACTAACGGTCTTAAAAACACAATTATTTCAAGACCGTAAAAATTAATACATAAAATATCAATAAAATGAGATTAAGAAAACTACTTAAATAAAAAAAAATTAAATTTTAACTACAAAGTTCATATACTTCTGTAGAATTAATCTGACGGATTTTTTCAATCAAATCATTCTTAGAAGGCTTTGCTGACATAAAATTTATAAATTGTGGATTTCTGAACAATTTAGCAAGACCTGCCAGAGCTTTTATATGACTCTTTGTTGAATCAGATAAAAGTATAAACATAACAGAAACATATCTGCCGTCAGGAGCACCCATATCAATAGGATTTCTCAGGAAACAGACAATAACACGCTTATCTTCTGCTGATTTTACAAGAGGTCTTCCAGGATGTGGAATTGAAAAGCCCTTTCCTACAGCAGTGCTTAAAATCTTTTCGCGTGCAACAAGTTCTTTTTCTAAGGTTTCAGCATCCAGTCCAAGCGGAAGATTTGAATTTTTGCATGCAAAGTTAAAAATCTCTTCAACAGAACGTCCCGGTACATTTGTAAGAACTGTTCCATTTTCTATCATAGAACAAATCTCGTAGTCTTCTAACATTTTTAATATCCTCTCACCAATTTGTACTTTATTTAATTATAATCAAAAAAAATAAAATTACTATATAAAGAAACATTTTTTACGCAAATTCATTATTTTTTTTTGATACATCATTACTCAAATCTACAAGCTTAAACGACTTCTTTTTATCTTTTTCAAGACAGTCAAGAATAACAGGTTTAATCTGCTCAAAACTCCATTCCATACCTTCCAGAGATGCTTCATAATCATCAATTATGTCATCAATTGCAGGGTCAAAGTTTATAGCCTGCAGCATTTGCTGAATATGATTATACAATTGTGAAAGAATAACAAGTTCCTGCTGTGAAAAATTTTCAAGGTTTGTATTATAATAATCAATTTTTCTTACTAAAACAGACACATTAAAGAATAAATCCAGTGCACTTTTTCTAACTGGGCCCACTTTCTGATCTGCAAACCAGTTATACTCATTTTTTATTTCATCATAACATTCGCTTATTTCAACATAGAGCCTGCTTTCAACTTCATCAGAAAAAACAAATTCATCATGCTTAATATTTTTAATTACAGAAACCGGAACTGACTTAGCCTTATCAAATAAAGCATCATATATATACTGCTCCAGAACATAATCAGGAAAATCCAGCAAATAAAAATCGTCAAAATCCAGCATACTGGAATTATCTTTTACTTTTGCAATATCTTTTTTATTCCAGTCGCCTAAAGCAGGAACATATTCATCCTTAAACCAGATTCTTGTTTCTACACCAAAAGGTTCAAAATCAATTTTTTTAGATTTATTCAAAAACTCTTCTATTGAACCGCAATAAGGCACGCAAAGCTCTTCCCTTCTATCAAAAAATAATGAAACCAACTGATCCTCAATGGAACCTAAAGGACCAAATTTTTTTAGAGACTCAGTAAAAAACTCTTCAACTTTATTATACCACTCAAATCTTTTTTCTACATTTTCACCTTTCTTAAAGCTTTTTTCATTTTCATGAATAACCATCAGATTCAATTTGCAGCTGTCCCAATCAGTTACACAGCACAAAATTCTATCACCTTTGTTATAGCCGAACCCCTGCTTTAAGAAATTCAAATCGAAGCCGGAAAGCTTTACAGTTGGCGGCAGTTCAAAATCATTATCAGAAAGATTAAAATCATTTGCAGCATCACTTGCAACATATTGGGCTGCAAACTCATCACCATAAAGCTTAAATAATTCAAACGCAAATTCCCTGTCAAAAGTACCTGTTTTTCTGGGGATTTTTCTGCCGTTTATATAAAGACTGCATGAAGAAGAAACAATTTCAGGATCAATAAAAGGCATAAACCTGTCACCGACAACGAATACTCCCTGGTCAAATTCTTTTTTTGCAGGTAAAAAGCTGAATAATTCTCCGGTAAAAGCTGCTGAACGGGTTAAAAACTTTCCATTATCTAATTCAAGCACATTAGGTTCAGAGCGTAAAAATTCACGGACTTCTTTTATAGTAGCACTAATGCCAAGTGAATTTAAAAGTGCCTTGATTTCCTTTTCAGTAAAAGGCATTTCATAGCAGCGGAAAAACTTTTTCAGGAGTAAATCAGGATCAACCTTCTTCATATTCATAAATTTAATACTTTTTTAATAAAAATCAACTTTTTTTTGTTTATAATTTTTTTAAACCCGAAAAATTGATTTAAGTGTATTTCGTTTGACAATCCTTTTTTTCTATATTATCATTGTTTAATCAATTCATTGTATATTAAGGAGAGGAATATGCCAGCTTATTTGTTGTACATCATTCTCCCTATTGCAGGAATTGTTCTTGGATGGACTATTCGCTGGATTTTTGCCAGATTTCAACTTTCAGCCTCAGAACAAAAGGCTGAACGCGTTAAACAGGACGCAATAAAGGAAGCAGAAGCTCAGAAAAAAGAACTTTTACTTCAAGCAAAAGAACAACTCATTCAGGAGCAAAAGCAGCAGGAACGGGAGAACCGCGACAGACGTGCTGAATTGCAGCGTTTTGAAAGTCGTGTAAACAAAAAAGAAGAACTGATTGAAACTAGAAGCCAGGAACTTGAAAAGAGAGAAAAAGATTTAGAAGCAAAAGTTGGGGATTTAAAACGAAAAGAGACTAATCTTAATCAAAAAGAAGAGACTTTACGCGTTGAACTCGAACGAATTTCAGGTCTTACTCAGGAAGAAGCTAAAGCATTAATCATTAAAAGTCTTGAAAACGATGCCCGCCATGACGCTCAGGCACTTTTAAACAAAATTGATCAGGAAGCACAGCTTACAGCAGAGAAAAAAGCTCAGGAAATCTTAGTTTCAGCCATTCAGAGACTTGCTACGGAAACTACAAGTGACATTACAGTTGCAACAGTTTCTTTACCAAGTGATGAAATGAAGGGCCGCATTATTGGCCGCGAAGGTAGAAATATCCGTACATTGGAAACACTTACCGGAGTTGATATTATTATTGACGATACACCGGAAGCAGTTGTTATAAGCAGTTTCGACCCAATACGTAAAGAAATTGCACGCGTTTCACTTGAACGCCTTATCAGTGACGGAAGAATCCACCCTGCAAGAATCGAAGAAATTGTACTTAAAGTTACAAGAGAGATTCAGCAGAAAATTTATGAAGAAGGTGAAAAGACTTTATTTGATCTTGGAATTCATAACATGGGTCAGGATGGAATAAGGGCTATCGGTCGCCTTTACTTTAGAACAAGTTACGGACAGAATGTTTTGACACACTCAAAGGAAGTTGCTGAACTTGCAAGCCTTATTGCTGCTGAAATCGGCTGTAATAAAGAACTCGCAAAGAGAGCTGCCCTGCTTCATGATATTGGTAAAGGTGCTGAAAATGACAGTGACCAGAACCACGCAGAAGTTGGTGCTGAAATTGCAAGAAAAATGGGTGAAGATCCACGCGTTGTAAATGCAATTGCCGCTCACCACAACGATGTAGAACCACAGACTGTTGAAGCAATTATTGTTCAGATTGCAGATGCTATCAGTGCTGCACGCCCTGGTGCCAGACGCGAAACTGTAGATAACTATGTTAAGCGCCTTGAAAACCTTGAAGAAACAGCAAAGAAATTTGAAGGCGTTGAACAGGCTTATGCAATCCAGGCAGGTAGAGAGCTTCGTATTCTTGTTAATAACGAAAAGATTCCGGATGAGCAGGTTAAAGATTTAGCTAAAAACATAGCAAAGCAAATCGAAACCGATTTACGCTATCCTGGAAAGATTAAAATTACGATGATTCGGGAAACAAGAATTATTGAATACGCCAGATAAAAGCAAACAGTGTATGGATTAAATTCCGTACACTGTTTTTTTTATACTGGCAATTGAAAGCCTATCCGTTAAAAATGGAACTTAACTCCTGCAGAAATTCCGTGATCAAAGCTAAAATCACTCTCATTTGATAAAGTGTATTCAAACAGTTTATATGCAATAAACATTTCCATTCTATCCTGCATAATTCCAAGTTCTACAGTCTGTTCATTTATAAAGGAATCATCATTATTGATTGTAAAGCTTCCTCTCCATTCAATAACGATTGGTTTTACAGGATAACTTCTAAAAATGTATCCCAGAGTTAATCCGTCAAGATAATAATTTGAATGGAAGCAGCTCCACTGAACTACACCAGACATAGAAAGAATGCTTGTCTGGAAAATTGAAAGCTGACCGCCAAGCAATAAGCGGTTATAAAAATAGTTTCTTTCCTGAGACTGATTGAAAGGAGTTAAATAATTACCTACAAACTGATATTCAACTACAGGACCAAAAAACTTCCATATAAGGGCTTCAAGCCTTACATCTGCAAGATAAGAATCTGCCTGAGGAAAATATGAAAGACCAAATTCTAACTCTCCCCTATACGACTTTTGACTCATATCATTAGTTAAAACTACATAATTATCAGAATACGCATAAGGAAATTCATCGTAGGTTGAATAAAGATTATTGTAAAGCAATAAATACACAAATACTTCGCTGCACACATCTATACATGCATCAAACAAAGATTCTGTAACAGCTTCTGCAATGGATTTTGATTTTAATACATAAGCTGTACTGAAGGCTAAAGGCTGATTATTTTTGTGAAGCGAAGAATTTTTATTTTCTGCAAATGAAAGTGAGCAAAGTAAAACTAATATAATTGCAATAATTTTTTTCTTCATATAAGTACCACCTTATAAATGGGTTAGAAACCGTATATCTAAATTATAAACTATCTTAAAAGAAAAATGTTACAATAAAAATCAAACTTTGTGCAAATTCAGAACTAAGAATAAATATAATTGTAAATCGCCGTTTATTCTGTTAAAATATAAGATGTGAAGAATAAATTTAGATTTCTTTTTATACTTTTAATTATTCTGCTTCCATTAAGCGCATTCAGTGCAGAAAAGAAAAGTGATAAGAAGAAAAACGAAAATGAAACAGAAGCTTTATTTTCTTCATATCCGGAAGAATGGAGTACTTGTCTCATTGAAGTTTTAAGAGAAACTGAAAAACACAATTATATAAACGCTCTGAATATATTTTTATCTGACAGTTATAATATTTTTGAATTTAACAAAGAAAAATTTTCACATTCAAATGACTCAGACGCTAAAACCCTTAACAATCAAACTAAATCCATAAAAGAAGAAATTTCAAATTTAATCACGCTGGAACAAAACATTGAATCAACTAAATTTTCATATTCACTGGCATCAAATGCAGATGAACTGAACAAATCCTTAGGCGAAATAATAAAATCGTACAATAAAATTTTCTCTGCTTCAGAAGAAATCAAAAAGCTTGGAAAAGATTCATACATACAGTTTTTAAACAGAACAATTTCCGGCCTTTCGACAAATGCAAATACAGGTTTACTGGGAACTATAGGACATCAAATTGACTGGCTCTGCAATAGCTTAATGCAGAAAATCGAATCAAATTATGACGGTGAACTGAAAAACACAATTTCATATTTTGAAAGCTCAACGATTTTTACGCAGAAACAAAAAGCTGATTCTCAAATTGCGGCCCTGAAGAAAATTAAACAGGAACAAATCAATCTCGCAAGAATAAATTCTTTTTATAATGAACTGAAAATTCCTGCTAATTCAGAAAGAAAAAAGAATGCAGGCGACAGGGAAAAAAGTTTTAATGCCTTTTCGCATTTGTGTGATGTTTCTATAGAAATATGTTCATCAATCAACTCAATACTTTCTCTGTTTGAAAATGCTGCTGCTAAACCAAAAAATATAACTGAGAGTGCAAGAAATAATGTTACGACTTATTCTGAAAGCTTAATAAATCAGGCAAAGGAACTTTCAAGGTATTCAAGAATCTCAACTTCTGCAAAGAAAAATTCCAATCTGTTTGATTTGCAAAAAGTGTCTGATTCCTACTTTAAGCGGGAAGATTTTACAAGGGCCTTTTCAAGACTCTGTGCCTTTACAGAACAATATGCTACAACTCAGTCAATTGAATGCTGGATTAAAACCGCCTCGTATTTTGCAGAAGCTTCAGATCTTTTATACACAGAAGATTTAAAGAGCTTTAACTCGCTTGAGGGATATTTAAAAGAAGACAATCAGTTTATTTATGCACAAAGATGTATTAATGAAGCAACAGATCTTTCAAACTTGATTACAAATGACATGAAGCTGGTTACCGGGTATAAAGAAAAACTGAATGAAGGTTATGTTTACAGGGCTAACTTTAATGTTGAACTTCAGCAGCTTTCAGCAGCAGTAACCAGAATGAATTCGCTGAATGCAAAATTCAGTGAGCTGATTAATAACGCAAGAAGCAAACTGATTCTTTCTCAAAGTGCTAAAAACGAAATTGATAAGTTCTTAAACGACGGATTGTTCTATCACAATAAAAATGACTTTGATAATTCGTTCAGGGCCTTGCAGAGAGCACAGTCTACATACATTGAAAAGATTGATGATTTGAAAAACGACAAGGACATACAGGATAAAACCTTTGCAGACATTAACAGTTTCAGGCAAAAAATAATTGACAAAGAAAAACCGGTATTCTTGTCTGAAATACGAAACTATAAAAATGAAGCAAGAATTTCTTATTACGCAGGAAATTTTGATCAGGCAAATGCAGTTTTAATTCAAATAGAAAACAAACGACAAATGTGGTCAAAGCTTATGGATATTGAACTCGAAACTGACTCAGAATTTGAACGCTTAAAAGACTTCATTACAACAGCTTTAGCCATTAAAGAGGGCCGTGAAATTTCACCTTATGATTCAAAGGCCCCTGAAATGAAACAGAATCTTTCGCTTGCAAATTATTATTTCGACGAAGGAAAAAAATATACTGAAAACAATGAAAAAGAAAAAGCTAAGAAGCAGCTGAATCTTGCAAAGGAAAAAATTAATCAGGTAAAAATATATTATCCGAGAAGCCGGGAAGCAAGTTTATTAAGCTTAAAAATCGACCAGTATGTTGATAAGGAAACTTTTGATCAAACTATAAAAGCAAAGGTAGAAGTTTTAAGCCACATCAACTACAAGGAAAGAAATGCACTCGCCCAGGCCTCATATATAGATTTACTGGATTTATATGAATTAATTCCTGACTACAAGGGGCTGAAAGAAATAATCGATAAAGCTGAAATTCAGTTGCAGATAAAACCGCCGCCAACAAATGATAACTCAATAATAAAATCAAAGGAACTGGCAAAAGAAGCACAGCGACTTCTGAACAATGCAGGGCGTGATGAAATTTTATTGCAGCAGGCAAAGCTCACAGCAGAAAAAGCCCTTGCAGAAAATTCATCAAATACCCAGGCACTTATGATTCTTGATGAAATTTCTTTGAGAACAGGTTCACAGACAGCAGTTGTATTATCGCCGGAAGATGAAACTTTATATCAGCAGGCACTAAAAGATTTGCAGTCTAACAGAGTAATTGAAGCCAGTGTAAAGTTAAAGAAACTGTTAGAGAAAAAATCTAACTCAGCATCAGCAAAGATTTTAAAATTAAAGAAAAGAATTGAGGCCCAGCTATGATGAAAAAACTTTTTGCCTTATTATTCACACTTACTGTTTCATTATCCTCAGTCTTTGCAAATTATTATTATTTTGAATCTCCAGTAAATCTTGGCTCTACAGAAAATACAAATCATTACCCGTCTTCTGTTGTCGGAAAAAATACATCAGTTTTATTCTGGCAGGAAGTAAATGTAAAAGAAAACAAAATACAAATAAATGAATCTTACACACAGAATGGAATTGACTGGACACAAAAGGAAAATTTATTCCCGCAAGTTTCTTATAAAGGAGAAGTTCCTCAGGTTTACAGTGCGGCTATAAATAATAACGGAAAAATAATTCTGGCACTCATAAATGAAAACCAGGAAATCAAAATTTATTCTACACAGGATTTTTTTGAAACCTATAAAGTATTTAACTATTCAACTACACAGGACAACCTTCTCGCTCCAAGGGTTTTTGTTAACTCTAAAAACGAATTTATTTTATTCGCTTCAAAAACTACCGGCGACAGTTTCTCTTTAGTAACCTCACGCTCTCAGGATGGAATTACCTGGAGTGAAAAACAGAATATATTTACACAGTTTGATGATTCAAAAGTTTTTAACCCAATCGCTCCAACTTTTTCTACATATGCAAACAAAGATGTA
>JAEEGL016819769.1_pt1 | contig 12258 bp, 12 predicted proteins | sample 9134231 | NCBI WGS metagenome assembly JAEEGL01 (sample SAMN16246548, study PRJNA631951) | gut metagenome | biome: gut microbiome; feature: rumen; material: fiber-attached | host: Bos | place: Iran: Karaj | collected 2018-10
AGAGGGCAATCCTGCCACCGACTTCAAAGGCACCGTGTCGCCCATCGTTTACGACAACGAGGAACACATTGTCTGCAAGAACAATGTCGGGGCAGACACGAAACCTTTCGAGTACGATGACCGGACACGTGTGCTCTATTCGGGCACAGATTCTGTGTCTTCGGGAAAATTCTCCTTCACTTTCCCTGTGCCACTTGACATCAACTACTCCAACGAGGCAGGACTGATTATCCTCTATGCTGTTAATCAAGCCAAGACCCTCGAAGCACAAGGTCAGTTTAAGGATTTTCTAGTAGGAGGCACCTCCAGCGAAGAGTTGACCGACACCATTGGTCCTAACATTATAGCCTACCTCAATGGAGCTTCTTGGAAAGATGGAGGCATCACTGGTGAAACGCCCACCCTCTACATCACTTTGACAGACAGCAGTGGCATCAACACTACCGGCAATGGGTTGGGGCATGACATTGTGGCCATTGTCGATGGCAACGAGGCTACCACCTACACGCTGAACAGCTACTACCTGCAAGCTATTGGCGACTACCGTTCTGGTACGATTACCTACACCATGCCCGCTCTCACCGATGGTCAGCACACGCTCACCATACGAGCATTCGACACACTGAACAACATGGGTGAAACCGTTCTCCACTTCAAGGTAGTGGAGGGATTGGTGGAAGAATACGATATCTTCGACATGGCAGGACGCCTCATACTCAACACTGATGGTGGCCGTTCGCTCCCGAAGGGAATCTACATCCGTCGCGTTCGTCTCACCTCGCCCATTGGCACGGTGTCCTCTTCGTCAGAAAAGTTCATAGTCACACAATAAAGCCCCCCTTTTCTCGTTTCTATTAGAGGGTGTTCCACTGAACCCTATAAGTCCTATAAGCCCTATAAGACTTATTAACAAAAAACTCATTAACGATGAAGAAAATACTTTTCATACTGACACTTTTCAGTTTCTACACCACCTTGTATGCGCAAGACGTGAGGAACCAGCTTAACCCTGTCTATTACGGCGTGACATCGCTTGCCATCGCCCCCGATGCTCGTGCTGGCGGTCTTGGTGACGTGGGTGCAGCTACTGACCCTGACGTGAATTCGCAGTACTGGAATCCTGCCAAGTACCCCTTCTGCATCAGTCGTGCTGGTGTATCGCTCAACTACACTCCTTGGTTGCGCCAGTTGGTTGACGGAATCGATTTGGCCAACATTACAGGTTATATGCGCTTGGGCGACTACAATGCCCTTTCTGCCTCCCTGCGCTACTTCTCTCTTGGCGAGGTTATCGTGCCTGATGCTGACGACATGATTATCAAACCCTACGAGATGGCTGTTGATTTGGCTTACTCCCGAATGCTTTCCGAAACATTCTCGGCGGGTGTCGCTCTTCGTTATATTTACTCCGACCTCGCTTTCAAGGCCGACGACGAAACTACACCCGGTTCTGCCTTTGCAGCCGACATCGCTCTCTACCACAACGGCTACCTGAACCTTGGTGGACATGAAAGTCAGATGGGGTGGGGCTTGAACATCAGCAACATCGGTTCCAAGATTTCTTACGACGACGGTAACACTTCCGAGTTTATCCCGACGAACATGCGTTTTGGACTCTCGCTGCTTGTGCCATTCGACGAATACAACACGCTCACCATCGCAGCCGATGCTAACAAGTTCCTCATCCCCACTCGTCCGACGATGGAGCAATACATTGATTATATGGTGAAGTCAGAAGGTGGTGAACGTGCCGACTACGAACAGGATTTTTCTGGTTATCGTACATGGCTCGAAGGAGAGGGTTACTACAACGTTTCGCCCATTTCGGGTATCTTCAAATCTTTCCATGACGCACCCAACGGCTTCAAGGAAGAGTTGCAGGAAATTCAGTGGAGTGTCGGTTTGGAGTATGCCTACAACAACCAGTTCTTCATCCGTGGAGGTTACCACTACGAGCATCCCAACAAGGGAAACCGCAAATACTTCACGGTGGGTGCAGGCTTCAAGATGAATGTATTCTCCATCGATGCCTCCTACGTTATCTCCACGGCGCAGAGCAACCCACTTGACCAGACACTCCGTTTCTCCCTTGCCTTCGACATGGACGGCATTAACGACCTGTTGGGTAAGCGCAGAAGATAAACACTTTTAAAAACATCCTCCCATGAAAATCCGAATAGGCTTTGGCTATGATGTTCACCAGTTGGTTCCCGACAGGGAGCTGTGGTTGGGTGGTATCCGCCTTGACCACACCCTTGGGTTGCTTGGCCACTCCGATGCCGACGTGCTCATTCACGCTATCTGTGATGCCATCCTCGGTGCTGCCAATATGCGCGACATCGGCTATCACTTTCCCCCTAAGAAAGGCAACGAGTTTGAGAACATCGACTCCAAAATTCTCCTTCGAAAGACCATCGAGTTGGTGGCCTCGAAAGGTTATAGTATCGGCAACATCGATGCCACCGTCTGTGCCGAACGTCCCAAACTCAATCCCCACATTCCCGAGATGCAGCAGACTCTAGCTGAGGTGATGGGCATCGACATCGACGACATTTCCATCAAGGCCACCACCACAGAGCGGTTGGGCTTCACTGGCCGTGAGGAAGGCATTAGTGCCTACGCCGTTGTGCTGCTGCAAAAGGATTAAGAACATTTCTAACTTTGAAAAAGTGAAAACAAGAATAAGGCAGGGGCAGGTTCCACATCGGAATCTGCCCCTGCTTTGTTGATGAAAGGAAGTGATTTAGAGGTTGCCACGCTCCTTGTCAAGGTAGTACTTGTAGGTACCTACGGTCAGCTCGTCGCAAGCGGCTTCGTCGCACACCACGATGGCGTGTGGATGCATCTGGAGCATGGAAGAAGTCCACTTGTGGCTGATGTCACCGTCGATGCAGTGCTTGAGGGCACGTGCCTTGTTGTGACCGCTACATACGAGGAGCACTTCCTTGGCATCCATCACGGTGCCGATGCCGACGGTGAGAGCCTGCTTCGGTACAAGGCTGAGGTCGCCGTTGAAAAAGCGGCTGTTGGCATGGATGGTGTCGGTAGTTAAGGTCTTGATGCGTGTACGAGACGAAAGCGATGAACCTGGCTCATTGAATGCCAAGTGACCATCGGGACCGATGCCGCCCATGAAGAGGTCAACTCCACCAGCTTGAGCAATCAGCTCTTCGTAGTGGTTGCACTCTGCGATAAGGTCGGGAGCGTTACCATTGAGGATGTGTACGTTCTCTGGCTTGATGTCGATGTGGTTGAAGAAGTTGTTCCACATGAAAGAGTGGTAGCTCTCGGGGTGTTCTTCCGGCAGTTTTACATACTCATCCATGTTGAAGGTCACGACATTCTGGAAGGAAATCTTGCCAGAGCTGCACATGTCGATGAGATTGCGATACAGACCGAGGGGAGATGAGCCGGTGGGACATCCAAGCACAAAAGGCTTTTCGGGTGTTGGGTTGGCTTCGATGATACGGTTTGCCACATAGTTGGCAGCCCACTTGGAGAGGGCTTCGTAATCGGGTTCAATAATTACTCTCATAGTTTTGTTTTAAGTTGTGAATAAATTAGTTGTGTTATTGGTTGAATGTGGCGGGGAAACCGCCACACACGAATGTCAAATCATTTTTCTTTCAATTCTTCAGAGGATTCCAGCCTTGGGCTTTCAGCTCAAATTCGGTGCCGTCGCGGGTGATGAGGGCGCAACCGAGGTCTGGCTTGGTGATGTGACCGATGAGCTTGACATCCTCCAGAAGTTCCACTTTTTCATGGTCGGTGATGGGAACAGTGAACAGCAGTTCGTAGTCTTCACCTCCATTGAGGGCTGCGGTAGTGAGGTTCATGTTCAGTTCTTCGGCCATCACTGCGGTTTGGTAGTCAATGGGGATGCGCTCTTCGTAGATGCGGCATCCACAGTGGCTTTGGGTGCAGATGTGGAGCAGTTCGGAAGAGAGACCGTCGCTGATGTCCATCATAGCGGTGGGCTGGATGCCAGCTTCGCGGAGTCGTTGGATGATGTCGCGTCTTGCTTCAGGCTTCATCTGTCGTTCGAGCAAGTATTCCCGACCGCTGAAGTCGGGCTGGGAGATGGCGAGGCGTTCGGTGTCGGTCTTGGCTGTTTCAATCTGCTTGTAGTAAACCTCTTTCTCGCGTTCCAGCAACTGGAAGCCCATGTAGGCAGCTCCAAGGTCGCCGCTCACGCAGATGAGGTCGGTTTCCTTGGCTCCGTTGCGGTAGATGGCTTTGCTTTTTTCTACTTCGCCGATGGCGGTGATGGAGATGGCGAAACCGGTGCGCGATGGAGTGGTGTCACCACCCACGATGTCCACGCTGTGTGCCTCGCAAGCCAGCCGCAGCCCTTCGTAGAAGTCTTCGAGGTCTTCCACACTGAATCGTTTGCTCAAGGCAAGGCTAACCGTGATTTGCTTCGGGGTTCCACCCATGGCGTAGATGTCGGAGAGGTTGACTTGTGCAGCCTTGTAACCGAGGTGCTTCATGGGCATGTAGGTAAGGTCGAAATGCACACCTTCCATGAGGAGGTCGGTGGTGACGAGGATGTCCTTGTCCGCTCCGTAACTCAGCACGGCGCAGTCATCGCCCACACCGTGCAGGCTTTCGGGGTTTTTCAGTTGGATGGTTTCGGTGAGATGCTTAATGAGGCCGAACTCACCCAGCGTGGATATTTCTGTAGCCATTTTACTTTCTCTTTTTGTTCAGTACGCTGTTGCGTGAATTTTTCTTGACGTATCCCTTGATAGTCTGGTCGAACTCTTCAGCCTTTCCGTCGAGGAATTCCACTTCGATAGGGATGACCTTCACACCTTCAAGACCGTGCAGACGGGTGGCATCCTTCTCGGTAGTGAGGATGGTGCGACCCGCAGCCCGTTGGCGTATGCGTTCAATGTCTTTCGAGGTGAAGTTGTGGTGGTCGGGAAAGCTCATCACCTCAAACTTCGGAATGAGCTTCTGTAGGTCGTAAACCATCTGCTCTGGGGAAGCAATACCCGTGACGAGCAATGGATTCTCGCCCAAATCGCCTAAAGTGTCGGGATAGCGATAGGTGGTGAAATAAACCTTTTGCCAGTTTTCGAGGTCGAGGCTCCGTTCGATGCCTCGGCGATCCATCGGGGTGATGTAGCGCGGACACTTGGTCACAATGATGATGTCGGCACGCATTCGTCCCGATTTCGGCTCACGCAATCGACCTGCTGGCAGGAGACGGTCAAAGTAGATGAGTCGGTGGTAATCCATCAGCAAGATGGTGATGCCAGGCTTTACATAGCGGTGCTGGAAAGCGTCGTCGAGCAACACCACTTCGGTGGCTGGTTTCACATTGTTCTTCATCAGTTGTTGGATGCCGTGACAGCGGTTCTTATCTACGGCAACATGCACCCGAGGAAATTTGTGCTTCATCTGGTAAGGCTCGTCGCCGATGGCACTCATGGGCGTCTTGTTGTTGGCGAGCACGTAACCTCTCGACTTGCGCTTGTAGCCACGGCTGAGCACAGCCACCTGATGATGGCGCGACAACAGCCGGATGAGGTATTCGGTGTGGGGAGTCTTACCAGTGCCCCCCACGGTGATGTTGCCCACACAGATGACGGGCACATCGAAACTCTGGGATTTGAGCATACCAAAATCGAACATCAGGTTTCTGATGCTGACCACCAGCCCGTAGAGCCATGAGAGCGGCAGGAGCCAGAGGTTGATTTTGATATGGTCGCCTTCCATGCTATTTCACATATTTATAATACTCACACGCAGCTAAGAGCCATGCACCCGTGCCGAAGGGAGCTTGTGATTGGGCGTTGACGGTGCGTGTGGGGTCAGGCTTCTCACCGATGGGCTGCACGTAGCCGATGCTGCCGTCTGGCTGGAGAGCTACGGTGGAGAGATACTTCCATGCCTTGTCGATGACGGGCTGATACTGCTTAGCAGGCAGTATGCCATTGTTCACGCCCCACAGGATGCCGTAGGTAAAGAAGGCCGTGCCCGAAGTCTCGTAGCCTGGTGCATCGTCGGGACACAGCATGGAGCGCGTCCAATAGCCTTCGGGCTGTTGACAACGAGCCACCCCATTAGCCAACTGCTTGAAGCGGTCGAGGTAGAGGACGCGATACTTGCTGTCTTGGGGGAGGTCTTGCAGCACCTTAGCCAAACCAGCCAGCACCCATCCTGCTCCACGTGCCCAGAAGGATTTACCGTCGTTGCAAGCGGTCTTCACCTTCGGATAGACGTACTTGCCATCTCTATAGTAGAGTTGTGCTTCCGTGTCGAAGAGCAGTTCGTCTGTCCATTTGAAGCATTCATACTGCTTGTCGAGCAGTTTCTGGTCGTGAGTGACGGTATAGAGCTTCGTGAAGATGGGCAGACCCATGTAGAGCGCGTCGGCCCACCACCAGTAGTCGTTTTCTTTGGTGGAAGCCTGATAGCACATCACTTCCAGCGCACGTTCGATGCGTTCGGCACGGTGCTCCAGTTTGTAGAGGTCGATATAGACCTGAAAACAGATTTGCCAGTCGGCGAAAAGCACATGGTTCATCCCCTCGCCGTAGGTCTTATACTGCCACTGGCTCTTGTCCGTTTGGGTGGCTCCCTTCCAGTGGTTGTACTCTGCCCAGTCGATGGCATAATCCAAGTATTGCTGCTTGCCCGTAAGTTTGTAAACTTCTTGATTGCCGGTGAAGTAGGCGGCATTGTCCCAGAAGCCTCGGCACTGTGCTTTGTTGTGGCTTTGCCAGTAGTCGTTCACTTTCTCGATTTGTCCGAGCACTTCTTGCTGAGTCTGCGCTACGGCTGTTTGTGCCATGAGGGCCATGCCGAGCAGGAGTTTTGATAGGTTCTTCATATAGGTCAGTTTATAAGTATGATTCTTCATTGACTACACCGTCTTCTTTATTTCCAATCCCAGTTTCTTCGCCTCTTCGAGGAGCAACGCCTCCGCTGGCTCATACTCGTTGGGGATTACTCCGTCAAGAATGGCATCCTTGATGGCATTCTTCAACACACCCACCTCTTTGCAAGGAGGTAGGCCAAACATCTGCATGATGTCTTCGCCGTTGATGGGAGGCTGGAAGTTGCGGATGCGGTCTTTCTCTTCGATTTCCACCAGTTTGGTGCGCACGGTGATGAAGTTATCGATGAACTTCTTCTTCTTCAGTTCGTTCTTCGAGGTGATGTCGGCAGTACAGAGAATCATCAAGTCGTCGATATCATTACCTGCCTCGAAGAGCAGTCGGCGTACAGCACTGTCGGTCACTTCCTCGTCTGCGATGACAATGGGACGCATGTGCAGCTGCACGAGTTTCTGTACAAACTTCATCTTCTCGTTCAGTGGCAGCTTCATCCGTCGGAAGATGGTGGGTATCATTCGTTCGCCGATGTCGTTGTGGTTGTGGAACGTCCATCCCAACAGTGGGTCAAACCGTTTCGACTTGGGCTTGCCGATGTCGTGCAGCAGAGCCGCCCATCGAAGCCACAACGTGTGGTCTCTCGCCGATTCCCACTGTCCGTTGCCTTCGGGCAGATCGGCGGGATTGGCTGTTGCATGAGCCACGTTGTCAAGCACCTCCAATGTGTGGTAGAAATTGTCCTTATGTGCCTTGCCGTTCTTCGTCTCAACCCCTTGCAACTGTGCCAGTTCGGGGAAGATGAGGGGTAGCAAGCCACACCGCTCCAGCTCTACAAAGCCACGTGACGGGGTGGGGGAGAGGATGATTTTGTTGAGTTCTTCAGCAATGCGCTCGCCTGAAATAATCTTGATGCGCTCCTTGTTGCGTGCCAAAGCCTCGAAGGTCTCTTCCTCGATGTGGAAGCCGAGTTGTGTGGCAAAACGGATGCAACGCATCATGCGCAGGGGGTCGTCGCTGAAAGTGATGTCGGGGTCGAGTGGGGTGGCTATGGTTTTGTTTTCCAAGTCGGTTAATCCGTCGAAGGGGTCAACCAGCTCACCAAAGCGGTCTTTGTTCAGGCAGAGTGCCATGGCGTTGATGGTGAAGTCGCGGCGGTTCTGGTCTTCCTCCAGTGTGCCGTCTTCGGTCACGGGTTTGCGTGAATCGCGGTCATAGCTTTCCTTTCGTGCGCCCACAAACTCAATCTCCAGACTTTTGTGCTTCAGTTGCGCAGTGCCGAAATTGCGGTAGATGGCAATGTGTGCCTTCTTGCCCAACTTGTGGCGCAATGCCTCTGCTATAGCGATGCCTGGGCGTTTCGTCTGTTTTGTCTCGTCCACCACCACAATGTCGATGTCGCTCGATGGACGCTCCAGATAGAGGTCTCTCACCCATCCGCCGATGACGTAGCACTCCAAGCCCAACTCCTCTGCCGTGTCCGAGATGAGACGGAAGAAGGGGTGGTCTATCTTGCTGAGTATCTCTTCGTGGGTAAGTATTTTCATGGGGCGATGTCGCTTTTTGGTATGCAAATGTACATAAAAAGATTGATTTATGAGCCTATCGCAATAAAAAATTTTTATTATTGGAACAAATTATTGTCAATTATTGGTATTTCTTCACACCATTCTTATTTTTTATATTGTTTGACCCTACTACGTTGCCACCTGTGACTCTACGCCGTTGCCTCCTCTGGGTCAACGGGTGTACTAAAAGCAATCGCAACCTACGATTGTACTATCGAAGGTTGCGATTATACTATCGAAGCTTACGATTGTACTATCGAAGCTTACGATTGGAAGTCGGTTTTTTGAAGCGGAATCCCTTGGGAACCCTCTTCAAGCCCTCCTTTCCAGCTACAAAGTTACAACTTTTTTCCCGCTTTGTCAAGAGTTTTATGCTTATCTCTGACGAAAAATGAAATTTCTTTATTGGATAGGCTAATCATTCTCGTTATATCGCTTGCAAAGCAACTTTTGGAAAAATAGGACGATCAAAAACTGGGTATTGTACAGCGATTGAAGGGTATTCATTAACGTTTTTCGTTAGTGAATACCTTTTTTGTGGTAGAAGAAGATTGAAAATCACATATTTTAGGTATTGTGGGGAAGGGGAAAAGTGCGTAACTTTGCATCGTCAATCGGTTTTGTGGTTGTGTGGTGCGATGACCGAGCTGCAGAAAACGAAAGGCCACAAAGAAACCATTGTCGCAAGAAAGAATCTTTACTCATAATAATATACGATTGATGTCGTGAGACATTTCTTTAGAATTACGTAAACCATAGAATGTTAGAGACTTTAAAACCTTCTGCCCGATTCGTGATGAATGGAGCGGAAGGTTTCTCTTTCCTCTTATACGACAAAAAAAATCCAATCAAGTAAAAGTTTTTTGTTACGATAGGTTTGTATATCGAAATTTTTATCTATCTTTGTCGCAAGATTTTCTTTCTAACCTAAAAACTGAATACAATGATTATTACGACAACACCGACCGTCGAAGGACGGACAATCCGTGACTATAAAGGTGTGGTGACGGGCGAGACCATTATTGGTGCCAATTTCGTGAAGGACTTCTTTGCCAGCATCCGCGATATTGTGGGTGGGCGTTCGGGCAGCTACGAGAAAGTGCTGCGTGAAGCCAAAGACACATCGATGCGGGAGATGGAGGAAAGGGCACAGGCTATGGGAGCCAATGCCATTGTGGGTGTGGATTTGGACTATGAAACCATCGGTAAGGAAAGTTCCATGCTGATGGTATGTACCAGCGGAACGGCAGTAGTCTTAGATTAAACACCCCAAAAGTCTATGAAGTGGATTTGTGGTCAATCGGCCGAAGGCATACGAAGTGCTTCCTGCCTGATGGCGTTGTGCTTATTGCTGTTGGCTTGTTCCGACCGCCCTTCGGCTGTGGAGCAGCGTAAGACGGAGATTCGTCGGCAGGATTCGCTGGAACTGGCACAGGCACGAGCTGATTTGGCGGTGGCGGATAGTGTGGCAACCTTCAAAGCGTTTGAACTGGAGGACTTGAAGAAGCAGTTCGTCTTTGAGAAACAGGAAAAGTACCAAACCACGGGCTATTGGGTGTTGCCGTCCTACAAGGGCAGTAAGGAGCGATTCTCGTTCTACCCCGAAGTGGAAGAGGGCGGTAAGTTGCTTTTGGTGTCGATTGACAAGCAGCGGCAATACTCATTCACAGACGTGGACCTTATGGCGGAGGATTATACGGCATTGTTGCCCAAAGGGTTGTCCGATGCCCAAAAGAAGGATGTTGCCAAGTGCTATGCTCTTGCCAAAGCCATGCACGACTTGCAAGAAACTCAGAAGCAGCAAGAGAAACTTCGATTAAAGGAGCGGTTCTATACAGAAAAGCAATTACGGTTACCTCGTTGAAAAGAGTTGGACGTATTTACTCTTTGGTTCAGAACATCAGAGTTATGCCCAGTTCGACCCCATCAAGAGGATTGGCGAGCGAATAGGAACATACAGCAATTATATTTTTCATCTTAACTTTTTATCTTATTTATGAACATTCTGATTTTGCAAGGCTCTCCGAGAGCCAAGGGAAACACCGCTTGGATGGCGGAAGAGTACAAGAATGCAGCCGAGGCTGCGGGTCATCAAGTGACTATCGTCAACGTAGCTAAGAAGAAGATTGCGGGCTGTCTGGCTTGCGAGTATTGTCATGGCAAGGGCGAGGGTGCTTGTGTCCAGAAGGACGACATGCAGGAAATCTATCCATTGCTGGCTGAGGCCGAGGTGCTGGTGCTGGCATCGCCCATCTACTACTTCACGCTTAGTGCGCAGATTCAGGCTCCTATCCAGCGCTTCTACAGCATGATGAAGCCTGCCAATGTGAAGAAGACGGCGTTGCTGCTGTCGTCGCACTCACCTGGTGTTTATGAAGGTGCCATTGCTGAGTATAAACTTATCAGTGGTTTCTGTGGGTACGAGGACACGGGCATCGTGACCGCCTGTCTGGACGAGCAGAAGACCGACGAAACGAAACAAAAAATACTGGATTTAGTGAAAAAACTATAAATGGAAATAAGATGAAAGAGCAAGTTCTACAAGCTATGCGCGAGGCTGGCAAGCCCGTCTCGGCTGGCGACGTTACGAAGGCACTGTGTGCCGACCGTAAGGAAGTGGACAAGGCTTTCGCCGAACTGAAGAAGGAAGGTGCGATTGTGTCGCCCGTCCGCTGTAAGTGGCAGCCAGCATAACTATAACTAAGGGTGGACTTCGGCTCTCCCTTTTTACAAACTATTAAACAAAAACATAATGGAAATCAAAGCTGTAAAATTCCGTAAAGACGGATTCTATACACAGCCCTTCGTCTTCGGAGGCGAAGAAGGACCAGAGAAATTTGACAAGAACATCCGCTATCGCGGCAGTCTGCAGAACTATCTGATTGACACGGGCAGTGAGGTAATTCTGGTGGACACGGGCTTCCCCGAAGGCTTCCCCGAAGAAGTGCCCAATGAAGATTCGCTCATCTATACAGGCAAGGATATCTGTAGCTATATGGATGCCTTCAAGGCGCTCGGTTACCAACCTGAGCAGGTGACGAAGATCTTGATTACCCATCGCCACGCTGACCACACTGGCGAACTGAAGAGTTTTCCCAATGCAAAGGTCTATGTGAACCAAGAGGAGATGGACGCTGCTGAGTTGCAGGGACTGACGAACCTTGTTCCCGTCAATTTTACCGACGGAGCCTACTACAACTTCCCCGAGAGTCAGAAAATCCAGGATGGCATCTACCTCATCAAGGCCAAGGGACACACTAAGGGCAACAGCATCATCATGGTGGAGATGGATGGCCTGTTCTATATGATTCACGGCGACATCACTTACGTGGACGAGGCGCTCTACGCGGATAAACTGTCCGTTGTCTTTGATGACCTGCCAGCTGCCCGTGAGACACAGAATCGCATTCGTGAGTTCATTCGTAAGCACCCCACTGTCTATTGCGGCACCCATACACCGCAGGGCTACGAGAACTTGGAGGCCAAGCGTGTGATGGATCTCGACAATCCCGTGCCGACCGTTTTGGCCGAAGTGGATTTCTCCAAGCAGGAAGCATCCGGCAAGTACATCTGTTCTGTCTGCGGTTATGTCTATGACCCCGCTGAGCACGACGGTGTGGCCTTTGAGGATTTGCCTGATGACTGGCGTTGTCCTCGTTGCAAACAGCCGAAGTCGAAGTTCAATCCTGCATAGATGATAATTCTAAATCGAAAAGTGCATAATTATGGCAATAAAATTACTCACCATTATGGCAGCCATTGTCTGCCTGTTATCTTTTACCACAAACGACATGAACAAGATTTATGATTTCAAGGCTCTGACGAGCAGAGGAAAGGAACTGGATTTC
>JAEEGL010962157.1_pt1 | contig 12257 bp, 10 predicted proteins | sample 9134231 | NCBI WGS metagenome assembly JAEEGL01 (sample SAMN16246548, study PRJNA631951) | gut metagenome | biome: gut microbiome; feature: rumen; material: fiber-attached | host: Bos | place: Iran: Karaj | collected 2018-10
ACGAACACCATATTCGCAAAGAGGATATTGACCGTAACGCCCTCTATATCTGCGATATACTGAGGAACGCAGGTTACGAGGCATATATTGTTGGCGGCGCTGTGCGCGACCTGATAACAGGACGCAAGCCCAAGGATTTTGATATTGTCACCGACGCATTCCCGCGCCAGATTAAAAAGCTTTTCCGCAATGCCAGGATAATCGGCAAGCGGTTCCTTTTGGTCCATGTTCTTATGGGCGGTACTATATATGAGATTTCCACATTCAGGGCTCCCAATACAGTTACCGGGGACAATAACTGCTTCGGCACCATGAAGGAGGATGTGTGGAGACGGGACTTCTCCATCAATGCCCTGTACTATTCGCCGAAGACTGAGCAGGTTATCGATTTTACAGGGGGCTTCAAGGATCTTAAGCGGCGTATTGTAAGGCCGATCATTCCACTCAATATCATATTCCAGGAAGATCCGGTGCGCCTTATCCGGGCGGCCAAGTTCTCAGTCATGATAAACGGAGATATTCCTCTGCTTTTAAAACTTTTCATCATATTCAACGCCTACCGGATCGTGACAGTCTCCAGCTCCCGATTGACTGAGGAGATCTTCAAGATAATGAAGATGGATAATACCACTGATGTGTTCCGCAAGATGGCAAGGCTTAACATCTTGCGATATATCCTGCCGGGAGTGTACGAGATTCAAAAGAAGAGCCTTTTCTATGAGACAATGGAGAAATATGACCAGGACAAAAGGGAAGGGAAGCTTGATCTTTCCAAATCCAGCACTCTTCTTGAGCCTCTTATAACCGATTATCTTGAGGCTGTAGTCTTCTATGATGATGTGGCAAACCAGACTATAAGCGAGGTTATGGAGAGTCTTAAGACTTTCCTTCGGCCTATTGTTCCACCGAATGTGGCCCTTGTCGAGGCTATAAGAAATGTGATGTCCAAGAATGGATTCAAGCTTCGTTGGCGGCGTCAGCAGCCTGATAAACCAGTTTTGGAAGGAGATGGTTCAGAAAAGCCTAAGAGAAAGCGGAAGCGCAAGCCTAAGCCTAAGAAAAAGGCAGAAGCTGAGCAGTCAGTCATTCCTGCAGATTCTCAATCTCTAGATTGATTTCTTTTATCTGGATTCCTGTATAACGTGTAAGACTCTGGGAAATATACTTCTGGAAATTATGGAAGTTTCCAGACAGCTGCGTCTTATATGATGCATTCATAAAGATCTTTATTTTATATGCTCCGGAGGAATTGGGGCTGAGTTTGATCTTCTTTATCTTGATTGATGAGTCGAACTCATCGGCGCAGTGCATTATCATCTGGATAAGGGCAGCCTTGGAAATAGTGACATGACCGGGATTTTCTCCGGGGGCAAATGATGGGTGAACCACAGTGTTCTCTATCCTTTTTTTCTTTTTGAAAAGTCCCTTTCCGATATTTATTGTTTTATTGATGTATCCCGATATGATGTCGCCATAGTCTTTTTCCACCTCTACCTGAGGGATAGGGATGACATGCTTACCAGTGGCCCGTTCCTGCAGCGCCTTGTTGATTTCTTCCTCAGGGGCTATGTCCTCTATCTTTATAATCTTGCTTGGCTTAGGCAGATGAAGCCGGTTTGCAATCTTCTGCACCATAGCCTCGGATGTGCCTATAAGGAGAATCTTGGTGAACTTTTCCTCCTTAAGCTTGTTCCTCACCTCGGTTCTGTGCTCCACAGTGTCGAACAGGGCTGTCTTTATGGCTGTCAGATACACTTTCTCGCTTTTTGCCGACTTGCCTGCAATTATATTGTCTCCCTTTATAAGCAGGCCGTCGTCAATGATCAGGTCTATGCCGTGTTTACCTGCGATAAGTCGTGACCGAAAACTCTTTCCGGTACCGCTGCGGCCTACAAGAGCATAGACTTTGATTCCAAACAGTTTTTTGATGCAATAAGGTATCTGCATACTTTAATTATATATTATTTTTTTTCGCAAAGGAAGAGATAATCTGTCTGACTGCCGTTTTTACATCTTCTTCAGGGCACTTCAGGAGGACAGCTGCTGCTGCGGTGAACTCTTCCCCAGGGTTGCCGGTTATGGTTCTTCCTTCTGTTATGATACACGATGAATGGAGGTAATAACCAGCCACGTTATGGCTCCCATGATACTTTGCATCGCCTGTAAGAGGGTGGTGGTGATAGCTTGCCTGGCACCGGATCTGGTGGGTGCGGCCTGTCTTTATCTCCACCTGTGCCAGTGTCCTGCCTCCTGATACCAGGAAAGGTGTGGCTATAGTTATGGCCAGGTCTCCATTGCCGTTGTCTGCCAGAGCAATGTGGGATGTGTTTGTCTTCTCGTCCCGTGTCAGATAATCTTCCCAGCGTTCTGTCTCCTTCAGGACTCCATCCAAAAGGGCTATATAGCACTTTCTTGTCTGTCTGTTCTGCAGGGCATTGGAAAATTCCCGTGCTCCTTCTGCACTCTTTCCAAAGGCGATAATGCCGGAGGTGTTACGGTCCAGCCTGTGAAGTGGTCCGGGAGAGAATGAGATGGAATCGGGAGTCTCTGCTGCCAAATATTCCCGCACCAGCTGATCCAGCGGGGTAAAACGCTTGGAAGAGCCGTCGGAATGAACCAGTTCTCCCTTCTTTTTATTGATTACAAGTATGCTCTCATCCTCAAATACAATTCTCTTCTTAAAAGCTTCCCTGTTTATGGTATGGACCGGCTTCTTATGTTCCTGATGCTCTACAAATTCCATAAGGATCTGGGCCACATCTACTGTGTCACCGGCTGATACCTTGGCGTCTTCTTTTGTCCTCCTGCCATTTATCCTTAGGAAGCCGCTTCTGATCTCCTTATAGATTCGGCTTAAGGGCATTTTCCCAAGCACTATGCGGAAAATCTTATCGGCTCTTTTTCCATCATCATCTTTCTGTACAGTTGCAGCAGTTATAAAATTCATAAGACCTCTAGACAGCTGCCATTGCCAGTGCAATTACAAACGGCATGGTTAAAAGCGAAAGCAGTGTGGATAAGGAAACCAGGGTCACAGCCAGCTTGGCATCCCGGTTGAAGAGTACAGAGAAAATGACTGTGTTGGCGGCCGAAGGGGCAGATGCAGATATGACCAGTGATGTAAGGAGCATACCACGGACTCCCGCCAGGTAAACCAGAAGCAGGATCATAAGTGGTGATGCCAGGAGTTTTACAACCTGTGTAATTATCAGATTCTTATCTTTGAGAACCCTTAGTGATGTTATCTGTGAAAGATAATAACCCACAACCACCATAGGGAGCGGTGTATTAAGAGCGGCAAAGCTTTTTATAGGTACCAGCAGGACATAAGGAATCTGGAATGATGTGACAAAGATGATGAAACCTACAGTGACCCCCAGTATTCCTGGGTTGAGCAGCAGTTTTCTGGTCTCTACTTTCTGCCCTTGGCTTCCCATAAGGATGAAGCCGTAGGTCCATGTGAACACATTGAATACAGCAATGAATACAGCTCCGTAGAAAACACCGTCACTGCCCAGAATTGCATGCTGAAGAGGCAATCCCATGAAACCGCAGTTACTGAAAATTGTTGCAAACTGGTATACTACTCTCCGGTTCTGCTCTTTATCATGTATCAGAGCCCTGGAAAGAATAATATTTAAGACATGAGCTCCCACCGCTGCGGCGCATATTATTCCCATCTTTTGCAGCATGGAGCTGTCAAAGGGCCGGTGGAACGATTCTACTATAATGCATGGGGTGACAACATAGATTATGAACCTGGAAAGCTCTTTTATAGTGGAAGGGGAGAGGATACCACGCTTAGAACAGACATATCCTACTGTTATCATTATGAAGAGTATGACTATCTGCATTAAGACGGTTGTAAATGACTGCAGCATGATCAGAACCCCTTGAGCAATACAGAGATGACATCAAACATAGCATGGGTTATGGCGTTCACATGTATGTTCCTGTATCTTGAGTAGATCCATTGGAAACCGAGTCCCAGGAAGAAGATGATAAAAACAGCCAGGAACCCTTGATACATGTGTCCCAGCGCAAAGAAAACAGCACTTATGATTATGGCTGCCTTTTTCCCAAGCTCTGATCCCATTGCCTCCACCGTGTATATTCTGAAGAAGAACTCCTCGCAGTAACCTACTCCCAGCATCATTAAAGCAAGCATCCAGAGAGGGGCATTCAGCTCTATGGTTATTATTCCGGGGTCCTCGGCAGTTCCTGTGATGAGCAGTATCAAAAGTATTCCGGCAAGGTAGATTCCCCATATAATCAGCATACTGGGAATAAGCTTGAGCAGGGTTTTATAAGAAAAAGAGAAAAGTCCGGTGTCGGCCAAAGGCAATCTGTTTATCTTTGCCATTACAAAAATGAATATCGCCAGCTGGCTTAAGGCTATGCCCAGTGAGATAAGGGCAGAGAACATAGTTATGTTTATATGCTGATCCTGCTCGTTATACAGAGGATTGAACAGAATCAGATACAGACCGATAGGAAGAATTACAGATTTTAAGAATTTGGTCACTCTTTCAGATATCATATTTCCTGTGGGAAAGCATAAGCTTTTCTGCTCCGTCCAGTTTAGGCAGCACATTCTCGCTCTTGGTGCGGAACTTCTCCATGCGGCGCACAATCTTGTCCAGCATTCTGATAGCCATGACAATATATTTACCCTTGTTAAGCATTACACAGGAAGAGCGTTCTGACAGTGCGGCATCAGTAATCTCGGCCCGGGTAGGCACCCCATCCTTGGCCAGAGTCTCCAGCACCTGGGTTGCCCAGACAAGTGGAAGGTGTGCGGCGGCAGTAATGCGGATAATCTCCTCCTGGATGGTGGCAAAGTTTTTCCAGCCTGTCTCTATTGCCAGGTCGCCTCTGGCCAGCATAATTCCTGCAGGATAGATCTGCATGGCCGAAAGTATGATGCCGGGCAGGTGCTCAAAGGCCTGCTCTGTCTCTATCTTTATGATTATACCGGTCTTGAGTTCCAGCTTCTTTATGTCGTTTATCATCATATCAAGTTCTGCCGGGTTGTTTACAAAGGAGAGGTTAAGGGCCTGGATTTTCCATTTTTTCTGGTTTTTTGCAATTATGGCAAGGTGCTCTTTGTCCTTGGGGGTAAAACCCTGGCAGTTGAGCTTTGTATCTGGGAAGTTGAGCCCTTTGTCGCCTTTTATCTTGCTGCCGGATGATTTGGCATTGGTTATGCGGACCTCAATCTCATCGGGACTCACTTTCTCTATGTTGCCTTCCACCTTGCCGTCATCGTAGTAGATGCGGTTTCCTGGTTTTGCACACTGGAATACATTCTCAAGGGTACATCCTATATGGGCGCTCTTATCCTCTTTTCTTCCTTCGCCGGGAGCAAGTTCTCTGGTAAGCACCAGGGTGTCCCCTTCTTTTACTGTGATAGGGTCTCCGGCAAGGCTTCCGGTGCGGATCTTGGGACCTGCAATATCCATAACTATGGAACATTCCTTCTCCATAGATTTTTTTGCGGTATGGATATTCTCTATTATAGCTTCCCATATCTCTGGAGTATCGTGGGCACAGTTGATTCGGGCACAGTCCATTCCTGCATCCAGCATCGATTCTATGAACTTTATGTCTTCTGCGGCCTGGGCCGGCATGGTCACCATTATTCGGGTGCCACGTTTCTCAGGCTTTGGGCCGAACAGAGCATCGCAGTTGGCCTCCAGCAGTTTCTGGCTCTTCCGGGCAGTTATATATTCCTCATCTTCGTACTTGGGGCTTTTCCCAAGTACCATGTCTGCGATTCCTTTTACTGAAATAAGTGTCTGCCGTACATGGGAGCTTATGTCGGAAAGATCTGAAAAACCCAGTTTCTGCATCTTTTTCTGCAGCTTGTCTATGTCAAAGCTCCGGAAAGCCAGGTAATCCATAAGGTTTATTGCGCTGGCCTTGTACTGTGACTCTATGTTCTTGAGCCGTGCCTTGTATTTTTTCTCTGTCTTGAAAGCGCTCTTAAGCACCTCATCCAGCTTTGTGTCTATGAATGCTACTTTATCTAAGAAAGAAGTGTTCTCTTTTTCCATATCAGGTGAACTTTATTATGCTTATTTCCTTGCGTAGATCAGTCTGCTGGGCAATGACTGTACTTATGAAACCCATGACTGTTATGTCCACAAGAACGCTGAAGCTTATGAGAATTCCGGCCACTGGCTGGATGATCAGGTAGCCGTTTTCTATGCCGTGGCCATATCCGTTGCATAGCATGGTTATAGACACTGCGGTACCCATACCGGGAACAGCTCCCAATACGAACGAAAGCAGGAATGTATGCAGCATGATCAGGAAGAAGTCCTGCCAGGTTATCTCGATTCCAGTATATGATTTAATGATTATTATAATGGATGCAGCCGATACCATGGCTGTGCCGCCTCTGCTGAATATAGAGAGGAATGCTATTACAGGAGCACCCACTTTACGCTTGGCTCCGATATTCTCGAATGAGCTTTTTATAAGGGTGGCGGAACCGAAGTATATATCCCCGGAGAAGAATGCTGCCAATGCCGGAGCCAGCAGTCCGTACATGGACTGGAAAGGTTTTCCCTTGCGGCAGCATAATATCATGACAGCCGGAATGAGGATGAATATTACAAACAGGGATGCACATCCTACAGTTATAAGCAGATATTTGTACAATGCCAGCTGCTGATTAGCAATCAGAGAAGCAGTCATAGTAGCAGAGAGGAACACAATTCCCACTGCCATGAACTCAATGATAAGGCTGTTAATGTCATAGAAGATTCTGGCTACAGAGTCGAATATCAGAATGACAGGCCTGGTATGGAGATTTGAGGGATCCATATTTATTCCCACCAGAATTGCCAGAACCAGCATAGGCATAAGGTAGTTACCTGTGGCTGTGAATATGGCAAAGAAGTTTTCCGGGAATATCATGGCAATGTGCTGAGCCAGAGTAGGGATCCTTAAGTTCACAGCTCCTTCGGAGATAATTGGAATACGACCCTGGAACACCAATAGTGCGGCACTTCCTCCAACCAGAGTCAGAACAAGGGAAGAGGCGACGGTGAACAGTAAAACCCTGAAAAATATCTTGAACAGGAGATGCTCTGTCATCAGCTTGGAGACAGAGAATGCCACAGCAAACAGAATTAGGGGAAAGAATGTATATTTTCCTATACTCAGGATAATTCTGTTGCCAGTCTCGCTTACCGCAGGATCTGCGAAGAAACCGGTGAAGATATTGCCCAGGATAACCCCGGCTATGGCTCCGATAAGGTATTTAATCCAAATCTTCATGGTATATAAAGATATATTATAATATTTAGGTAGTCAAGGCGTATAAAAGTCTTGAAACTTTGTTTTTAATTGTGTTTAATGGTTTCAGTATTTCCAAATAAGGAGAAAAAGATGATTGTTTGCAAATTCGGTGGAAGCTCTGTGGCCGATGCGGTGCAGATCTCCAAGACCCAGGCTATTGTAAAGGCCAATCCTGACAGACGGATTGTAGTTGTCTCTGCCCCTGGAAAGAGGGATAAAGAGGACGATAAGATAACTGACCTCCTTTATAAATGCCATAATCTTGCAAGCAACGACAAAGATATCACTGCAGTCTGGGACAAGATCAGAAACCGGTATCTCCAGATTGCCACAGTTTTGGACATAACCTCTGACCTCAAGGAGGAACTGATCACTATCAAGTCCCATATGATGGATAAATGCAGCCCTGACTATGCCGCAAGCCGTGGTGAATATCTGAATGCCAAACTCATATCACTCTATTTCGGCTTTGAATTCCTGGACAGCGCCAAAGTTATCCGTATAGGGGAACACGGAGAGATTCTTCCTGAGACCTACGATCTTATCAAGGCCAATGTGGATCCTTCCAAGAAATATGTGGTTCCAGGCTTCTACGGGCTTGGCCCCGACGGTAATATCAAGACTTTCTCCAGGGGCGGTTCTGACATCACAGGATCCATCTATGCCAAGGCGCTTAATGCGGATATTTACGAAAACTGGACCGATGTCTCCGGCACCTACACCTGTGATCCGCGCATCACAGCCAATGCACGTCCTGTTCCAGAGATAACCTACAAGGAGATGCGGGAGATGGCTTACCTTGGTGCAAACGTGTTCCATGAGGAGGCTATTGCACCGGCACGACAGGCAAATATCACAATAAATATCAAGAATACAAATGCTCCGGATGAATCAGGAACATTCATAAATTCCCAGCGCGATTCCTCCAAGGATCCTGTGGTGGGCATAGCAGGCAAGCGGAGATTCCGCCGTATCACAATAGAGAAGTACAAACTGGAGGATATGCACGACCTGCATCTGCAGCTTAAGAAGGAACTGGGTGCTCTGGGACTCATCATCTCCTTCGAGCTCAAGGGAATAGATACACTCAACTTCTATGTCAAGGATGAGAATATGATAGACTGGGATGACCTGACTTCCCGTCTCAAAGCCAACCTGGGCATCGAGAAAGTAAGCTACGCATCTGGCATTGCTATTGTCGGAATAATCGGCGAAGGACTTGCCAGCTCATTCAAGCCGCTGTTCAAGATTCTTGCTGCCCTTACTGAGGCTGGTATTGATATTGACAACCTGAACTATGGTGGTTCTCCGATTTCTGCAGTAATGGCAATTGCTGATTCTTCATACGAAAAGGCAATGGATATAATTGCTTCTGTAATAGCATGACAAAGCCTGTCCGCCGAATAATCAAGATTCTCATCCTGGCAGTTATACTGTTGGGGATAATAGTGGGAATCAGAGCATGTGTAACACCAGCTGGGTCCAAGGAGCCGGTAATTAATTATTCTGATATTTATGACGGATTCACCACAGTACCTGAGCCAGTGCTCCAGTGCAAATCTGCTGTACTTATGGATTATGCGACAGGTACAGTTTTATACACAAAGAACCCTGACGAGATAATTCCTCCAGCTTCCATGACCAAGCTTATGACTACATATCTCCTTATGGAGAAAGTAAAAGCAGGGGAGCTTGACTTGGAGCAGGAAGTGGTTGTCCCGCCCGAGGCCGACTATGAGAAAGCACCCTACAGATCTTCTCTTATGTATATCAGGGCAGGGCAGCGGATAAAGGTTCGGGAGCTTCTTACCGGCCTTATGGTGACTTCCGGAAACGATGCAGCAATGGCTGTAGCAATGCTGGTAGGGGGCAGCAGGGATGCCTGCGTGGAACTGATGAACCAGAAGGCACGGCAGCTGGGCTTTGAGTCCTTTGTCTTCACCGATCCTGCAGGGTACGAGGACACAAACCAGGTGAATGCCCTGGAATTCTGCCAGTTCTGCCGTATCTATGTCCAGAATTATATTGAGTATCTGGATATCCTTACCGGTCAGGTGGATTTCAGGATGGGCAGCCGGACAATCAACAACAGCAACGATCTTTTAGGCCGCTATGCCGGCGTTGATGGTCTTAAGACAGGCTACATAGACGAATCGGGCTACAATATCTCCCTTACTGCAGAGCGTGACGGAATGCGGCTGGTGGCAGTGATTATGGGAATCAAGGCAAAAGATATAATGAATGCTAAGCTGATGCGGATGGAGGAAGGGGCAAGCCTCCTTTCCTACGGGTTCCATACCTATAGGACCTTCTTTCCTGTCCTGCCGGCACCTGTGAAGGCTCCGGCCTTCGGATGCACTAAAGATTCTGTTCCTGTGGCCATACCGGGCAGCGACCAGATCTGTGTGCCTTACAGCAGGCTTACCTCTCTGCGTTGGGACATAACACTTAACAAGGGAATCAAGGGACCGGTGGAAGCCGGTGCTCCGGTTGGAAGCTGCGTGGTAAGCCTGGATGGCAGTCCACTTATGACTTATCCTCTTGTTGCCGAGGAAGGGGCCGGAAGGGGAAGCCTGTTGCGCCGTTTCTCCGGGGCAATCAAAGCTATGGGACAAAAAGAGGAAGCGCTTAAATTTTCCCTTGCTTTTCCTCGGTAAAACTAACTATAATAGGAAAGATATGACACGGGAAGAATTTATATTTACCATCGGCTACGATGGCGACAATGCTGTCGTTGATAAAAAATCATCCAAAGAGTATGGAAAACTGAGTACAGCCGAACTGTTCGACAAGGGAATGGTCAAGGCTTCAGTATGTTCTGCTGTCTTTTCCAGGGATAAAGGGGAGGAACAGCTGGTTCTGGATAAATATAACGCGCTGGCCGGCCAAAAGGTGGAAAGTTTTGACGAGCTTAAAAAGATTTTTGGCGTAACAGCCTAGTTTATTGACTATCAGCCTTATAAGTGATATTTATTATAAGATAATTGAATTTTTATTAAAGGAAACAAAATGAGTAGTATTCTTATGGGAATGCCTGTTCTTCAGGCAGCTGGTTCTGCAGTGACAACATTTATCACCTTTGCCGGTGTTATTGCTATTTTCTACCTGTTTATCATCCGGCCGCAGAACAAGAAGCAGAAAGAGACACAGAAGATGCTCAGTGCTCTTAAGAAGTTTGACAAGGTTCAGACTATCGGAGGAATCCGGGGTGTCATTCTGGCAGTCAAAGAGCAGACTGTAGTGGTCAAAGTTGACGACAACACAAAGATTGAGTTTGTCAAACCAGCTATTGCCGCTGTCCTTGAGAGCCACGAGGCCAAGGTTGCAGCAGATGCTGATGCTAAAGAAGATAAAAAAGAAGATAAATAAACAACTGGGGAGAATTTATGAGTAAGAGAGCCAGATTTATTCTAGTGCTTCTGGTTGTGGCTATTGCTACCGTCTTTCTCTATCCTACCGGAAAATGGTATTTCGGGGTAGGCAAGGATGCCAAGGCAATTGCTACAGGTTCCAGAGAGCAGATAAGGAACTTCTCTCAGACCAAGGCAGCCGAAGACTTGGAAAAGCTTGAGGCAATGGTCAAGGAGAATCCGGATCAGGCAATTCCAGCTGAGTACAGCTTCCTTAAGGACAAGGCAGCTGCAAACTACAAGCTGATGAAAAAGGATGCTCCAAAGACATGGAGTGTTCAGCAGGTTTTAAGCAGCTTCAAGAACAAGAAGCAGCTTTTCAACGCTATCGAGGCTTATTATCGTGATGATATTATGGGCCTTAAAGAGAAGAGCAAGAGCATTCTCCAGCTCGGTCTTGACCTTTCCGGCGGTATGACAGTACTGCTTGAGGCAGATATGGACAGCCTGGGCGAGAAGCTTGGCAGAACTCCTACTGCAGAGGACAAGAAAGGTGCTATTGACCGTGCTATTGAGATTCTGAACAACAGAATCGACCGGTTCGGTATCACAGAGCCTCAGATCAGAAGACAGGGCGATACAGGAATCACCATTGAGATTCCTGGTGCGGCTGACCCAGAGCGTGTAAATGCATTCCTCATGGGAAAGGGAAAGCTTAATTTCCATATCGTTGATGACGAAGCTACTCAGGCTTTAAGAACATATATCGACCAGAATCCTGGCCGGGCACTGGATGCAGACGAGCAGCCGATTGACAAGTCAATCCTCCCTGCCGGTGTTGTATGCAGACGCTTTGTGCAGAAAGACAACTACGGAATCGATTATACAGTTAATCATATCGCAATCCGCGAGGAGATCGGACTTGACGGTTCCCATATCGTGGATGCACAGGTTGGCAACGACCCTGTCACCGGCCGTCCTGTAATCAACTTCGCACTGGATAAAGAAGGAGCAGACATCTTCTTCAAACTTACCTCTGCAAACGTTAAGAAGACCCTTTCCATCGTTCTTGATGACAATGTTAAGGCTGGTGCCACAATCCAGGAAGCTATCTCTGGCGGTCAGGTCCGGATGTCCGGTCTTGACAAGCAGGAAGCTCAGGATATCGCACTTGTTCTTAGGACTGCTGCTCTTCCAGTTTCCCTGGAAGTTATCAACCAGCAGGCAGTAGGTGCATCACTTGGTGAAGACTCCATCCGCCAGGGTGTCCGGGCTATGGGTCTCGGTCTTCTCCTTGTAATCATCTTCATGATTATCTATTACAAGGGTGCAGGACTTATCGCAGACCTTATGCTGTTGCTCAACCTCTACCTTATGGTAGGTATCCTGTCAGCCTTCAACCTGACCCTTACACTGACCAGTATCGCAGGTCTTATCCTGAACATCGGTATGTCAGTGGATGCCAATGTCGTTATCTTCGAGAGAATCAAAGAGGAGTACCGGATCGGTAAATCTGCTGCCGCTGCTGTAAAGGCCGGCTTCGAGAAATCCTTCTGGGCTATCATGGACTCCAACATAACAACATTCATCGTAGCTGTG
>JAEEGL011140305.1_pt1 | contig 12257 bp, 20 predicted proteins | sample 9134231 | NCBI WGS metagenome assembly JAEEGL01 (sample SAMN16246548, study PRJNA631951) | gut metagenome | biome: gut microbiome; feature: rumen; material: fiber-attached | host: Bos | place: Iran: Karaj | collected 2018-10
AAAGGGAAAGAAACAACAGGTTGTTCGCAGCCTCGCTGAATCTGTAGCCAATCCTCAGACGCAGGCACAGATGAAGGGACGTATGATCATGAGCACGATTGCTCAGGCTCTGACCGTTCTTCGTCCAATCGTAGACCATTCTTTCGATGGTGTTTCGGGTGCCCGTGCCAATTTGGCCGCTTTCACATCCGAGAACTACGCGCGTATTAAGAATGATATCGCGCAGCATCCGTCAAGTGGCAATCTCTATGGCCTGAACAAATATCAGGAAAAGGGAGCCAAGCGAGGTGCGTATGTGATTTCTAACGGTCAGGCCGCACTTCCTGCCGCCCTCGTCATTGACAAGGCTAGCGGAGTTGTGACTATCACCGTAGACGCGCAGAATATCACCGTTGCAGGCCTGAAGGCCGCACTCGGTATGACCGCAGAGGAATATTTCACTCTCGTTGGTCTGACCGCAGCAGGCGCAGCCAATTACGAGCGTTTCCGCGTGAATCCCGCTTTGGCTGATGATGCCCAGCTTTCTTCTGTACCCCTCTCGAACATCTTCGCCGTTGAGGGTAACGCAGTGGCTACCGTAGCTTTGGCAAGTAACGTGATTACAATCACGCTTGCAGCCGTAGCAGGTTGTTGCTCTGTTATCATCTCTAAGAAGGTGGCCGCTGGTTTCATCCACAACCGTGCCGTTCTCGGCAATGGTTCCGACCTCGATTTCTCGAGCTCTGTTGCTCTGCCCACCTACCCCGTAGGCGCACAGAACTATCTGAATGGTGGTGACATCTTCGGTATGAGCGAGAACATCAGCGGAGTTACTCCAGGCGAGCCTGGTGGTGGTGACGAACCCGTAGTCGGTGGTACGCTGACTATCACAAAGAGCGGTTCAGGCACTGCAACCGTAACCGCTGGCGGTAGTGAACTGACTAGCGGCGCAAATGTTGCAGCCGGAACGGTTGTTAGCGTTGATATCGTGCCCGCTGAAGGCATGCAGGGATATGCAACCATTAATGGTAGCCTCGTTTCTCTGACTGCATCTAACGGTCACTATGTCGGTACGTTCAATATGCCGAATGCATCGGCCACTCTGTCTATTGACACCGCTCACACAAGTGGTGGTGACGATGGTGATGACGGTCTTGACAAAGACTAATCAATCAGAGGTGTAGTCTAAATCAAGGGGTGGGGCTCTGCCCTGCCCCTTTCTATTTAATCAATAAGTTTATGGCATCGGGAAGAGTCGGAGGAACACGCTCCAAAATAAGGGGTCAGGTGGGCGATGTAATATACCAAGTTGTGAGAAATGACGATGGTACTTACACGCAGATAAGCTATGGTAAGCCCGAAGATGTTACGGCATCAATCACACCGAGGTTGCAGGCACAACGCATGTGTACTTGCATGGTCGAGGCACTTATGAGGGATTTAAAGGAGGTCGGCCGGATATCCATGCAGAATGCCGCAAACAAGTCGAAATCGCTGAACGCGTTTTCGAGCTTTAACATCCAATTGGTTGCAGCCGATTGCAAACAACATTGGTATGGTGGCAATAAGTTCTTTTACCCAAACACGAACAATATTGGCACCACATCGGAGCAACTAGGAGGTGAATTCCTGCTATCTTCAGGCACATGGCAGTATAACGGTTTTGACGAGGTTGTGCATCTGTTAGACCCCGAGGATGTTTGGCAAAATGCATACTATTTAGGAAAGCGATTTGCGGGTATTAGGTTCTCGATAGGTTCGGGGCCTGAAACGGTGGCCACATTCCTGAAACGTCATTATCTGACATTGTTAGACCGCATGGTATTCGCCTGCTTTCATGAATGGTGGGAGGATGTGCCCGAGGAGGAGGAGCGCATTCACTATACTAAGCATAGTTATATCTTCGTTGACATTAACACGGGTATTGGACAAGGCCAAGTAATATCGGAATCAGTCCTAAAAGAATTGTTCATGGTCACTTCTGATATGGAGGTTCTATGCAAGATGTCTGATGATGGTCGAAGTTTTTATATCGGTTTCCTAATTGACAACGAGCATGACGATGCGTATTTCTATACAGAGGGCGCATTCACCATTTCAAAGATGGAGGGTAAGCCGAAGATTTCATCCTCATTCCTGAATAAGGTGCCTGATGGTGGCGATCAATATTTCTTGGATCAAGCTCCAGCCGATGTGTTTGGTTCTTGGATGGGCGAGCCTGCCAAGATACCTTATCCAAGTCCGTTTTGATGCGTTAATTTTGGAAGTCATGGTACATGATAAGAGAGTTGAAGCAGGTGTCGCGATAGGTAGTTTTCTAGCTGCCGTAGCTTTCGCATTCACCGCCCTTACGATACGTGAAGACCACAATTTGTTTGCCAACGACCTAATGATGGTAGCGCAGTTTTTGATGTTGACTGCAACCATATTCGGCCTCGATTATAAAATCTCGAGCAAGATATCACAAGTTCTAAGAAAGGAGGAAAAGAAATGATGTCCTTTGATGATTTCAAAAGAGGTGCTATCTCCTACATACGTAGTGTCCTGATAGTCGTAGTTATAATATTACTATGGGTATTCTGCATCAAGGCGATGCACGCACAACCGTTACCGCTTGTGCGCGCACAACATGAGAGTTTTGTGTCCTATTATGACCTTGAAAAGCACAACCCTGCACTAGTGGTTTACCCGCTAGAGTTTTCGCATTTTGCAGGCGCTAACAAGATAGGCAACCGACATTTCAAGATGGATACGCAGCTACCAAGGCCGCGCGTTAAAGATAGCGATTACTCAAACACCGGCTATGTCCGAGGCCACCTTTGCAGCGCGGGCGATAGAGATAGCGATAAATCTTGGCTCAAAGAAACCTACCTCACATCTAACATGGTGCCTATGACGATGATTTGCAATAGTGGCCAATTCAAGGCCATGGAGGATTCATGTAGAACTCTGGCCATGCATGGCCACCGTCTACTCATTGGCAGAGCTCCTGTGTACAGAGATATCCCGACATGCCTGCAGCATGTATCACAAGCTCGAGTCTGTATCACAATCCCCGAGGCCTTCTTTTGTGTGGCCATGTGTCGGGATTGCGATTTGAGGTTTATCCAAGTGTGTTATAATCATGGTACCAAAGTACTTCAGGATGTATCACAACCCCAGCAGAAGCTGGAGGCCTCGAGCTTGTATTACACGAGGGATGAACGAATATCTATTTTACTCACAAATATCTTTGGATCATGGAGCCGAGAGGAATACGAAACAATAACCCGCTGAACATCCGAAAGGGTAATAATTGGAAGGGCGAACGGCCGAAACAGACTGATAAGTCATTCGAGGAGTTTGAAACGATGGAGATGGGTATCCGCGCAGGTTTCAAAATCCTAAAGAACTATATCACTGGGTATGGCGGTAAGACTAAGCCCTTTGACACTATCGAAAAGGTTATTCGTAGGTGGGCACCACCGACCGAAAACGCAACTGAAAAATACATTCAGTTTGTGGCGGATGATGCAGGCCTGCACCGATATCAGAAAATCGACTTCCGAAACAAATCTGTCATGGTCAGGATAGTCGATGCAATGATATTCGTAGAGTGTGGCCAACGGGTGCCCGCAGACGTTATCTCCAGCGCGTATGATTTACTTTAAAATGTTATGCTTATGAAACGAGTTTTTAGAAAATTTTTGGTTGGTTTCGCACTTGTGGCGGGATGTTTCTCAACTTTGGCCTGCACAACTCCAAACTTCCTTTGGTGTACTTCAAGCGGGATTGTGACATATAACAGGCATACAGGTCAGTTTGAAATGCTTTGGGAGAATAGTCAGAAAGGTTTAGACGTTGTTCATGACACGGTATATGTTGATAAGGAAGTGCTATCTGAAAAGCCATAAATTGACATGGTTAGGTTTTTACTGAAAATTTGGTGCAGTGTGATTGTTCGTGAGAATAGTCACACTTTTGCTTTGTTTTAGGTTGTTTCAGGCTTGTTTGTCAATTTGGATTAAGTCTAAATAGAGAAGATTTCCAGCCCTACCCCATTGTTGTTTCAGAAATTATGTCTATCTTTGCCAACGCTTAGGATAACGGGCAACGTGAGGACGCCCCGCGAACGTAAAGCAAAGGGTGAAGCATGCGCTTCGTGTCTAGCCCCCGATGTACGACTTAGTGTCCTCATTGGGGGCTGATTCTTTTAAATCGGTTAACAAATCTCGTTTATCAGAATGCCGATTCTCGAAGACGTTTTGCAGCCCTGAATAGTAACTCACCTAATCGTTATAGACATGAAGTGCAAATATTGTCTGATTCGATGTGAAGGGGAACTCGGTGTTAGTTCCATTGTTTATGTTGTGTGGGTAGGCTCATCCCTCCGTGAGTCTTGCTTACTCCCACTAGTGGAGGAATTCTGTAAAGACTGCGGGTGGTATTTCAAGAGGTGGAGTGCGCAGGTTGATTCCGCGTTAGAGCTACGGACAAAGATGTCTAGAGTGGATGGAAATCGAACGGCCACACCATATCGGATGCAATCAGTCAACCTCGAAACCATCTACCAAACCATCATTGATGATAGCTGGGCATCCCTCGAACGTTCATTCGTCATGACACCACAAGAAAAGTTCATGCGCTTTCGCAACGATCCTCACAACCTCATGGCGATGAATAACTCAAAACGTATCACGACATGCTCACCCTCAAAGAGTAAATACCTAAGTCTTAGAAAGAGGTGCAAAAGGCATCCATTGGCAACTGCACTAGCAGGTATCGTGTTAATCATTCTAGCCGATGCAATTGTATCGACACAAATAATATCAAACTTATTTTAAAATCATTGTATTATGCTTAAAGTTGAGTTAATCGGCAATCTAGGTGCCGATGTAGAAGTTAAGGAGTCGAATGGCTCGCAGTTCGCAACATTCCGTGTGGCTGACACCTCTCGGTATAAAACGCAGTCAGGTGAAGACAAGGAGGTTACAAATTGGATTGATTGTTCATACAACAATGTTGAGAGCAAAGTTCTCCCCTATCTGAAGGCAGGAGTGAAAGTGTTCGTGAGAGGGAATGCTAGTCTGCGTGTCTATAGCTCGAAGAAAGATAGATGCATGAAAGCAGGCTTGCAGGTGTCAGTACAAGAAATCGAGCTTTGTGGTGGAAACAATGACACCGTACCCCGCCAAATCATCGACCCCGAGAACGGTGCCATCTTCGACACGGCCAAGTATTATTGGTGCAATGCTCCGACAAAGGGCATGAAGAAAGAAGACTTGAAACTGATGGTTGATGCGAGGGGAAATCAATATGCGATGAACAATCAAGGTTTCGTTGCTCCCGTACCCGAGCAGACTGAAGAAGAAACCGAAGGTTCAGAGAATCAAGCGCAGGGATAAACATGAATCATCTTTCTGAATTTACAGACCTAACCCGCGCACAAGTCGAGGCACTCTTAGAGTGTTTCGACTTTCTTCGTAACGGATATATTCAGGTGTTAGACCACACGTATGTTGACTCATGGGTTATCCTGATGAAACACTCACGAAATGGCAATACTCTAGCGGTCGTAATTCAACGGAATGGTTACTATATTCGTAAGAATAGGGTACTGCAAAAATCGGTCGTGATAAAGGACACTAGGTCTAGGTATAGGCTTTTCGTTAATTCTGATATGACGGTCGGTGTCGTGAGAACTTCTCACGGTGCAGATGTGAATTCGGTTTCAAGTTAGTTATCGGTTTATATCAATGTTAAACAGACCTCCAAAGCGATGTGTTAACATCGACTGGCTAGAGGTCTACGTTTTAGAGTCAAACGATCGGTTTCCCTGCAACGCTGATTACTACCGTAGACAAGGGTATTTGGTTAAAGAACGAGAATACGGAACTAGAGTGTACAAAGAAATGTTTGAGATAGTCGATGAACAAAATAACCCTCTGATAGAGATACGAAGAAATCCCGCGTCAGGGAGTTCGGAGTTTCAAGGTCTATCGGAAATGTCTAGCCATATCCGTTTACCAAATTGGATGCTCTATCAAGGTAAGCCCATCGACTTTCTGCGCGACTTTCTGTTGAAACATGACTACATCTTTAAGCGGATTTACCGTATAGATATTTGCTACGATTTCGAGTACTTTGATAGTGGCGACCAGCCTGCTCGCTTTGCTCGCAGATACCTTGAAGGAAAGTTCCGCAAGATAAACCAATGCCACCTGACTGCACATGGTTTCGACTCTTGGAACGGATGCGATTACAACTCTCTATCATGGGGTTCACCCTCGTCAATGGTTTCCACCAAGCTCTACAATAAAACGCTGGAGCTAAAGGAGGCCAAAAACGATAAACCTTGGATCAAGACTGCATGGATGTTGGCCGGATTAATCGACAACCCTTGCAGTATGACCAAATTAGACACGAAAGGCAAACTATACAACCCCGAGATTTGGCGAGTTGAATTTAGCATGAAGTCAGAGGCTGATGGATGGATCGTGTACGAAATGCAGAACCGTAAAAAGGTGCGCAAACAAGCGATACCGCACAAGCTCGATATGTTCGATTCTCCCGATAAGGTTTGGGCGAGGTTTCAGAATCTAGCTTACCACTACTTTCACTTCAAGCATGTGGAATATATTGGAGGCAGAAAGGGATTATGTGCGGAGGCATTAAACGTGGTTCATTCTGATGTCGAGAAGAAACCAAAAAGAAAGGACAGGTGTCGAGATAAGATGCTTTTCAAGTTCGATGAGAACTTGGAGTTTGCGCAGTTGATAGCTGCTCCACCAGCATCCCCGAAACGCACAAAGGATGATATCCTAAGACGTAGACTTTTGGAGTATAAATTGCATCATCCCATGGAGGATATAAGAAAAGCTTGTGATGTCCTGCTGAAGAGTATCGAGGGACTAGAAAAGCTAAGGTTTATACCTCTCGGTGATGAAACGGAACGATTAGCGATGCAACTTGCCCTTAGCAGAAAGATTGAGGGTGATAAACGCTACTTCTTTGAGATAATAGCAGAGATCAAAGCTCTGCTCGCGAACGATAAATTGTTATGATTACTATTGATTGTAGAAAATGCAAGACTTGTGCATGGCTGAAAAAAGACGACCCCGAGGTTATGAAGAAATGCCAACTGAAAGGTTTCGAGGTTTACGAGGAATCAGTGGCCTGCTCCGAATGGAGCGAAATTGGCCTGCTCTAGTATCACAACCCGAAGGCCAAAAGGGCGGTACAGTAGAACCGCCCTGCGATTTCCAATGTGGACTAGCAGGAATGTCTGTGTTTATCGGCATTCCACCATGATTCGCTATGCGCAACGCGCCCCCGGGCGCACCCCTGCACATACGCGCTAGCGCGTGCTAGGCTTGCGCCTAGACCATTAATACCCCAAAATGATTTTTAACCCTTAAAACGAAAACAAGATGGAAAGAACAAAATTAGTGTCCGTACGGTTAGAAACGGAAACCTACGACAAAATCGAGAAAATTGTGCAACGTGAAACCTATTACAAGCGGAGCGACGTGATTAACAACCTGTTGAAAGCGGTGTTAGACAACTTTACTCAAGCGCAGATTCATGAAATGATGTACCGTTGGAAATGGGATAGGAATGTAGTCAATACCCAGTTCGAGGTAACAAAGGAACTTAAACCCTACGAAAGGAAGTGATATGGCAAAGGTAACTGATTTATCGGTAGTTCAGCAGGCTATCTCTGACATGATAGACGAAAAATGCCCCGATTTGGTGGATTATATTGGCCGTGAGAGCGCAATCTTCTGTGTCTTGGCAATTTATCAGGTGAACGATATTTGCAGCGGCTACGGGCAAGATTTTACACCGAATGCATATAGAATGATGATCAGCGGTTATAAGAAGGTGTCCGTGATATCGTTCGAGAATGGTGTATCGGTTATAGTTGATTCTGCGTCTAGCCGATATCAAGACAGATTTGCGATGTGTGGATATGAAGATTTGGACGAAGACCTGACGCAGATTTGCATCTGCATCCAGGCCGCTTTCGATAGAATGCAGCTATGAAACAGAAAGAACTACATGAAAAAGTCGCCCTTCTTAAAGATGGGCAGGCAGTCGAAATCGCTAACGATTGGTTTCAAGCTTGTAGACTTGCGGAGGCTTGGGATGGTCGAGCTTGCGACGCTTGTGACCTTGATTGTATATGCAAAGGTGATGTCGAGGAAGTTTGCGAAGAACTAGATGCACCTTGGGGAAATAGGTGGTATCTTAAACTAGCTCATAAATGATTTATGCTTATGGACAAAGTTATGTATGCTCAATTGATTCTGCTCCTAGATATCTATGAACGAAACAAGAAAGATTGTGCCGGACACGACGATTATGTTTATTATTCAGGTGCCTGCGATGCTCTGAAAAAACTAAAAGAGAAGATAGAATCATGAAACCAGTAGATATGGCATTTCTTCAAAATATGCTAAGTGATTGGATGAAAAAAGAAAAGAATGCGAAATCCAATGAAACCCGCACTTTTTATCGTGGTGGATGGAACGCTATTCAACGTATTATTCGCTATCACGAAAACTTGAAATAGATATCATTGACTAACTCGAGTGTGTAATACAAGTTCCCTTGGTGAGATGATGCATAAGCAGCTAAACTCCCAAGGGAATTTGTATTACGTCCTGAAGACGTGCTCGGGGCTAAAGCCCCTTCGACACGTCCGTCCACAAACCCCCACCACCACCCCGCTCTGTCGCCGCGTGGCGAAAAACCCCCACATCGCTATGCGCCACCATGGCTCAACCGCCATGACGCGCGATAGCGATGAGGGGAGAGCGGTTGGGACATTATTTGTCGGCTACGCACCCATGCCCAGCCCTACGGGTTCGGCATGGGTGCTGCGCGGTGTCGTGCTCGGGGCTAAAGCCCCTGCGCCTCTCGCGTTTATAGTGTGGGGCTTTTTGGCTGATGAAATCTGCGTTTAGATCAGATTTCACTAATCAGCCAAGCCCCACACTATAAACGCATGTATAGAAACGGGCTCGTAAACTCGCCCTCTTGTAACCCCTCGGTGGCTCGGTGTCCGTTTCGGCCTGCATGCGACCCCGCAGAAGGGGCCCCTACCCCTTGTGCGGGGACGCATTGCTAGGCCTTCACTCACACCCAGCCACCGCCCCGATGCCCTCCGTAAACTTCGGGCATCGGGTTCGGGAGAGCGGTAAAGGCCGCCTTTTAGCAATGGGGCAACGGGGACCCCTACCCCGTGGCCCTATTGCTAAAAGGCCGCCTTTGACGTTTCTTTCGGCTAGCGCGACAAAGTCCGTCCACAATCCCCGACCACCACCCCTAAGCGCGCGCCCCTGTCGGGGCGCTAAACCCTGCGGCACTCTGGCCTCTAGGTTCTGGTTTCGTTCTGTCGGTCTTCTGTAGCCGAACAGAGTCGGCCTGTCGGGTTCTGCGTTTAGTTTGTCTGCTGCGGCAGGACTCGGGGATTCATTTCGCTCGGTCGACGCTGACGCGTCGCCCGGGCGAGGTGAATCCCCTCGCCTCGTAGGAGAGTTACCATGCTTTACTACCTGCGGAGACAACTGCGCGACGGCCTATGGGCCGCGCTGGTTGCTCCGAGTGTCCGCAGACACGGGCATCGTTTGTGGGCGAAGAATCCTTTCTGTTAATGTGATGGAACGGCCAAGGGCGAGAATATTCTTATGATAAATCTCTCGTTACACTTCGGGGATATTATCATAAGTTCATATTCTCGTGGCCTTGTGGGTTCACCATGCTTTTACGCCCTCTTCCTATAGGTCGAGGGCGCGGATATCTCTGCTAGTGATATTTTAAAGCGCAAATATCCTGAATCCATTTGCGCCCGCCCTGTAGGGCTCAATAGGTGTCCCGCTATAGCGGGGAGTTTTTATCGGCTAGCGCGACGACCGTAAATCACCAGTCAGATATGATCTGCTGGCGGTTTTTATAACCCCACGCATCAGAGCGCTGCGCGCACAGGTGCTCAAGGGGAGAGCGGTAAAAGCCGCTTTGCAAGCCGCTTTTGGTTGTTTTTTAATGGGGGGCGCCACTCCGCGCCCCCCAAACCCCCTCGGAGGCCGAACGTCGGCACCGATTTTTTTTGGGGGCATTCATTGCCATGCCCCCAAACCCCTCGGCTAGTGTTTTTCATGGTATCGGTTTTGGCGGTGTCGGTATCGGGGGCGCGTCTGGGGCTAGCGGGCGCCCGTGAGTCCTTCCGCCATTCGTCGATGAATATAGGCTATTCGTCGATTATTCTTGCATATATGCAGATAAATTCGTAACTTTGCTATCAGAAATAAGATATGTTTCACCCTTTAAAAATTACAGATTATGACAAAGAATGATTTTATTAAGTTCTACGACATCTTTACGCAGGTCGTAAAGCAGGATGTTAGCGGAGAGTATTGCATGAATGCTTCTGCCGGTATTATCGATCATTGTGGCGGTTATACTTTAGAGTTGCGCCCCGATTGCTTAATGTGGGGTAGCGAGTTCGCTATGATTAATTCACTTTGCGACCGCTTTTGCGTGGCTTTCGAGATTCATCTTAATAGGGGTTTGCTCATCATTCGATGAGCCCCCCTTCTTTATGTTTCACCCTTTAACGTTTTTGCCCTATGAAGAATTTTTTGTATAATGCTTGGCAGGTGCTAGCATGGTCGGTTATTGTTGTATTGTGGATTATTGTAATGTGTTAGTTATGAAATGCGTTCAGTTAGATTTGTTTACGGGGCAGGTGATAGCCCCTGCCGCAGAGGTTAAACCCGCACCCGCGTGCGGTAGTGATAGCCAGGTATCTTCGGACTTGGATTTTATTGATCCCTCCGAAGGTGAGTATTTGAGTGCAGCCCGTAGGGCAGGCATTCCCCTAGAATGGTTAGGTTATTGCAAGGATTGTGAATTATTGGCCGTTTGCTCTGCTGATGATTGTGCAAAGAAAGGTTATGCTATTTCGGTTAATAATCCCAAAAATTATGGTTGGCGGTCGAAGTGGAAGTAATAAACGTCAGGCTCCAAATTATCGTTTGGAGCCTTGGCAACGGCGGCGGTTGGCCATTGAGAAGGCCGCAGAACTCGCTAGAAAATCCCCCAAGTATTTTAACTATAAATTGAACACTTTTGATAAAAAATGATATGTGGTACTTCGTAGAAAAGAATGGCAAGGCCATAAAGGCCTACAAATCAGAGAAACGTGCTTTGGATTATGCTAAAACGCGTGTTCCATTTGATAGTAACAAAGACACTCTTTTAGTCGTCAGCCAGACGGGTGACATTTTATTAGATTGGTAGTTAAACTATAATTTGAATTGATTATGAAAAAGAGTTTGCAAGAGTTGATTGAGAAGGCCTACGACATTAAGGTTTTCTTTAGTCTAGGTTCTTATGAATTGAACCATTATGAAGACGGAAGTTTTGTTGACTTCCATGTGCTAAAAGTGGTTGATCTCCCTACCTTAATACATTTGGCAGGAGGTCTAGAGTTGAAGTTCTTTGCGGAGAATGGCAGGATGATAGTCCGATTATTCGAGCGAGAATGCTACTAAGCTAAGAGGGTGCAATTTGCACCCTTTTTTAGTTCCACGAAAGTTAAACTTGTTAATTAACGCTAAAAAAATCGGCCGCTGCGCGGCACTTTTCCCCGCCCACCCACCCCGTGAGCGGGGATTTTTGTTCATTCTTTTCAAAAAGTGTCCTACGATTTGCGCCCTATCAGCTCCGTATCAGCTCCGTATATGGTTCGATAAATATTAATTTGTACCTTTGCGAACGTTGAGGAACACCCCGACCGGAACGGCCGACCGAAGAGGCCACAAACAACAATCCATAATACTCAAAAAAATGGCAAAATCTAAATCAGGTGGAACACGCACCTACATCAGAGGCCGAGTCGGTTCTGACGTGTATAGCATCGGTCGTGATGCAAAGGGAAAGAAACAACAGGTTGTTCGCAGCCTCGCTGAATCTGTAGCCAATCCTCAGACGCAGGCACAGATGAAGGGACGTATGATCATGAGCACGATTGCTCAGGCTCTCACTGTTCTGCGCCCCATCGTTGACCACTCCTTCGATGGTGTTTCAGGTGCTCGCGCCAACTTGGCAGAATTCACCTCACAGAACTACGCACGTATCAAGAATGATATAGCGCAGCATCCGTCTTCAGGTAACCTCTACGGCCTGAACAAGTATCAGGAAAAGGGAGCCAAGCGAGGTGCGTATGTGATTTCTAACGGTCAGGCCGCACTTCCTGCCGCCCTCGTCATTGACAAGGCTAGCGGAGTTGTGAC
>JAEEGL011741121.1_pt1 | contig 12257 bp, 9 predicted proteins | sample 9134231 | NCBI WGS metagenome assembly JAEEGL01 (sample SAMN16246548, study PRJNA631951) | gut metagenome | biome: gut microbiome; feature: rumen; material: fiber-attached | host: Bos | place: Iran: Karaj | collected 2018-10
TGGAGTAATTCCTGAAGTCTTGTATTCTGGCTAAAGTCCAGACCCTGTATGATTTCTGAGCCTTTTAAGGAGATGTGTGCAAGTTGTCCTGTTCCTGTGCGGTTGCGTTTTGCTTCTTTTGGATGCATTAAGAACAAAAACTTTACGCCTGGGTCGAGTTCTTTTGTGAATCGACACAGGCAGTTTGAGGCTGGCTTAAAGCATTTGTAGCAGCGTTCGCTCACGACTAGAAATCCTGCTTGATGTTCTGAGTGTCTTTACCTTTGTCTTTTTCGCGGATTTCAACACGGCGGATTTTTCCTGAAATTGTCTTTGGAAGCTCTTTTACAAACTCAAAGATTCGAGGGCATTTATACATTGCAGTGTTTTCCTTTGCAAAGGTAGAAAGTTCGCGCTCCATATCGGCAGGATCTTTTGAGTCATATCCAGGAGAAAGCACGATTGTTGCTTTAATTGCCATTCCGCGTTTAGGGTCATCTACACCAGTAACTGCACATTCCATAACGGCAGGGTGCTTTTGCAAAATAGATTCAACTTCAAATGGACTTACGCGGTAACCTGCAGTTTTGATAATATCATCCTTGCGGCCAACAAACATTACATATCCGTCTTCATCCATGTAAACGTTATCGCCAGTGTGATACCATCCGCCGTCAAAAGCGTCTGCAGTAAGAACTACGTCGCGGTAATAACCCACAAGAAGTCCAAATGGATGTCCATTTTCTACGTGGATACAAAGTTCTCCAACTTCTCCTGTAGGAACCGGTTTATTGTTTTCGTTTAAGATTGCTACGTCGTAAAGCGGATTAGGGCGTCCCATTGAACCTGGCTTTATTGGAGAATATTCCATAAAGTTTCCGCAGATGATTGTAGATTCTGTCTGACCGTAACCTTCAAAAATCTTCTTTCCTGTTTTTTCAAGCCATTTGTTGAAAACTTCGTCATTCAAGGCTTCGCCCGCAGTACTAAAGCGAACGCATTTAGTCAAATCGTATTTGTCGATGTCCTGACGAACAAGGAAGCGGTAAACGGTAGGAGGCGCACAGAAAGTTGTGAGTCCGTATTTAGAAATCATTTCAAGCATTTTTGCAGGCTTGAACATATTCATGTCGTAAACAAACTGAGCTGTTCCGCAAATCCATTGGCCATAAAGTTTACCCCATGTAGCCTTTGCCCATCCGGTTTCTGCAATAGAAAGGTGAAGACCATCATCAATTACGCCGTGCCAGTATTTTGCAGTGATGATGTGCCCGATAGGGTAGTCAAAATTCTGCAAAACCATTTTTGGATAGCCCGAAGTTCCCGAAGTAAAGTACAAGAGCATTGGGTCATCGTTGTGGGTTGCAAGTTCTCCTACAGGACGAGGGAATTCTGCAGGAAGGCGTTCGTATTCTTCGTGGAAACTAATCCAGTCGCCATGAGGCTCTCCTACAGTTACAAGATATTTTACGCTAGGCGACTTAGGCATTGATTTTTCAATTTCGCCGATGATGTTAGGATTGTTGTAAGTAATAATCATCTTTACATCGGCAGCATTTGTGCGGTATTCAATATCGCTTTGTAAAAGCTGGTCTGTAGCAGGGATTACAATGGCACCAATTCTGTGAAGAGCTGGCATCAAAATCCACCATTCATAACGGCGGCGCAAAATCAGCATTACAGTGTCGCCTTTTTTGATTCCTTTAGAAGTGAGCCAGTAAGCTGCACGTTTTGATTCGCGTGAAATATCATCAAAAGTAAAAGTTTCTTCGTCGTTATTATCATCAATCCACACAAGGGCACGTTTTCCAGGTGCATCCTTAGCGTAACGGTCAATAATGTCATATGCAAAGTTGAAGTCAGGTATTGTCTTTAATCTGCAGTGAGCCTTAAAATCGTCATAGTCTTTAAACTCTCTGTCTTCAACTAAAAATTCGTGGGATAATTCCATATTTTTTTTGCCCCTTATATTTGAGTCAATTTTTATAATATCATTTATTAAGTAAACCTACAACTTACCTGATTTGTTTCGATTTATAATAAAATTTTGTTTTTTTTAGCAAGCGGGTTTATAATCATTTTTGTGAAGACATCAAAGAAGCTTAAGCAAAAAATTATAGAAAGATATAAAAAAGCTTACAAAAAATTTCACTATAGTAAGTATGTTTCGGATTATCTTTTTACCTCGAATGTTCGTTCCAGTATTTATCTTGGAATAATGATTGCTGTTCTGGAAATCTGGATGCTTATTTCCGTTATTTCTGGCGCAATTACAAGCGATGGTGAGCGTGGATTTTTATGGATTATTCAGCACACATATTCTTATATCACTCTTCTTGTAACCGCCCTTCTTATGCTGATTTATTCTATTTTGTATTTAAAAGGAAAAATCAAAAATCAGATAATAGGCTACGTAATAAAAATCTTTTTTACAGTTATTGCACTTGCCTTTGGACTTTATATTTCTTATGCCAGTTATGACCCTAGCGGAAAGGTTTTTGCCTTTGTAACTATGGAAGTTTTTTGCATTGGGCTTTTAATCTGGCAGCCAATGGTAACATTTTTTATTATTACTGTAAGTTTTTTTGTTTTTCTTTATCTTCATAAACTTAAAACAGGTGATATTTCTTACAGTATCTGGGTAAATTCGTTTACTCTTTGGCTTGCAATGCTGATGGCTGGAATAAATATTCATCATCAAAGAAGAGTAGAAGCTCAGAAAGATGAACATCTGGAAAAAATGGCTGAATATCTGCATCAAAAATCTCTTATAGATGAACTGACTGGTCTTTCAAATATGTACAGTTTTCAGCAGTCGGCAGTACAAAAACTTCAGAATAAAAAAACTGTTCTGGAAAAAATCAGATTCATCTATATGGATATAGAAAATTTTAAAAATTATAACGAAAAATACGGCTTTAGAAGCGGCAATAATTTTTTGCGCACAATAGGTCAGTTTATAAGTCAGATTTTTGAAGGCGAACTTGTTGCGCGTTTTTCTGATGATCATTTTGTTGCACTTGTTAATGCCGACGGTCTTGAATTTAAGCTTGCTCAGTTAAAAACATTTATCCGTGAACGAGAAGCCTGTGTTCAGCTTGGTTTTAAGACCGGAGTTTATACGCCTTTAGAAAGAACTGTTTCGCCTGGTATTGCACTGGATCATGCTCGTTATGCCTGTTCCTCTATTAAAAAACATTACAAACGTGATGTTGCAGTATACAACGACATGATGGATAAGGAATTCCGCCAGAAAAAATACGTTATCAATAATATTGATTTAGCAATTGAAAAAGGCTGGATTCAGGTTTACTACCAGCCTGTAGTCTGGGCAGAAAGCGGCAAACTTTGTGGGGTAGAAGCTCTTGCGCGCTGGAATGATCCTCAGTTTGGTTTTCTTTCTCCAAATGCCTTTGTGCCTGTGCTGGAAGAGTATCATCTTATTCACAAGCTTGATATGTGCATTTTGCGTCAGGCTTGTCAGAGTATACAGCTGGCGTATAAAGAAAAAGAGGCAATAATTCCTGTTTCTATTAATTTTTCGCGTCTTGATTTTGAAGTTGTTGATCCGCTAAAAGAGATCGATGCCTGTATAAAAGAATATGGCATTGAAAAAGACGATATTCACGTAGAAATTACCGAAAGTGCTCTTAGTGATACTGATACAAAGCTTAAAAGTGCAATGAATAATTTTAGAAAGGCTGGTTATTCGTTGTGGCTTGATGATTTTGGTTCTGGATATTCAGGCCTTAATGTTCTGAAAGATTTTTCTTTTGATATGATGAAAATTGACATGAAGTTCTTAAGCTGTTTTTCAGAAAATCAAAAGACACAACCTATTTTAAGAAGTATTGTTGCGCTTGCTCAAAAAATCGGGATGCAGACACTTACAGAAGGTGTAGAAACTCCTGAAGCCTATGAGTTTTTGCGTTCAATAGGATGCCAGCGTTTGCAGGGGTATCTCTTTGGAAAACCTATGACACAAAAAGAACTGCATCAAAAAATTAAGGCTGGCGTTTACGATGTAAGCCTTTTGAAGAACGGAAAGAAAGTTTACGTAGGCGCGTAAAACTATAACTGTTTTTACATAGAAAAGTCTTTTCCCAGATAGATTTCGCGTGCAAGTTCTGAGTTCAAAATATCTTCTTTTGTTCCCTGTGTCATAATTGTTCCCTGATTTATGATGATGGCACGGTCTGTAATTTCCAGAGTATCGCGTACGTTATGGTCTGTAATCAGAATCCCGATTCCACGTTTTGCAAGAAGATGAATCATGCCTTTTATGTCGGCAACGGCAATCGGGTCAATTCCCGCGAACGGCTCGTCCAGAAGAAGAAATTTAGGCTCCATAGCAAGCGAGCGTGCAATTTCTGTACGACGGCGCTCTCCTCCAGAAAGTGTAAAGGCCTTCTGCTTGCGAATGCGCCCTATAGAAAATTCGTCAATCAGTTGTTCCAGGCGGTCGCGTTTTTCGCCAGTGGTTAAATCTTTTCTTGTTTCAAGAATTGACCAGATGTTTTCTTCTACGGTGAATTTGCGGAAAACAGAAGGCTCCTGTGGAAGATAAGAAATACCAAGCCGTGCGCGCTTATACATTGGAAGCTGGGTAACGCACATATCATCAAGAAAGACTTCGCCCGCTGTAGGTTTGTAAAAGCCTACGACCATGTAAAAGGTTGTGGTTTTTCCAGCCCCGTTCGGGCCCAAAAGTCCAAGAACTTCGCCAACCTGCATGGAAAATTCAACGCCTCTTACAACTTCTTTACGTCCAAAAGATTTATATAAACTGGAAACTCTTAAAACGTGATTTTCTGCCATTAGTTTTCCCCTTCATTTGACGCATCAGATTCTTCAGTATTTTCTGCCTTGTTTTCTTCTGATTCTGTTTCTTCTGCTGCGTCAGTGCCTTCTACTTCCGCCGGCTCTTCTTTTGTTTCTTTTGTGTCGGTTACAGTACCCTTTACGTTTCCGCCAAGAGTAATATCCTGTGTATCAAGATCCAGTGTAATAAACTGAGCTCGGAAGGTATCGTCTTTCTGTTTTACCTGAGCATTGCCGGAAATTTCCAGAAGCTGCTGCTCTTTATAGTAAATTGCGTAGGCGCCAGAACATACATTGTCCTTTTGTGTAAGGTTTATCTGAATCTGCATGATTGCAATGTCTTTGTCCTGATCGTATTCAATAATCTGAGCACCGCAGGTAACATCGTTTTCTGTATCTATGAGTTTTACATTGCCTTTTAGAATGATTTTTTTTGTAATGCGGTCGTAATTCAGTTCGTCGCAGCTGAATTCCATATTTGTTTCTAAGTTTTTGCCAGAAACATTGCCGTTTGCGTTGATTTTTCTGTAATCTTCGCCAGAAAGTTCCAGTCCGTCTGCTTTAATTTCTATAGAAGAAGTTGAAACGCTTGCATTGCCGTTCATAGAGGTAGTTGTATTTGCGTTTCCTGCCTGACCGCTCATAGAATCTGCCGAAAATCTGATTTTTTCTGCCGCTGCGGGTAAAGTGCACAGGAGAACTAAAGCGATAATACTAATCTTCTTCATTGTTTTGCTCCCTGTTATCATCAGTGTCAATTTCTCCGCTAACTCCACCAGAAAAAGAAAAAGTCTTACTGATTCCGCTTGCAGCAAATCCTGTTCCCGTCATCACTGTGTCATCTTTTTCTACACGCACCTGGGAATTTACTCCGCTTGTAAGCTGTTCGGTCTTTTTATTCCAGCGCAGAACATCTGCAAAAAAGTTTGTTTTGTCAGAGTGATTAAAAAGTTTGATTCCACTGTAAAGTTCGTACACCTCCTTAGAAGTGTCTGCATAAAGATAGCCGCAGCTGCCCTCTGTGGTAACTTTGTCTTCTTTGTCGTATGCCATAAATTCCAGGTTTTTGGCATAACTTTGTGAAGAGTCTTTATACTGTTCAAGGGAATCTGCCTTCATTTCTACAGTGATTTTGTCGTCTTCATAGCGAGTAATTTTTGTATTGGAAAACTGAAGTTCCGGCACAGTGTCATCAACGTCCACGGTGTCTGCATATTTTAGAGAGCACGAAAAACTTAAAGCTGTCAGCATCAGTAATCCAAATTTTTTCATCAGTCTTCAAACCTCATACTGCTGATTACAGTTTCGTCGCCGCCAGAACCTGATGAACTTGAACTTCCGTTGTTTTCTGAATAAGTAGCCTGAACGGTGTCACTATTTTTTCTTTTGAAAAATGATGTCTTAGGCTTTGAACTTTCGCGTAAACGAGATGCACGGTTTAAAAGTCCGCCTTCCGAAGTTTCTGATTTTTTTGCAGCCTTTGCTTTAGGCGAAGTTAAAAACGCAAAAAGGCTTCCGCAAAGTCCACCCGCAATATTGATTATGATTTTAATTACGCTGTCAAAACTTGTGCTTACAGCAGAATTGCCTGAATCAAAAATTTCGCGGCATACAAAAAGAATAAAAACCAGAATAAAACTCACAGGAATCTTTTTTTTAGAAAGAGAAACAAATGAGTTTAAAAATATCATCATAAAAATAACTGCTGAACAGCCTGTAAGCGGAGTTTTACAAAAACAGGCATTCAAAACTCCAGAAAACAGCGCAGAAACAATTATCATAATTGCAATAACAATTGTTCCGTAGCGTTCTTCCATTGAAGATCCTAAAAGCAGAATAAAAATCATATTGCAGATTAATGCCGAAGAAGATGCTGCCCCAAATGCAAATGAAATCAAACGGATATAAGAAAGCGGATTAGAAGCCATAAAAGCAAGTTTTCCACCTGCGGTTGTTGGTGAACAAAGATAATTTGCCCCCAGCTGATTTTTAAAAAGCAGCGTATCAACTGCAAAAAGCGCAATGCAGATAAAAGCAAAGGTAAGAGTTGCCGGTGCGTCGTACACAAATTTAAGCCCAAAGAACGATTTTTTATTTGCCATAGTTTCTATTATATATGGTAATTTTTTTATTTTCTACTTTGTTATTTTGTGTTATATTAATGACTATGAGCGATTATGACAGTCAGATGGAAAATGCAGGAAGTGACGTTGCCGAAGATACAGGTATTGAACTTCCTCCAGAACGTAAGGTTGTTTTCTATAATGATGATTTTACCACAATGGAATTTGTGGTAGACGTTCTTATGTCAATTTATAATAAATCTCACGACGAAGCAGAAAATCTTATGCAGGCAGTGCATGAAGAAGGCTCTTCTGTTGTGGGTGTATATACATTTGATATTGCAGTTTCTCGCGCTAATTTGACAAAGCAGATTGCGCGTAAAAATGGCTTTCCACTGAGGGTAGAAGTCGAGTAATGGAAAAAAATGATGATTTATCCAGGGGAGTTGTCCGCCAGATGAAAGTAAGTCCAATGCTTACAAAGATTCTTTCGGAATCCCTTTTGAATGCAAAACAGTCTCATCATCAGTTCTTTACACCGGAACACGTTCTGGCGGCTGCATTACGCAATGAATTTGTAATTAATCTTTTGTCGGATAGTGGTGCAGATTTTGATCACTTAAAAACTCATCTTCTGGATTATCTGAATACAAAAATGCCTTTAGTTTCGGAAAACGCTAATTCCGAGATGGTAAAAGGCCCTGTAGAATCTGTCGGATTCCAGAATATGATGAATAAGGCGGTTTTTCACTGTGTTTCAAGTTCCAGCGATGTAATTGATATTACTGACGTTCTTGTAAGCATGTATGACGAAAGCCGCAATTACTGCTCTTACTTCTTAAAAACAAGTGGCGTAGATCGTCTGCGCCTTTTAGAAAATATCAGCCGTAACCGTCCTTATGTTCGGGAATCTGGTGCTCCAAACGGAATGCCGGGCACTGGAACAACTTCTGGTAATGCCCGCAAGCAGCAGGCAAACCCGAATATGTATCCAGAGTTTATGACGAACAATACTGGCGGGCTTGAACGTTTTGCAACTAACCTTACAGAACTTGCCAAAAAAGGTGCTTTTGACGAACTTATTGGCCGCGAAGAAGAACTTGAACGAACAATTCAGGTTCTTTGCCGCCGCACAAAAAATAATCCGCTGCATGTTGGTGATGCCGGTGTTGGTAAAACTGCCCTTACCCAGGGGCTTGCACAGCGCATTGTAGAAGGCCGCGTTCCTCAGGATTTAAAAGACTTTACAATTTATTCTCTTGATATTGGACTTTTGCTTGCCGGTTCAAAATTCCGCGGTGACTTTGAAGAGCGCCTTCATTCAATTATTGATGAACTTAAGCAGAAAAAGAATGTTATTCTCTTTATTGATGAAATCCATATGATTATGGGCGCTGGTTCAAACGGAAATTCCCAGATGGATGCCGCAAACCTTTTAAAGCCTGTTCTTTCAAGTGGTGAAGTTAAATTTATTGGTTCTACCACGTACGAAGAGTATGCCAAGAACTTTGAAAAAGATAGAGCACTTGCACGCCGATTCCAGAAGATTGATGTTGGCGAACCAACTGCTGCAGAAACTGTAAAGATTCTTAAAGGCCTTGTAAAAAAATACGAAGCACATCATCACGTAAAATATAATCAGTCAGCAATTGAAGATGCCGTAAAACTTTCCATTCAGTATCTTCCAGAGCGTCGTCTGCCAGATAAGGCAATTGATATTCTTGATGAAGCTGGAGCCTTCCTTCATATTACAAAGACTGGCGGCTTTAACGGTACTGCAAAAATCTCTGCAGACAAGAAGGTTGTTACAATTTCTGGTTACGACGAACTTGAAATGACGGAACATAAGGTGCCTGCACCTTATCCGCTTGTAACTCCGGCTTTGATTCGCCGTGTTACTGCAAAAATTGCAAAACTTCCTATAGATGCCGTTCAGGGTGAAAATAAAGAAGCCCTTCGTCAGATAGAAGATTCTATGCGCGCAGAAATCTATGGACAGGAGCGTGCTGTACTGGCTCTTGCTAAGAGTGTAAAGCGTGCGCGTGCTGGATTCCGCAATCCTGAAAAGCCAGAAGCCTGCTTCCTTTTTGTAGGGCCTACAGGCTGCGGTAAAACTGAACTTGCCAGAACTCTTGCAAAAATCTTAAAAGAACCTCTTTTGCGCTATGATATGAGCGAGTATCAGGAAAAACATAGTGTAAGCCGTCTTGTTGGTTCACCACCAGGATATGTTGGTTTTGAAGAAGGCGGTCAGCTTACAAAAGATATCCGCAAAAATCCAAAATCTGTTGTTCTTTTTGATGAAATTGAAAAGGCGAACGAAGATATTTATAACATTCTCCTTCAGGTGCTCGATTACGGAAGCCTTACAGACAATCAGGGACGCAAGGCAGACTTCCGTAACTGCATAATCATTATGACAAGTAATGCTGGTGCCCGTGAGCTTGAAAAACAGGGAATAGGCTTTGGCTCAGAAAATAATGATAACCTTGATGCTTCTTTGACAGAGGCTGTAAATAAGGAATTCCCTCCAGAGTTCCGTAACCGTCTGGATGCAGTTATTCCGTTTGGCTACCTTGATATTGAAGTTGCCAGAAAAGTTTGCCGCAAGGAAATTGCAAAGCTTGCAGCCCGCATGGCAGAAAAGAAGGTGGAACTTACTGTTACAGATTCGGCTGTTGCTCATCTTACAGAACTTGGCTATTCAAAAGAATTTGGTGCAAGAAATATTGCCCGCACTGTAGAAGATAAAATTGCAGATCAGATTGTGGACGAAGTTCTTTTTGGAAGCCTTACAAAAGGCGGAAAGTGTACCGCTGATTACGATGAAAAATCTAAAGAATTAACATTCAACATAAATTAAAAGCGGTAAGATTGTGAAAACCGTAAAAGTTAAAAAAGTAAGTTTCTTTTCTATCCTCTTTGTTTGTATAACGCTGCTGTCTATTGTGGCTTTTTGCGTAAGTGTTTGTCAGTATGTAAAACAGCGCAATCTTGAATTTGAAAATTTTTTAGAAGACCGCAACTATCACATTCTTGTAACCGGCGATTACGAAAATCATATGTTTTTGCGTCAGGTTTTTGAAGGCGCAGAAGCAATCAGTGCTGATTACAATTCCATTGTTGAACTTTATGTGCCGCAGTCTTATGCACAGAATGTTTCTTTGCAGGAACTTTTTGATTATGCGTCTTTTGCAAATGCCGATGCTGTTATTGCTTTTTTTTCTCAGTCAGAAAATATTGATGATTTAGTAATTCCTATTAAAAAGGATGCAATTCCTATTCCTCTTATTACAATCGGCACTTATCACCCGCAGATTCCTCAGGTTGCGTACGTGGGAATAAACTATTCCGAGATGGGCAAAAAGACTGCAGAAGAGGCAGAGAGCCTTGCAGGAGATGATGGTCTTGTGTTTTTGGTTCAGGGCGAAGTCGGTAGTGTAAGCCAGAACTCAAACTTTATGAACAGTTTTCATATGGCACTTTCAAAAACTAAAGGGCGTATAAACAGAGTTCACAATATTGATGTTGTGCCTCACGAGCAGAAGCTCATAGAAACATATAATCTTAAACCGGAAACTAAAACTGTATTTATTACACTAAACGAGATGGCTGCCGTTCAGTCTTCTCAGATTGTATCGGCATATACAACAATTCATGCAGACATAATCTGCGTAGGCAACAGCGAAATTACAGAAAGCCTTTTTGAACGTCACGCAATTTCAGAAATTATTGCCGTAGACCCGCAGAAAATCGGGGCTGCAGCAATTAAAGAAATTTTTGAATATTTGTACCTTCGTCATTCGAATAACTATATTACAGCGGAACTTCAGATTCGCAAGGCGGCAAAATGATTAAAGAGCTGATTTTATTCTTTGTCCGCGTATTCAGATATTTTCAAAGTAAAAGTTTGCGCTGGCGAATCATGCTTTCAATTTTTATTTCAATCTTCATCCTTATGATTACTCTTATTGCGGTGTATCAGATTGAATATTATTCTGTACGACTGATTGGCGGTGCCTACAAATCAAATATGGAACTTACAGCATTTTCTGATTCCCTGAACCTTACAGAAAAAGCTGTAGAAAATTACGTGAACTTTCACACTTTTGACAGTATTGATACTTATTACAGTGCCCGTAATAAAGTTTCTGAGTATATGGAAAACATGCAGATGCGGCCTTCTCAGGATTTAGTGCTTCAAAAAGAGTATCTTGTTTCGCAGTTTGCGCAGAGTTTTCTTCTTTTTAGCGGAAAGGCAATTTATGCCCGCCGCGCTAACGACTTTAATTCAGTAGAATATTATTACGCAAAAACAATTTCCTGCTACAACATGCTGGTGAACCAGCTTTCTGAATTAAGTTCGCTGTTACTTCAGCAGAATGCTACAAATTATAATCAGAACCTTGAGCAGCTGAACTCGCTGTATAAAATCTCTTTTCTTCTTTTTATGATGGTTTCTTCTATAATCATTACCGTAATGTATTTTTCGGTAACAAGAATTGTAAAACCGTTAAAGCAGATTTCAAACGTTGCTCATAAAATCTCTCAGCGTGATTTTAATGTGCCTCTTTTTTACGCCAAAACTCACGACGAAATCGGAAACATTTGCGATGCCTTTGACCGCATGATTATCAGCATTCGCGAATATATTGATGCCATCTGGGAAAAGGCCGTTACAGAGGCCGAGCTCAAAGAAAAAGAAGTAGAAATGCAGGCTTTGTATGCAGACGCCCAGCTTCGTGCCCTTCAGAATCAGATTAATCCGCACTTTTTGTTTAATACGCTTAATACAGGCGCTCAGCTTGCCATGATGGAAGGTGCAGACAAGACCTGCTTCTTTATTGAACAGACTGCAGATTTCTTCCGTTATAACATCCAGCAAAAGGATAAAAGCGTTTCAATTGACGAAGAACTTAAACTTATAGATAATTTCGTTTACATTATGAGTGTGCGTTTTGGAAACCGTCTTGTTTTTGAAAAACAGATTCCAGAAATGCCGTTTCCTCAGCAGATTCCTGTGATGACATTGCAGCCTCTTGTAGAAAACTGTATCAAGCATGGACTTAAAAATTCTGTTGGCAGGGTAGTCCTCAAAATTGAAAAAACTGAAAAAAACATAGAGATTTCAATTTCTGATAATGGTTCGGGTTTTCCAGAACAGATTCGCGAAGATATTTTTGCTGCAATCAAAAAGACAGATAAAGACGGTCTTCAGAATGTTCTTGTTTCCCTTGATTCAAATTCAGTTAAGCGGGAAGAAGGAAGTAACGGAACTGGGCTTATAAACGTATTTATGCGTTTAAAATTATATTTTCATCGCGATGATGTTTTTGACATTACTCAGAATGATGACGGACAGGGAGCAAAATTCATAATAAGGATACCGGCAAA
>JAEEGL012306752.1_pt1 | contig 12257 bp, 8 predicted proteins | sample 9134231 | NCBI WGS metagenome assembly JAEEGL01 (sample SAMN16246548, study PRJNA631951) | gut metagenome | biome: gut microbiome; feature: rumen; material: fiber-attached | host: Bos | place: Iran: Karaj | collected 2018-10
CGGTGATGTCGGCCGCCTGCGAGACCGGATAGCTGAAGAAGCCCGCCGGAAGCCCCTCGTCCGCAAAGCCGCGCATCTGGATCTCTGCCTTGACCGTGGGGATTCTCGAAAGCCGTACGGTCGTCACGAGGTTCATATAGTAGAACGTCAGCGCATGCAGTGCGGGCAGCGCGGACTGGATGCAGAGCGTGGACTTATTCGGGTCGATGCCGACCGAAAGATAGTCCAGCGCAACCTGGATCATGTTATCACGAATCTTTGCGGGATTGTCCGCGTTGTCGGTCAGCGCCTGATCGTCGGCAATCAGAATGTTGATCTGATCGAACTTGCCGGAGTTCTGCAGCTCGACGCGCCGCTTCAGCGATCCGACATAGTGCCCGAGGTGCAGTCTGCCGGTTGGGCGATCGCCGGTCAGGATGATGTTTTTCTTTGTGTCCATACTCTGCCTCCGCGTTTTCAATTGACAGCATTATACCGCAAAAGATGCGGTTCGTCTATACCGAGTTTTCAAATGCACAAAATTCAAATCGGTGCAGATTTTACAACTCTGCAACAACTCTGTGACAACTCTGTGACATCACCTGTTTTATAATAAACATAAACAAAACGAAAGGAATTTTGTCATATGAAAAAGCCATGGCTTGTATTGCTTTTGTGCATGCTGTTTCTGTGCGCCTGCGTGCCGACGCCGGAGGTCGACGCGATCAAGCAAAAGGACACGAACGTCTTAATCGACACGGTGCTTTCGTCGCAGCAGGAACAGCAGGCGCAACACCCCGAAGCGACGCCGGAGCCGGTGAAACCGCAGTTTCCGGAGCATTTCATCTGCGACGAGGTGACCGAAACGCGCGGCGTGCATGTCACGGCGGACGTGCCGATCGAGATTCTGACCGATTCCGTCTTTCCGCTGCTGCGCATCGAAAAAACAAACCTCACAGACGAACAGCGGTTTCTGGTCTACAAGCGTCTGTTTCAGAAGGACACGCTCTATCGCTTTGAGGAACATCTTTCGCGCGAGAGCCTTGTCTGGTGGATCGAGCAGCTGATGCAGGAAACGGACAAGGAGGAATGGATGCGCGAGATCGGCGGCACCGAGGATGAATGGGAGCGTGTGCAGGAGCACCGCAAAGAGGAGCTTCAACAGTATCAGGAGCTGTACAAGTCCCTGCCCGCGGACGATTCGCTGATTCCGCTATTGGAATGGAACGGCTCGCTGCCTGTCGACGAACAGTGGATGCAGTGGATCGTCAGCGATCCGTACGAGCAGGAGAGCATCTATCAGCTTTGGCACGGCACCGTCTATCAAAAAGGAAACCGCGTGATCGATTTTGAGCCGCCGTGGCTTGGCACCACCTTCCCGCTCGTTGCGTCCGGCTTCGGCCCGACCTGGAAAAACGGCGTCGAGCGCATCGATCCGAAGGATTTCGACACGCCGCACGCGGGCGCGACGGTCACGCCGAACGACGTCATAAAGCGCGCGCTTTCGGTGCTCGACGGCGTTGCGGACTATGTGCTTGCGGACGTCTACTGGGCAAACAACGGCGTTATGGATGGCGAAGGTGCGGACGAAATCGGCGAGACGGCGTATCTTATTGAACTGGTGCCGGATTGCGGCAACGCGCGGATGGTCTACTGCGAGGCGATGGCGATCGATCACGCCGATACGTATACCGCGGAATGGGAGTATCCGCACATTGTCACCGCGTTCTCTCCGGACGGCGCGCAATGGGGCTTTGAATGGTACAGCCCGCAGAAGATTACGCAGACCCTGTCCGAATCGACGACGCTTCTGCCGTTTGACGAGGTCCGCGCCCTGATTCTGCAGCAGATCAACCGCATCTTTTCCGACGCATCGGACGCCGGCGGTACGCTGAAGATCACACGTGTGCAGTTGGGACTCTTTCGCATTCGCGAACAGAACAGCATGGACAGTGGTCTGCTTGTACCGGTCTGGTACATTTCAAGCGATCGGTTTGTTCCCGACCCGAACGCGCCGGGCCATCTTGCGGACCGAACTTATCAGCCGCAGGACCCGTTGCTGATCATCAATGCAATCGACGGTTCCGTCATTGATCCGTGGAAGGGATATTAACGCTGCGCGTTTCGCGTCGATAAAGGCTTCATCGACGCGGGGTTTCACCTCCTGCCTATCGCCTGCGGCGACCGGGCAACAGTCGGCGAAAGGTGTCAAATCCGCCGCGCATGTCGCCGGATTTGACGGATTGGTGTGGTGCTTGCGTTACCGACTTGCGTGCCGAACGGCAATGCCGTTCGTTATGTTTCTCGCGGTAGAGGGTGTCAATCTCGACACCCCTCGTAACATGAGCGGCGCAAGCCGCAAGAAAGGAATTTACTGTGAAACGCATCATTTTCCTGTTGATGATCGCCTTGTCATTTGCCGCCTGCGTACCCACGCCGGAGCAAGAGTTTGTTACGAACAAAGCCGAAGGGCGGCTCGAAGGACTGATTGACGAGGATGCAGTCGAGGCGTATGCGCCGGAAGGCGAAACAACGTCGCTTCGGAACCGACTCGGCGCGCCGGAGCGCATCGCGAATCAATTCAGCGGTCGCATCTGGGGCGGAGCGCTCGAAGTAGTATTCGACGCGGACGTGGAGGTTCCGGACGTTTCGCGCGTGCCGGTTTATACGATCGCGTTCGGAACCGAAACACCCGAACAAACGGAGCAAACCGTCCGCGCGCTGCTCGGCGACGGTCCGTACTGCGAGCCGAACGGCGCGCTTTCGGCAAAGCTCGCCTACGAGCGCGAAATTCTGCACTACAACGAATGGCTGAACGCGTATGAGAACGGCGCGTTCCCCGCAAATGACCGATACGCATACGACGCGGAAACCATGCGCGATGACCGCGCATACGCTTTGCGTCAGCTGCAGGCGCTCGAGATCGGGCCGATGCAGCCGTGGACCGGCAGCTTTGACTCTGAAGTCGTCAAGATCGCAAACGAACGGAACGACCGGGTTCAATGGTTCCGGCTCGCGGACGATGCAGCCTATTACATCGAATACCGCAACGGTTCCGTCGTGGGACCGAACACCGAATCCAGGCTGCCCGCACCGAAAACCGACGACGAGCGCAAAGCCGCGGAGACCGCGGAGGCGTTTGTCAAGCGGGTCTACGACGGCGATCTCAAGCCGATCGGCGCACTGCATCTTACGGATGAAGGCGTTGCATATGATTACGGCGAGTATCAGGTTGCGTTTATGCCGGTCGTCGACGGGATCCCCGTGACGCCGTACTACGACAACAACACCGGCTCGGACCCCGCCAAGCAGGCGGCGGGCGTCGAGAGCGATTCCGCACGCCCCGTGCCCCATCCGCATATCGCCGTCTGTATCGGAGACGATACCGTAACGCAGATGGAATATCGAGCGCCGTTTGCAATCCGTTCGATCGAAAACGAAAATGTGCAGTTGCTGCCGTTTGCAAAGATTCTGGAAGCGTTCAAGGCGCAAATCTTCCGTTCGATTTATCTGGACGCCGCTCGTGACGGCGAGCCGGAGCGCACCTATCGGCTGCGCATTACCGGCGTCGAGCTATGCTATACGGTTACGCGCAAACCGGATTCCGACGCATTCTATCTGCTGCCGGTCTGGCAATTCTACGGCAGCGCCTTCGATACGCGATATCCGGACAGGGAAAGCGACCCGAACGATCCCGCGTATCGCTGGTGGCCGATCCTGACGATCAACGCGATTGACGGCAGCATTCTGCATCTGCACAGCGGATATTGACGCTGCGCTTTCGCGTCGATGGAAGGCTTCATCGACGCGAGTTTTCACCGCCTGCCTATCGCCTGCGGCGACCGGGCGCGCGGGCTGCAAGGTGTCAAATTCGCCGCGCATGTCGCCGGACTTGACGGATTGGTGCGGTGAAACACTTGTCATCCTGCGGAACGGAAACGCCGAAGGATCTCGGAAAGACGCGGGATGTGCGTGTACCCAAAAGCCTTGCCCTTAAGGAGACGCAGAGTCGGGCGCCAAGCGCAGCGGGATTTTTCGCTACGGGTATTGATCGGCACGTCGGAATCCGCTTGCAAAGAAGCAAGAATGCATGTATACTATATATGATCAATCTTGCGGAGGGTAACGGGTATGAAAAAGAGTTGGAAGCTGCCGCTGATATTGACAGCGGCGCTGCTGATCGTCGCGTTCGTTGCGCTGTTCTTTGCAAACCGCGTACAGCGTGCAAACGGCGCAATCGAGATCACCGAGGGATATCTGCCGAGCGACGTCGGCGATTTATTCTATAAGCTCTACACGCCGTCGGAACTCAAGGACGGCGAGCAGGCGCCGGGCGTACTGTTGCTGCACGGGTATCAGAACGATCACGAGACCAACGCGGCGTACGCGATCGAGCTTTGCCGCCGCGGCGTGATCGTGCTGTCGCTTGACGAGTACGGACACGGCGCATCAAAACCGGGGCTCGTCAATCGCGGCTATGTGAATCACATGGTAAAGGTCAACTACGGTGAGGACAGCGTCGAGGATCGCACGTTCCGTACGGTCGGCGGCACGGTGCGCTATCGGCTGATGATGAACTTCTCGAATCTCTCCTTCTTCGACGAACGCTACACAACGGACGACGCGGGCAATGTGTTGACGGACAGCTCATGCGGCGGCGTTGCGGCGTATGCGTTCCTTGCGTCGCTGCCGAACGTTGACCGCACCAAGCTCGGCATCAGCGGACACTCGATGGGCACCTGGGCGGGCTGGTCGGTCGCCGCTGCGTATACCGGAAGCGAGATCGAACCGAAGGCGACGGTGCTGCAATGCGGCGAACTGTTCCGCGATTCCGCCTACGACACCGAACACATCCGGTTCAACAACGTCCTGCTGTTGCAGGCAAAGTGGGATGAGTTCAGCTATTTCCGCGACTACAAACGCAACGTGGACGACACGATTCTTCGCTCGCCGCTGCGCACGGAGTTCCTCGGCACGACCGCCGAGAACGCCGCTTGGAACAAGACATTCGGAAGCTTTTCGGACGGTTCCGCACGGCGAATGGAGCTTCTCTATACAAACCACCGTCTGACAACGCACAATGCAAAAGGGCTTGCCGTTGCGCTTGACTGGTTCGATCAGGCATTCGGCGGCAATGTACTGACCGGCCCCGCAAACGCCGATCAGATCGCAATGACCAAGGAATGGCTTGTGCTGTTTGCAATGCTTCTTGTGATCGCAGCGCTGCTGCCGTTCTCCGAGCTGTTGCTGTGCATACCGTTCTTTGCGAATATTCTGCAGCCGCTGCCGTCGAAAGCCGGTATCAAATCGAAGGGCAAATGGTGGCGCGGCGCACTGATTACGGTGCTGCTTGCAGCCTCCACCTATCCGTTTATGACGCAGCTCGGACATGCGCTGCTGCCGCTGCCGGAGAAGGTCTTCCGCATGACAGTCGGCAACGGCTTTATCGGCTGGTATCTGCTGCTGATCCTCGTCATGGTCGTGACGACAATTATCGGCACGCGCTCTGCGAAGAAGAAGGGCACGTACGACGGCTTCTACGGCATGGGGCTTGGCAGTGAAGCGAAGCCGAACCGTATCTCGCTCGGGCTCTTGGGCCGCGCCTGCGTACTGGTGCTGTGCCTGCTTGCGCTGATGTATCTCGTTGTATTTGCCGCGGAAAAGCTGTTCATGCTCGACCTGCGGTTCATCTGGCCGTTCTTCAAGACCTTTACGCCCGCGCGGTTCGGTCAGTTCTTTGTGTACATCCCCGTGTTTGCGCTGTTCTTCCTGCTGAACAATTCGAAGATCATGGCGTCGATGCGCACGGAAGCGACGTACAAGAAGGGCTTTGCGGGCTTTATGGGCAACTGGTGGCGCAACGCGCTGCTGATGGTCGGCGGCATTCTGCTGATCGTTCTGATCGAGTACATCCCATTCTTCATGGGCATCGGACCGGGCGCGGACGTACTGTTCGGCTCCACCTTCGGCGGACCGTTCATGTCGCTGCTGATCCTGTTCGTGCCGCAGGTCATCGTGTTCAGCGTGCTGTGCACCTACTTCTACCGCCGCACCGGCAGCGTCTATGTCGGCGCACTGTTGGTGGCGTCGCTCGCTGCGTGGATCGTCACCGGCGGTTCGTCGATGCTGTAAAGATACCGCAAAGGGCTGCTCTGAAAAACAGAACAGCCCTTTTTTATGTCAATATTCTGTTTTGGGGACGCTTTCGATGCCGTAAGTCTGCATGAATTCGTCGAGATCATGTTGACAACGAATCAGCATATATTCGGTATACCGGCCGGTTTTACGGTCCTTGAAGCCCGCCGTAGTCTCGCCGGTGCAGATGCTCCTTTTGAGAACCGGCTCCTGTGTTTCGGCGTCATACTGCGGCGTCGGTTTCTTTTTTCTTCCGAACATACGGCTTCTTCCCTCCCTTTCCCTCGGTTTGCTTTGCTTTGGTCTGCGGCTTCTTCTCCTCGAATTTGAACACGATTTTGTTGTTTTCGTCGAGCAGCAGATGCGCGCGGAACGGCTTGTTTGCCTTGCTTTTGAAACCGGAGATCAGCCCTGTGTCGCGCTCTATGAGGAGCTTTTTCAGCTGATTCTCGGTGAGCTTTTTCTTGCAGATCGTACCGACGGAGAATTTGCAGCCCTCCTTGTAGCCGCTGCAGCCGTAGCCCCAGTCGTACGCCTTCATTGGCTTTTTGCAGATCGGACACGGAATGATCTCCTTCGGCTGTTCCGTGGCTTTGAGCCCTTCGGCGACCGGCGCGGCTTCGATTTCTTTGCACCATGCAGCGACCGTGCGTTCGATGTCGTATTGAAACGCGTTTGCGTCCTCGTTGCCGCGCTCGATTTCATGGAGCCGCTTTTCCCACTTCGCGGTCAACGCGGGCGATTTGATTGACTCGACGGTGAGGCTTTGAATCAGACCGATGCCCTTGTCGGTGGCGGACAGCGTCTTTTTGCTGCGTTCGACGTACCCGCGCGTGATCAGCGTTTCGATGATCGCGTCGCGCGTAGCGGGGGTGCCGATGCCCGCGACGCTCGGATCGGCAAGAATCTTTTTGAGTTCCTCGTCCTCCAGCTCCTTTCCCGCGGCGATCATCGCGGCAAGCAGCGTCTTATCGGAGTAGTGCTTGGGCGGCTCGGTCTGCTTCTCCTTGCTTTCATACGTGCCGGTGACGGTTTCACCTTTTTGTAGATTCGGCAGCGTCGTTTCCTTGTCCTTTCCGGTGACCGCCATGTAGCCCGCGTCGATGATCGAGCTGCCGCTTGCCGTGAATGGCTCTCCCGCGACCTCGGTCGTGACCGTCGTGCGGTTCAGTACCGCGTTTCCGTAGAGCATGCAGATCACGCTCTTGCAGATGAGATCGTAGATCTTCGCCTGATGCCCCGAAAGGCTCTTCGGTTTTGTCGTCGTCGGAATGATCGCAAAGTGGCTCTCAACCTTTTTGTCATTGAAGTACCGCCATTTCGGAAAACTGCGCGGTCTGCCCTCGATCAGCGGCGCATAATCGGCGTTCTCCTTAAGGCTGTCCAGCACACGGTTGACGGTCGGGACCATGTCCTCGGTGAGATAGCGCGAATCGGTGCGCGGATAGGTCGTATAGCCGCCGTCGTACAGCGCCTGCGCCGCCTGCAGCGTTTCCTTCAGCGTCATGCCGTACTTCGCGTTCGCATCCATTTGCAGCGCCGACAAGCTGTACAGCTGCGGCACGCTGCGCTCCTCGCGTTTTTCCGTGATCTCGGTGACCGTGCCGGCATTGCCTTTGATCTTTTGCAGGATCGCATCAACCGCGTCGCGGCTTGAAAAGCGCTTGGCTTTATGCGTTGCGGGATAGGTCTCGCCCGCCGCGGTCTGGAACACGGCGTCGAGCGTCCAATAGGTCTCTGGCTTGAAATCGCGAATCGCGAGCTCGCGATCGACGAGCATCTTCAGCGTCGGCGTCTGTACGCGTCCGATGCTCAGAACCTCGCCGCGTATGCGCTGATGCAGGGTCATGGCGACGGTCAGATTGATGCCGACAACCCAGTCCGCGATCCCGCGCATGCGTCCCGCAGATTCGATGCTCTGTACCTCGCTGCGGTCCCTGAGTTTCGAAAACGCGTCCACAATGCCTTCCTTCGTCTGCGAAGCGAAGCACACGCGCTTGACCGGCTTATTGCAGCCCGCAAGCTCGTAGATGTAGGAGAAGATGACCTCGCCTTCGCGGTCGAAGTCGGTGGCGTTGATAATCCAGTCACTCTTCGAAAACAGTTTTTTCACCAGGGCGAACTGCTTTTTGGTGCGTGCATCGAAGGCGTTGCCGTTTTCACGCAGCTTGAGTTCGTACGGCTTGGGCACAAACGGACGCGGCATGCGCCGCCAGTTCGCGTACGCGGGATCGTAGTCCTTCGCGTCCTTCAGCTGCACCAGATGCCCGAAGCCCCAGGTCACATAGCATTCCTGTCCGTCGAACTGAATCTTCAAGAATCCGTCCTTGTTCTGCTGCGTCTTGACCGCCTTTTCGTTGGCTTTGAGCGTCGCAAAGGAAACCTCCTTGCCGGAGGCGAGCGTAATTCTATCGAGCGCCGCCGCGATCTTATTGCCGACGTCCGGCTTTTCCGCAAGTATCGTAATCATGAATCGGTTCCTTCCTTTGTCATCTTGACGCGGAACGAAATGGTCCGCGGCGTCGGGAGCGTATCAAACTGCACAAGATACGCGTCTTGCTCCGCATTGACGTCAAGCACCGTGCCCTTGCCGATCAGCACATGATTGACGCGATCGCCGACCCGAAAGCGTAAAGCGTCCTCGCTGTCGTTCAGATACCGCTCGGTGTTGCGGATAAAGGTCCTTGCGTCACGGATCAGGCCCTCCGCGGGCGGTGCGGTGTGCTCCAACAGATGCGGGTCGATATCCAGCAGGAAGCGCGACGGATAGCGCGGTGTGTTGTCTAAGTTTCGCCCCGCCGCCTCCGTAAGGTACAGCCGCTTTTCTGCACGCGTCATCGCGACGAACGCAAGCCTGCGCTCCTCCTCCATTCCCGCAAGCGTGCGGACCTTGCGCGACGGGAACACGCCCTCGTTCATGCCGATCAGAAACACGTACGGGAATTCGAGTCCCTTTGCTGCGTGCACCGTCATGAGCTTGACCCGATCGCCCGCGTCCGCCGTGTCGCTGTTGGTAAACAAGGCGACGTGCGCAAGATAGTGCTCGAGCGTGACCTCCTCGCCGCAGGTCGTTTCGTATTCGTAAACCGATTGCTTGAGCTCGGCAAGGTTGTCAAGCCGCTCCTGACTGCCTTCGGTGCGCAGCATGGCTTCGTAGCCGCTTTCGTCAAGGATCGCGGAGAGCACCTCGGACACGGGACGGTTTGCATACGTGGCGTTGAACCGGTCGATAAGCTTCACAAACGACGCCGCCTTGGTGCCCTTCATAGGCTCTGCATCGAGATTGTGCCTTAAAGCGATATAGAGCGAACAGCCGTGTTGTTCGGCATACTCCTCCAGAAATTTCATGCGGCGATTGCCCAGATTGCGTTTCGGCGTGTTGACAACGCGGCGGAACGATAGGTCATCAGAATACGCGATCATACGCAGATACGAAAGCGCATCTTTGATTTCCATGCGTGCAAAGAACTGCACGCCGCTGTAAATCGTATAGGGCAGCTTTGCCTTCAAAAAGACCTCCTCGACCTGCCGCGTCAGATAATGCGCACGGTACAGCACCGTGATATCGCGATAGGCGACGCCCTTTTCGTGCAGAGCGTGAATCTCGCCAGCAATCCACTGCGCCTCGGCTTCCGCGTTCTTCGCATGATGGCAGAGCACGGATTCCCCATGCGGCAGCATCGGAATCAGATCCTTTTTGATGCGGTTTTTGTTGGCTGCAATCAACGAATTGCACACGGCAAGAATCTCGGGCGTGCTGCGATAGTTCTCGTTCATGAAGATCGTCTTCGTGCCCGCGAAGCGCTTGTCGAAGTCCAAAAGATAACGCACGTTCGCGCCGCGCCAGGTATAGATCGTCTGATCCGGATCGCCGACGATAAACAGGTTTTTGTGATAACCGCACAGGACCTCCATCAGCTCATACTGCAGCGCGTCGATATCCTGAAACTCGTCGATCATGATGTATTCCAAACGCTTCTGCCACTTCAGACGAATATCATCATGCTCGCGGAAAATGTAAAGCGTGAATTTGATGAGATCGTTGTAATCGAGCCCGAAGCACTTCTTTTGCTGATAGAGATACCCGTAAAAGAGGATATCCTGCGTGCCGACGGCGTTCAGATATTTTTCGCGCAGCGCGTCGAGCGAGAGATTCACGAGGTCCAGATAATACTCCGGCTTTTTGAACAGCTTTTGTATCTCGAACATATCGCGCGCATTTGCAAAGGTCATATCGCGCAGCGTCAGCCCGCGTTCCTCGTAGATAATCTTCAGCATGTCGTCGATGTCGGAATTGTCGAGCACCAGGAAGCTCTTCGGGTACTGCACCGCAAAGCTGTCCTCCTGCAGCACCGACACGCAGAAACCGTGGAACGTATTGATGTAGCCGGTGTCATTGTCGCCGGTCAGGTTGTGAATACGCTGGCGCATTTCGTTCGCCGCCTTGTTGGTAAACGTAACGCAGAGGATATTGCCCGGCAGAATGCCGTAATCGTTGACGAGGTAAGCAAACCGGTGCGACAGCGCGCGTGTCTTGCCTGAGCCCGCCCCCGCGACCACACGGATACAGCCCTCGGTCGACGTTACGGCTTTCGTTTGCGATGCGTTCAGGATCGGTTCATCCATTGGTTCTTCCTCCGCGTGTTGGTTCGCTACCATCATACCGCCGAATCCGTCCGCTTTCAAGCATTTTTTGTTCCGGCTCCCTTGACAAAGCAAACAGAGTTTCTATAATTTGGGTTGAAAGGAGCAAGCCATGCAGGAACGGACCCGAAAAAACCTGACCGGCGCATTCGCGTTTCTGACGCTGATGGGAATCGTCAGTCTGTTTTCCGATATGACGCACGAAGGCGCACGCAGCATCCTCGGCGAATACCTGAACCTCACCGGCGCGTCGGCGGCGACGATCGGGTTTGTGTCGGGTATCGGCGAACTGTGCGGATATTCGCTGCGGCTGCTGTCGGGCTTCGTTGCCGATAAAACCAAAAAGTACTGGACGCTTGTGATTGCGGGCTACGCACTGCAGGTGCTGGCGATTCCCGCGCTTGCGCTCGTGACCGAAAACGGTTGGGTGCTTGCCTGCGGGCTCGTGATCGTCGAGCGCATCGGCAAAGCGATCAAGAAGCCTGCCAAGAACACGCTTGTGAGCTTTGCGGCGAGCGAAACCGGCGTCGGCAAGGGATTCGCATATCAGGAATTTCTCGATCAGCTCGGCGCGTTTCTCGGTCCCGTGCTGCTGTTTCTGATGACGCTGCTGCTCGGCACGGAAAAGCTGTTTTCCACCTATCGGCTGTGCTTTTTGCTGCTCGGCATTCCGGCGCTGATTACACTCGCGCTCGTGCTGTTCTCGCGGTTCAGATACCCGCACCCGGAGCAGTTTGAAAAGGCTGAACCGAAAACGGAAGCCTTCCGCTTCCGCAAATCGTTCGTGTTCTATATGGCCGCGATCGCGCTGTTCGCGTTCGGGTTTGCGGATTTCCCTCTGATTACGCTGCACGCCGCCAAGACGCAGGCGTTCCCGACCGCGACGCTGAGCCTGCTCTATGCCGCGGCCATGGCGGTGGACGCAATCGCCGCGCTGATCTTCGGACGGCTGTTCGACAAGATCGGCCTGAAGGCGCTGATGCTCTCGACCATTTGCAGCGCGTTCTTCGCAGGGTTTGTGTTTCTCTCCGGCAACCCGATTCTCATCGGCGTCGGCATCGTGCTTTGGGGCGTCGGCATGGGCGCGCAGGAAAGCATCATGAAAGCCGCGGTCAGCACAATCGTTCCGCGCGCGCACCGCTCCGCGGGCTTCGGCATCTTCGAGACCGGCTTCGGCGTCGCGTGGTTTTTGGGCAGCTGGCTTTTGGGCGTGCTCTACGACTTGCAGCCGCTGTATCTCGTGCTCGTGTCTGTTGCGGCGCAGCTGCTTGCGATCCCCTTCTATCTGCTCTCGCAAAAAGCCGGCAAAACGGAATGAAGCATCCTGACAGAATCAATTCACAGAACAAACAGGAACGAAAAAGCACTTGCCGAAGCAAGTGCTTTTTTCTGGTACCCCCTCAGGGATTCGAACCCTGGACACCCTGATTAAGAGTCAGGTGCTCTAGCCAGCTGAGCTAAGGAGGCATATGGTGGAGCGGGAAACGGGGCTCGAACCC
>JAEEGL013286024.1_pt1 | contig 12257 bp, 8 predicted proteins | sample 9134231 | NCBI WGS metagenome assembly JAEEGL01 (sample SAMN16246548, study PRJNA631951) | gut metagenome | biome: gut microbiome; feature: rumen; material: fiber-attached | host: Bos | place: Iran: Karaj | collected 2018-10
GAAGTCCGTTTAGTATTGATAGAACCTCTTCATGGCTTTGTCCAGATGGCATTGCCATACGAACCAAAGGATAAGAATGAGGTTATTGACTGGAAGGAAGTCCGTGCCTATCCAAAGATTGGCGGAGAATGTTTCGATTCATTGTATTTGGGCATCAATATCGAAAAAGAAGAAAAAGAGAAAATCATCAAGGTTGCCAAAGAGCGCAACCCGGATATAAAAATTTACCAAATGACAATAGATCCAGAGGCTTTTAGGCTGAAGGGAGAATTAATTTGAAATATGGCAAAGAAGATAATAAAAGAAAAAGCAATAGAAGAGGCTTTGTGGGAGTCAGCGAATAAACTGCGTGGCTCAGTCGAGCCCTCTGAATATAAGCATGTGGTACTGAGTCTCATTTTCCTGAAATACGCCAACGATCGTTTTACAGAGCGGCGCAATGAATTGGTGGCTGATGGCAAGGAGGCTTTTGCAGACAATCCCGTTTTTTACAATGCCAAGAATGTCTTTTATCTGGAGCCCGAAAGCCGTTGGGATTATCTGATTGAAAACTCTAAGCAGAATGATATTGCCATTAAGATAGACAAGGCTTTGGCAAAGGTAGAGCAGAGCAACCCGACTTTAAAGGGTGCACTCCCCAGCAATTACTATGCTGGCCTATCATTAGACCGCACAAAATTAGCAGCCTTGCTTGATGAAATTAACAAAATTGATACGCTGAAAGACCCAGAGAATGATCTCATAGGTCGTGTCTATGAATACTTCCTGGGTAAGTTTGCAATTGCTGAGGGAAAGGGTAAAGGAGAATACTATACCCCTAAAACCATTGTCAACCTCATTGCCGAGATGATTGAGCCTTATCGTGGCAAGATTTACGATCCTTGTTGTGGATCTGGTGGTATGTTCGTGCAGAGTATGAAGTTTATCGAGGCGCATCATGGCAACAAGCGCGACATCTCTGTCTATGGACAGGAATATACCAATACCACTTACAAACTAGCAAAGATGAACCTTGCCATTCGTGGCATTGCCTGTAACCTGGGCGAGATGGCTGCTGATACGTTCCACAACGACCAGCACAAGGACTTGAAGGCTGATTTTATTATGGCCAATCCGCCTTTTAATCAGAAGGCATGGCGAGCAGAAAATGAACTCAAAGACGATCCTCGTTGGGTGGGTTACGACGTTCCTCCTACAAGTAATGCCAACTACGGTTGGATTCTAAATATTGCTTCTAAACTTTCTGCTAATGGTGTTGCAGGTTTCCTCTTGGCTAATGGCGCATTGAGCGATAGCGGAACTGAATTGGAAATTCGTAAACAGCTGTTGCAAAACCATCTTGTAGAGGCAATTGCTATTTTGCCTCAGAATATGTTCTATTCTACAGGTATTAGTGTTACTCTGTGGATATTGAATAATAACAAGAAGGCTCGAACTGTTGAACAGAATGGAAAGTTGGTTAAGTATCGTTGTCGCGAAAACGAGGTGCTTTTCTTAGACTTGCGTCAATGGGGTGAGCCTTATGAAAAGAAGTTTGTTCAGTTCTCGCAAGAACAAATCGCTAAGATTGCAGAGAATTTCCACAATTGGCAGCGTGAGGGGTATGAACAAACCTATCATAATGAACCCGAATACTGCTATTCTGCCACTCTTGAAGAAATAGAGCAGAAAGGCTGGAGCCTTGTTCCAAGTAAATACATAGAGTTCAGGGATCGCGATGAGAATGTTGATTTTAACTCGAAGATGTTACAGCTACAGAAAGAGATGCATGAACTGATGATAGAACAAGAAAAGAGTAATAAGGAATTAAGAGAACTCTTTAGTAGCTTTGGATATGCAATTGACTAAATATAAATTAGGCGACTTAATTGTTCAACGCAGAGAGAAGAACAATAATTTCGATGTTCCAATTCGGGGTGTATCGAGAGAAGGTTTTATTATGCCAAAACAACAGGAGGCAGATACCAGTATATATAATGTATTCTATAAGAATGATTTTGTTTTTAATCCTGCTCGAATGGAGTTGAACTCAATTGCATTAAATCTTGAGTTCGAAAAGGCTCTATGTTCATCTTTATATGAGGTGTTTTATATAAAGGATGAGAACGTATTATTACCAGAATTTTTAAACTTACATATCAAAAGGGATGAATTTGCAAGGCATTGTGAATATATCGGCTCTGGTTCTGCTAGAGAGTATTGTAGATTTGCTCATATATCAGAATTCGACATTGATTTGCCTCCATTAAGTGTTCAAAAAGTAATCGTTGAAGCAGATAGATTGTTAAAACGGAGAATTGCATTAAATGAGCAAATGATTCAGAATCTCGAAGCCACAGCCCAAACCCTCTACCGCAAAATGTTCGTTGATAACATCGACAAAGAAAATCTTCCCGATGGTTGGCGAATGGGATTATTATCAGAAATTGCGTCATTGAAAGCAGGAGGAGATAAACCAAAAGAATTCTCAGAAGTAAAAACAGAGATATATAATGTCCCTGTTTATGCTAATGGTATTGAAAATAAAGGAATATTTGGTTATACAGTTAAACCGGTTATTCGGTCTAAAAGTATTACTATCTCTGCACGAGGTACAATAGGATATTGTTTCCTAAGAAAAAAACCTTATGTGCCAATTGTTAGGCTAGTTGTTATTATCCCTAAGGATGAAATTACAACGCAATATTTATATTATTATCTTGATTCTTTAAATCTTAAAGGTTCTGGTTCTGTTCAAAGTCAGTTGACAGTTCCGGATATTGAGAATATAGAAATAGTAATTCCTCCCTATCAACTTTTACAAAGGTTTAATGATGACATAGAGGTAATTGATAAATCAATAGAGATAAGAGAACAAGAAAATATTAAACTAACAGAATTACAGTCTTTGCTTTTGGCGAAGATGGGGCAATGATAAAGTATGATGGTATGGCTAATAATTACATTGAACCTAAAAAAGAATTGATAAAGTATACTTGTCCACATTGTAATACGATTTCACAAGTGGAAAAGGACTCTCATGTTTTCCAAAGTGATTATCAAAGCTCAACTTCTGGACGGGGAGTTGTTGCTCGGAATCGATTGACAATTCATAGGTGCCAATGTTGTGGCAAGAAGATTCTTTGGATTGATAATAACTATGTATATCCTGATATCGTTGCAGAAGAAGCTAATCCTGATATGCCAGAACCTGTAAAGCAACTCTATAATGAAGCAGGGCTTATATACAACAAGTCACTACGGGCTGCATGTGCTTTACTGCGTCTTGCAATAGATAGATTATGTAATGAACTTGGCGAAACAGATAGAGATATTAATAAGAATATTGGAGCCCTTGTTAAAAAAGGATTGCCTCAATCCGTACAACAGGCGTTGGATGTTGTTCGTGTAGTGGGAAATAAAGCAGTGCATCCTGGACAGATTTCATTTGACGTAGATGACAAAGCAACAGCAACAATGCTCATGCGTCTACTAAACATTATCGTAGAAAGAATGATAACAGAACCAAATGAAATTAATTCATTGTACCAAGGACTTCCTGAATCAGTTAAAGAATCAATAGAAAAAAGAGATAAATAAGTTATGGATAATGCATATTACATATTAGCAAAAGAGCAAATAGACATTGAACGATTACATATTTGCACATGGGATTTCCCCAACGAATCATCATATATAGAATTTGGTGTGGAGTTCTCATATGAGTTTTTTACAGAGGATTCTCTTGTCTTATATTTGGCGGTCCCATTTGTTAAGAAAGGCGATCCTGTCTCCTGCTTGTTGAAAAACCTATCAGACAGGGCTAATGGCCGTTTTATATTTAATGATGTTGTTAGTGGTATAGACAATGTAGGAGAAGATTCAAGGGACGGCAGTATTTTAAAATTTGAGAAACGGGATAAACTAACGGTGCTTCCATGCGATATTAATATTAATGACGGGCTTATCTCATTTGGAATTAAAAAACCAAATAGATATGAAGGTAATCTATATTTTCGAGTTTTAATCAAACTTGAGAAAAACACCGTTGCTCTTAAAAAGAGAGGAATAGCTCAAACAACCTACATCTATGACTTTAAAATAAATGAGACACGTAATCTTCCTCAAGGGGTCTATGATTTAAAGAAGAATAGTGGTTTGGAAATTTGTAAAGTAAAAAATGTTTTTTGCCTACATGCGATTCCTGATAATTTTGTTTTTAGTTTTGTTGATTCTTCCAAATTAAAAAACATAAGGAAGTTGGAAACCTCTGCCTTTCAAAATTATCTTCCTGAGATTAAAGGAATCAGTAGGGATTGTTATAATATTATGTTTTTGAAAGATAGTGGAAAGGATAGTTATTCTCTTTTCTCTATTTGTACGGAAGAGACTATTGGCTCAAAACAAATAGCATTGGCTGTCGGAGCGAACATTTTATGTAGTTTACTATTTGCCCTTGCATCTTTGAGATTTGTCAAAGACTCCACCATAGAATGGTATCAGCAGATTCCTTGGGAATATTGGGGAGCATTTGCTATATTGATAGTTTTATGCATATACTTATTCACGCCATTAAAAAAACATATTAAAATATGAAGGCATTATTAGACACAAATATAATTATTCATAGAGAGGCGAATAGAATCGTTTCTCAAGATATTGGCATTCTCTACCGTTGGTTGGATAGAGGGCAGTACACGAAGTGTATTCACTCTGCAACCATAGAAGAAATTAAAAAGAATTCGAATAAAGAGACTGTTGATTTGTTTCTGGTTAAATTGGAAAGCTATGAAGTAGTAGATATACCTTCGCCACTTCAAGAAGAAGTTAAGACTGTTTCGGAACGTATTGATACGACGGACAACGATAAAACAGACACCATGCTGTTGAATGAGGTCTATGTCGGACGGGTTGATATATTAATTACAGAAGATAAGAAAATCCATCGTAAAGCACTGGAACTGGGAATTCAGGATAAAGTGTTCACTATTGATTCGTTTTTAGAGAAGACCTTTGCAGAACATCCTGAACTTGTCAACTATAAGGTTCTGAACGTCCAAAAATTGAAATTCGGGAAGATCAACCTTAATGACACTTTCTTCGATAGTCTAAAAGAAGATTACGAAGGCTTTGATAAATGGTTTCTGAAAAAGTATGATGAAGAAGCATATATCACCATTAATTCCAACAATGGTATGCTTTTATCATTCTTGTACCTTAAAGTAGAAGATGAAAATGAGAATTACTCAAACGTGACTCCTGTACTACTGCCTAAGCGCCGATTAAAGATAGGAACGTTTAAGGTAATCAGTAATGGATTCCGTCTCGGCGAACGATTTATCAAAATTATTTTTGATAATGCTTTAAAAAATCATGTTCAGGAAATATATGTAACAATCTATGATAAGCGTCCAGAGCAGCGAAGACTCATAGAATTGTTGGAACAGTGGGGCTTTATTTTATGGGGAGTAAAAGGAGAAGAACAGGTTTATGTTAGAGATTTCTCTCCCCAATTTGATGTTACCAATTTAAAAGCTTGCTTCCCTTATATTTCAAAAGAAAAGAGTGTGTATATTGTTCCCATCTATCCTGAATACCATACGGAACTTCTTCCTGATTCTATATTGAACACAGAGTCACCAGAAGAGTTTATTGAAGATTTTCCCCATCGGAACTGTATCAATAAAGTGTATGTTTCAAGGGCAATGGAACCATATCCCGTTGCTGGTGACATTTTGGTTTTCTATCGAACAGGAGGCTATTATAAAAGCGTTGTTACGACAATAGGTGAGGTTCAAGAAACGAAGTTTGATTTTCAAAATGAAGATGACTTTATTCTATATTGTCGTAAAAAGAGTGTTTATCCAGAGCAATCATTGCGAGAAATGTGGAGGTATTCAAGGAGAAGACCATTTGTAGTGAATTTCTTGTATGCATACTCTTTCCCTCATAGAATAAATATGGAGAAACTGATTGACTTAAAAGTGTTGTTAGGCGTTAATGATGCTCCACGAGGTTTTAAGCCTATTACAAAAGAGCAGTTTGAAATAATTTTAAAAGAAACGAAGAGTGATGAAAGTTTTATTATCGATTAAACCAGAATTTGTAGAGAAGATATTTGCAGGAACAAAGAAATACGAATTTCGTAAGTCTTTGTTTAAAAGGAGTGATGTGAAATACGTAGTTATTTATGCATCTGCTCCTATAAAACGTGTAGTCGGTGAATTTGAAATCGACGATATATTATCTGATGATGTGAATACCGTATGGGAACTAACAAAAAAGCATTCAGGTATTACTAGGGCTTTTTATAATTCGTATTTTCAAAATAGAAAAATAGCAAATGCCATACAAATAGGGCATTTAACAAAATATGAGAAAACAAGACCCCTGTCAGACTATCATATCCATCAGGCTCCGCAATCATTCTGTTATATTTAAGATAATTATTTGAAAGGATGGCTAATAACGAACCACAATACGAAACAATGCCAGAGCACTGTATGTTGTGCTTCAATGATGATTGTGCGGTGGCAGATTAATAATATAGAGTTATGAAGGAAGGATATTTGGATTTTGACGAGTATATACGTCAAGGGGAACCAGATAAGAAAGAAAAGGCTTCTTTCTGGCAGACCGCTATAGGACTGCAAGCAGTAGATGGTCTGAAAACATCAGACTATCTAAAGGAAACGGCTCGCAAGCATATTGAGGGTGATATTGATATCGACCAGGCACGTGAACTAATCAAGACCTATTATCAATCAAAAGCAGTACGCGAGCCCGACGATGATGAGAAACAAGAAGCAGATAAGGTTTCTGCCAATATCACCAAGATTCTCTCTTCAAAAACTTTCGATTTCAGCACCAATGGACTTATATCTCTGCACAGGCGTATATTCGATGGTGTGTTTAAGCATGCAGGCAAAATCCGCGATTATAACATTACCAAGAAAGAATGGGTGCTTGAGGGTGATACTGTAAACTATCTGAACTATGAGGATCTGCGTCGCGCCATAGATTACGATTTGGAACAGGAACGCAAGTTTAGCTATAAGGGCATTTCGCAAGATGCGATGGTTGCCCATATAACCAACTTTGTTTCTGGTCTATGGCAGATACATGCTTTTGGCGAGGGAAATACTCGTACTACAGCTGTGTTCACTATACTTTATCTGCGCCATATAGGTTTTGAGGTTAGCAATGATATGTTTGCCCAGCACTCTTGGTATTTCCGTAATGCATTGGTGCGTGCAAACTATAAGAATGCAGTTAAGGGCATCGATTATTCTCCTGTGTACTTAGAGCGTTTCTTCCGCAATCTGCTTCTTGGAGAGCAATGGGATTTACGCAACCGCTATCTACATATTAATCCAACTAAGGAGTGGGGCGAACAACCAAATCTTGATACCCGAACAAGTAGCGAACAAGTACCCGAACAAGTACCCGAACAAGTTCGAGACTTGTTGCATACCGATAATCCTCTGGTTATAGGATTGATAAAAGAAATTGGAGATAAAGAACTGTCTATTGCAGACATAATGAAAGCCTTGGGTCTTAAGCATAGACCAAACTTCTTAGAATACCATTTGAATCCAGCGATCAAGGAAGGATTTGTGCGTATGTTATATCCTGATTCTCCACGTCATCCACGTCAGAAATATCTGCTTACGGTAAAGGGACTTGCATTATACATAGAAATAACGAAATAGATAATAAGCCTATGTCATACTTCAATGAACACGCCTTGGAAATGGGCATCATGGAGCTGTTCGAGCAGCAAGGGTATAGCTGCCAGAACGGCGAGACGATACATAAAGAGTTATCGGATGTGTTGCTTCGTGATGACTTGAAGCTGTATCTGATGGACAGATATAGTGCTGAAGGTATCACTGCGTTGGAAGTGAAACGCGTGATAGCGAAGTTGACAGCAGATAATGGCGCACCTTTGTATCAGCAGAATGCCCATACCTATAGGCTGATGACAGAGGGCTTTACGATTAAGCGTGAAGATGCATCGAAGCCAGATTTGTTCGTTGAAGTTATAGACTTTAAGCATATAGAGCGCAACATCTTCAAGGTGGTAAATCAGCTGGAGATCAAAGGTGCAGAAAAGCGTATTCCTGATGGCATTGTTTACTTGAATGGCCTGCCAGTTGTGGTGCTGGAATTTAAAAGTGCCGTGAAGGAAGATACCACCATCATGAATGCCTATACGCAGCTGACGGTACGCTATCGTAGAGATGTACCAGATTTGTTCCGCTATAACGCTTTTATTGTAATTAGTGATGGCGTGAATAATAAATATGGTACGCTGTTCTCTGATTATGAGTTCTTCTATGCCTGGCGTAAGATAGAGCGAACCGACAGGCCTGGTGATGGTATCAACTCATTGCATACTATGATGCAGGGTTTGTTCAGAAAGGAAAGACTGCTGAGTGTAATCAAAGACTTTGTTTTCTTCCCTGACACATCGAAGACTGAGACTAAGATAGTATGTCGCTATCCGCAGTTCTTTGCCACCCATAGGCTCTATGATAACATTTTGGAGCACTCGCATATCAATATTCATGGTGATGGTAAGGGTGGTACTTATTTTGGCGCAACAGGTTGCGGTAAGAGTCTGACTATGCTTTATCTGACACGTGTGTTGATGAGAAGCAAACATTTGGCGAGTCCTACCATTGTGCTGATTACAGACCGTACCGACCTTGACGACCAGCTATCAGGATTGTTCCTGAATGCTAAGCAGTTTATTGGCGATGAAACAGTAGTGAATGTGGAATCACGCGAAGAATTGGGTAAATTGCTAAGAGGCAGAAAGAGTGGAGGTGTGTTCCTGACTACGATTCAGAAGTTTAGTGAGGACATCAATTTGCTTTCTGACAGAGCGAATATCATCTGCATTTCAGACGAGGCACATCGCTCACAAACAAATATTGAACAGAATATAGAGATAACGGATAAAGGAGTAAAGCGTAATTATGGTTTTGCGAAATATCTGCACGACTCGTTGCCTAATGCCACGTATGCAGGCTTTACGGGTACACCCATTGATGCAACGATAAACGTATTTGGAGATGTGGTGGATGCCTACACGATGACAGAATCTGTGGCGGATGGTATAACTCGTAGAATTGTTTATGAGGGTAGAGCCGCCAAAGTATTTGCTGACCATAAGCAACTGGAGGCGATTGAGGCTTATTATAAACAATGTGCTGAGATGGGCGCCAACGAATACCAGATAGAGGAAAGCAAAAAGGCCGTTACCCAAATGGATAAGATTCTGGGTGACCCACAGCGATTGGCAGTAGTGGCCAAGGATTTCGTGGAACACTACGAAAAGCGCATAGAGGAAGGCAGTACGGTTTGTGGTAAGGCTATGTTTGTTTGCTCGAACCGTTTCATAGCTTACGACCTCTATAAACAGATTATCGCCTTGCGCCCTGAATGGGCAGAAAAGGTTGGCGATAGCGACCATACACCAGTAGAGCGCATCAAACTGGTAATGACGCGCGAAAAAGATGATGATCCCAAACTGCGTGAGTTAATAGGCTCAGACGAAGATAGGAAGGCACTTGATGTATTGTTCAAGAATCCGGAATCGAACTTTAAGATAGCGATTGTGGTATCCATGTGGATTACTGGCTTCGATGTGCCTTGTCTCGATACGATGTATATTGACAAACCTTTGCAGAAACACACGTTGGTGCAGACGATTTCACGAGTGAATCGTGTATATGAGGGTAAGGACAAGGGCCTGGTGGTGGATTATATCGGCATCAAAACCAATATGAATAATGCCCTGAAACAATATGCAGGTGGTGGCGACCTTGGGGATAATGTGGAGACCATCGAGCAGAGTGTGACGATGGTGAAGGATGAGTTGGATATCCTGCGCAGGATGTTCGCTTCGTTTGATTACTCGAAGTTTTCGACTGGTACGCCATTGGAACAATTAGAGTGCTTGAAGCATGCTGCTGAATTTGTGCAGGCAACTGAGAAGACGCAAAATCAGTTTATGGGTCACACAAAAAAACTGAAGTCGGCCTTCAACCTCTGTTCGAATCATGAAGCCATCACAGACGAAGATCGTGAAAATATTCACTTCTTTACTGGTGTGCGTTCTATCATCTATAAACTGACCAAGGGCGATGCCCCTGATGCCTCGCAGATGAATCGCAAGGTGAGCCAGATGATTGCGGAGGCGTTGCAATCGGAAGGTGTAGAAGAAGTGGCTCAGGTAAATGCCAATACCAAGGACTTGGATTTGCTGAGTGCAGACTATATGGCGCGACTTGAGAAACTGAAGTTACCTAATACAAAAGTAAAGCTGATGGAGAAGCTGCTACGTACTGTGATTACCGACTTTAAGAAGGTGAACAAGATGAAAGGCGTAGATTTTACGAAGCGGCTGAATGCACTGGTGATGAAGTATAATGACCGTAGCGACAATGCCATCTTTGCAGAAGAGGTGCTGAATGAGGTTGCCAAACAGATGGCGGAACTGTTGCAGGAGGTGAACAAGGAGAAGAAGTCATTCAAGGATTTGGGTATTACCTACGAAGAAAAGGCTTTTTATGACATACTGAAAGAGATAGCTCATAAGTTTGGTTTCGAATATCCTGAAGAAAAGTTGATTCCACTATCTGCTGCCGTCAAGAAGATGATAGACGATAAGTCGCGCTATACCGATTGGGCCAATCGTTCAGACATCAAGGCAGAGTTGCAGATGGATTTGATTCTGATTCTCGCAGAACACGGATATCCACCAGTTCCACAGGATGATGTGTTCAAGGAAATCTTTGAGCAGGCCGAGAACTTCAAGAAATACGAGCAGGAAAATGATTCCAAAGAAAATGCATCTGTGACACTTCGCAAATTGGAAAATGTTGAGGATGACCGCGATGTGCGCAACCTCATTTTCAATCGTCTGCACATGGATACTGATATAAGTGATGGTGAATTGCAACGAGAGACCATCGAACTTTATGGAGAGCGTTATCCAAATATGTCCCTTAATGACTGGCGCCATATTATCGAGGCATACACTCCAATGATAAGAGAGGCTGTTTCGTCAAAAGCCAGGGAGGTGTCAATACAGCCCAAACAATTGAGCATAGCAGCAGAGCCATCCACAGAAGAATAGAGATAAAAAACAATAGGAAAAGATTATGAAAGGAACAGCATCACATCTACTGGAATTCCTCGAAGGAGCTAGGAAGAGATTCATTATACCCGTATATCAGAGAAATTACGACTGGAAACGGGAAAACTGCAAACAGTTGTTTGATGACCTCGTAAGCGTTATCAAAGAAGAAAAATCCACCCATTTCTTTGGAAGTATTGTTTCGTATGCACATAGCAGGGACGAGGTAGTACTGATAGATGGACAACAACGTATAACCACTATATCGCTCATCCTTATTGCGATGATCAACGCAATGAAAAAAAGCGTATGTGTGCCTGAAGATTCAAGATTGGCAGAGATACTGGAAGATACCTATATTGTTGATAAGTACAGAAGGGAAGAGCGCAAGGTAAGGTTGAAGCCCTTCAGAGATGATTGCACAGCTTTCGATAGATTAATTTATAATGAAGAGGATGAGTATATCCAAGACTCGAAGGTAACTATTAATTATAAGTACTTCTATGATAGAATCGTTCAACAGCAGGAACTGACTTTGGATGATTTATATAAGGCTATTGATAGCCTTGAAATAATCGACATAGAACTTGAGCCGCAACATGGCGATAATCCTCAGTTGATTTTCGAGAGTCTGAACTCTACGGGGTTGGATTTGACGGAAGCAGACAAGATTAGGAACTTCGTGCTGATGAACTTGGCACCCAATATTCAGGAACAATTCTACGATAAATATTGGAATAAGATTGAGAAATGTAGTGGCAACGAACTGGATAGTTTCGTCAGGAATTACCTTACTATCAAGCAAGGTGTAATCCCTAATCAAAAGAAGATATACTTTGCATTTAAGGAATACACCAAGCGATATGATGGCATCGAAGAGGTGCTGAAGGAAATGCTTATTTATGCCAATACCTATCGTGACATTAAAGAGTATCAAGTAGGCGACAAAGATACTAATGAAATAGCCAAAAGGTTGGATTTGCTGGACATGACAGTAGCCTATCCTTTCTTAATGGCATTTCTGGTATATGCTAAGGAGGTGGAACTGCCTTTGTCGGAAATTCATCAGGTCTTTGCATGTATTGAGACCTTTATCTTCCGTCGCTTGATGTGCGACCTGCCTACAAAC
>JAEEGL014252470.1_pt1 | contig 12257 bp, 11 predicted proteins | sample 9134231 | NCBI WGS metagenome assembly JAEEGL01 (sample SAMN16246548, study PRJNA631951) | gut metagenome | biome: gut microbiome; feature: rumen; material: fiber-attached | host: Bos | place: Iran: Karaj | collected 2018-10
AAGGCGAAAGAAAGAGGTACTTGGCACTAAATATGAGCGCCAGAGATCATTAAGAGAGCGTGCGGAAAAGATACACATATGCAAATTTCAGATATGCGGATTCGATTTCGAAGAGAAATACGGTGAACTAGGAAGAGGATTCATAGAGGTGCACCATATCGTCCCATTGTACGCAAAGATGGTTCGGCGATAGTGAAACCGGAGACAGACCTGATACGCATATGTGCCAAGTGTCACAGAATGATCCACCATAAGAAGAATGCCATCTTGACTCCTGATGAATTGAGGAGGATAGTCAGCAGTATAAAACGATGCCCCGAGATGAATTTGAAGCATACAACACAGCGGCATACGATAACATCAGTCAAGCTGCAACTCATAAATCATGGAAGATTTAACAAATACGACTCAAAACTGACTAAATACTTTAATCTGTTTCTTCAAGTAATAGTCATCGGGTTTCTGGAAGGGGCCCTCCATAACAAGTTCGCATTCGCAAGGAAGGTCCAGTTCCGATATTGACACCGTGAAGGGCGTAATGGAGGAGAAGTCCGAGAGGATCATGCACGAGCGGGATGACAGGATAGAATAATAATGCCGGGCTGAAGAGTATCGAAGACTGTCGATCAGAACAGGAATGCATCACAATCCGGATGTTTGAAATCAGAATCGGACTGCCGCATCACGGGTTCGCGGACCTCAGCATCATTCCGCTGACGTTCATCATGAGTGGGATACCGAAGATAACATGAGACTTTGACCTTAAATCAATGCAATAATTAAAAAAATCCAACATTGTATATAAAATAAAATGAAACCTGATTGAAATAGGTATTGCAGTCTGGTATAGGACATGCATTCTATGTCGGCTCGTTAGGCAGAATGCCATTGGGGATGATTGGATGAAACATGAAGAACAAGCGCTTTCGGAGAGAGTCTGCAAGAATGGCATGATGGTCGAGACCGACAACTTGGTAGCAATTGAGGACCGCTATGTGAAATAGAAGATCAGGGCGTTTTATTACATCTCCGACGTTCATCTCAATAACAAGAGGGGGTACAAGAAGAACAAGATCGGGCTTATGAACGATATCGTCACCAGGCTCAGCTACAGCGAGCTGAGAAGAGAGGATGACGCGATCTACCTATTCTCAGGAGACACCGCAGACTCGGCGGGCGACTGCTGTCTGTTCTACAGAAGAATGGTGAAGGCGCTGCAAAATAAGAGGGTTGTAGCGGTGCTTGGAAATCACGAGATATGGAACAAGGGTGGCAGGGCGAGGACATATAAGGGGATCGTGAGCGAGTACCGCCGGAGGCTGGCTGACTGCGGGGTCACCCTGTTGAACAACGATTTGCTAATAATAGGTAAAAATTGTGTTCTAAAAGATAAGAGATGGCTGATGGACGCATCAGTCAAAGACATAGCGTTCGAATTAAGAGCAGCAGACGTGGCCATCTTCGGAAGCACGGGATTCGTAAAGGCAGAGGAGGAGGACGTTGCAAAGTATACAGGAATCTACGAAAAAGTGCTGAAGAGGAACGAGGAGATTGCCCTATGGAAGGATTTTAGAACGATATACGACAAGCTCACGATAGCAGCGCGCGGGAAACGTCTGATCGTTATGACGCATATGCCAGCATCTTTCTGGGGGGATGGAAGCCTAGTTCCTGGATGGACATATCTGGGAGGGCATACCCATATAAATCAGCTTTCGTACAGAGACGGAGCGAGGGCATATTACGACAACCAGGTCGGCTACAGCAGGAAGTCGATGTATTTCAACCGTTTCTACACATGCATCCGGAATTATTACTGCGATTTACTGCCAGATGGGATCCATAAGATTTCAAGGGATGATTACTACGACTTCTATCGTAGTCGCGAAACGACGATGGTATGCAACAGGGAAGGCCAATTCATAATGTTGAAGCGTGAAGGATGGCATATGTTCCTGCTGGAAAGAGGACGGTCGGAGCTCTTCATCTTGCAAGGGGGCAGAATAAAGAGGGCACAGCATAGCCTAGACTACTACTATGACAATCTTCCGGAGTTCGGGAGAAAGGTCAGAGAGATCATGAAACCATACATGGAATACATCAAGGACGTATCCAGGCGCGTCAAGCAAATCGGAGGAGACGGCTACATCCATGGATGCATAGTGGACATAGACTTCTACAACCACATATACGTCAATCCTGACAACGGGGATTTGGTCCCGTACTGGGCAGAGGACATGAGGGTGAAGAAGGCGTACAGGTCGATACAGACCCTATTGAAATACGAGAAGCCTGGGTTGTTGCATAACTATCTGATGTACGATCACGGGCTGCCAGCGAGATACGAAAAATTTGCTGCAGAAGCAGATTATGTGTATGTTCCAGAGACGTTCATGTACTCCATTTCAAAGAGGATAAAGGTCTTCCAGTTCTGCTATGATACAAAGATCATTCGTGATTGGGACGACAATATACTGGAAGCGGATACCAAGGCAGGATTGATGGACAAGACTGGCCAGTTTTCGATAGCCCAGAGCTTTACTTTGAATAAGAACTCAGATGGAGGGCCATTCAAAGGGATAGCAAAAAGAAATGACGCGAAATCCAGCACAGTGCTTAAGCGCGATGAGCAAGACGTTATTGGAACGATGGGTATGGTGAAAGCCCTACCGTTCGATGCGGATTATATCGTACTGTGCATGGACATGTGCGTGAAACTTGGAAAGAAGTTGTACAGGTGTGACGATCCCGCCATCATGGAATTTCATGAATACTGCAAAGGCCATGGCTTGATAGGTGACGTAGATATCGGAGCAACTAACACTGCCTTGATAAACACGAAAATCCAACTTTATGAAAACGATCCACTATGCTTTTGCAGCAAGAAAGAGCGCCTAGTGATCGGTATATACCGTGACTTTTACGGGAACAAGTTGGACGAGCAATCAATCCAGAGGGATGCCGAGGTGATTCGCAACAATCTGGAGTCAAAGAAAAAATGTAAATATAGCGATGGAAAAAGAATGAGAGGGAAGACCCGGAATCCTCGTCGCATCTTTCCATCATGAAGCTTACGGACCAACGATGGAAGTCCATAAATCCTCACCGATAAATGTATGCAAACGACCTTTGACAATCCCGTCATGACTGTACATTCTGATAAATTATCATCATTACAATGATTACAATGATTACAATGATTACAAAGATTACGATGATAACAGCATTCATTTTTTAAACAACAAAAGCAATCGATAATCATGGACGCTATGCCTCTGTGGGGGAAGCAGGGTAAGAATGGGGCCCATCTATTGGAGTATCATCTGATAGACACTGCATCCATAACCGAATAGTTCCTGCGGGCTGATAGAAGAGTTCTCGGATGCGTAACCAAGCCACTCGGCATATGTGGCGAGGATGCAGTGAATCTGATAACATTTCTGGCATCAGTTCACGACATAGGCAAAGCGAACATCAAGTTCCAGCTACAGAACGGAGAAGGGTACAGGCATGACATCGGCGGATGTGCCTTCCTCATGAATGAAAATGTGATCGAACTTTTCTACAGTGGATTGGGTTTGAGGGAAAAGCCTAGCAGAAAGACCAGGGAAAGAATTTACGGTCTAATATAGGCTGCATGCATGCACCACGGGTCCCCAAAGGATCATGGCAGATACGACGATGTATTCGAGAGTATTTTTGATGACGCTTCTATGGAATCGGCTCTGTCGTTGTTGGAACGGATGGTGCATATTTACGGACTGACAGCCGGAGATACGGGATGGGCAGAGTCAGAAAAAGACGAGTTCAAGCGCTTGACGAATCTGATATCTGGAATCATCAGCTTCTCGGATTGGGTGGCGTCAGGAGTATGCGAACCATTCGAAAACAGGATAATGGATCTGGAGAAGTATCGTGAGATTTCGATCATTCGTGCTTCCTCATTATTCGAATCCGATATGCTGGGGATCGGAAGGAAAGCAGTATCGAAAATGACATTCGTGGAGATGTTCGGATTCCTTCCATCGCCTTTACAGTCCAGCATCGGATCATTGAATACCGATGAGGCGCGCATGGTAATAGTCGAGGACGCCACTGGATCGGGAAAGACAGAAGCCGCTCTCAGCCTAGCGATGTCTCACTTGGCCGATTCTGACCTGAGCGGAATAACGTTCACTCTACCTACAACCTCCACAACCAATCTGATGTTCAAGCGTCTCAGCATGGATGCTAACGGTCGCACTGTATCATTGGCGCATGGGAATGCCAGATACTTTTTAGAGACCGAAGGGATCGACCTTTCTGGATCATGGGCGGTGGGAGGGAATAAATCCCTGTTCGCCAACGTCGCAGTCTGCACGCTCGATCAGGCATTGAGGGCAGTCATCCCCGTTCGCTACAATACGATGAAGCTCCTATCGCTGGTACGTCACGTCATCGTGATAGACGAGGTCCATGCATACGACGCATATACATTTGGTTTGATATGCAAACTCGTTTCGTTGTGCAAGCTCTATGGGATGCCTTTGATCATACTGTCGGCAACGATTCCTATAGCTATGAGGAAAGATCTGGTTGAATCCTTTGGGATTTCCGGATTCGAACCATCTTCTGCATTTCCATTGATCACGGTTTGCGGCGATGAGGCGAGAGAGGTTCTAGTAGACGCATCGGAGAGAAGCGTAAGGAAGGTGTCGACCCGGTATATTTCAGACCATAGCATCATAATCAAAGAGATGGTCAAACTGGCCGAAGAGGGCCTCAGGATTTGCTGGATTCGCAATACTGTTGATGATGCTATCGACGCGTATGATGAGCTGCCATGGCATAACAAGATTCTGATCCACTCAAGATTCATAATGAATGACAGGATCGAAAAGGAGGGCGAGATATTTCGCAGGTGCGGAAAGGGTGCGGAGCCAGGTGAAGGACTGATAGTTGTCAGCACGCAGGTGATCGAGCAATCAATGGACATACAATTCGACCGCATGTATTCCGACCTTGCGCCCATCGATTCTCTAATACAGCGCATGGGACGCGATCAGCGTTTCGGGGATTCACCGATACCATGTGAGTTCATAGTGAACGGTCCGTCTCTCGATGAGAAGACGGAAGACTGGTACTACTCTTATCTTCCCAAAGCGTCATTCGTCTATCGCAACCATTACTCGCTGTGGAGGACAGCCGAATTGATGACCAAAGGCGTCGTGAACATACCGAACGATTATAGGCAAATGATAGAGTATGCATATTCCGTCCCGGAAGACTCGGATCCTTTGTTCAAGAGGTACAAGGAATACAACGAGGAGAAGATAAGATCGAGATCCAATTCCGAATACGCATCGTTGGATCCGATGAAGATGTATGGATGCCAGCATGAATTGAGGGACGACAGCATAACGAATGCCGATGAGCCATCGACCCGTGAAACGGATGGGAGGACATTGGATTGCATACTGTTGGCAGAAGAAGATGGAAAGCACGTCCCTATTAGCGGGAATCCTCAAACAAGCGTGGTCAGCATCAAGCGCAAATATGTGCCCGACCACAGTGATGAATTCGATTATGGTAAATGGAAGTATTACGGGAAGATTGTGCTTAGAAAGTCTTTCATCTCGGGCAAGGAGACTTACAGCTCTGGGACCGGGATTGAATATACCAAAGAGAAAGGGGTGAGATATGTATAACATTCTGAAGGAGAAATGGATTCCCGTAGTAACGGAAACGGAATCCATCGAAATGATTTCCCCTGCGGAAATCTCCCGCAGAGAGAACGTGCCGTTGCGCGTATCGTTCGAACGTCCGGATTTCAACAGTGCGGTCACTCAGTTCCTTATCGGTGTGATGCAGACTGCCTTCATGCCCAAGGACAATGACGAGTGGCTAGACAGGATAGAGGCTCCGCCTTCTGAACAAGAATTACAAGAATCCTTGGACAGGATATCGAAAGCATTCGAACTCTACGGAGGGGATGAGAATTATATGCAGGAGCAGGGAATGGACGCAGATCCCTGTCTCATCTCATCTCTATTGATTACGAGTCCCGGGAAGAATACGATAAAGCAGAACAAAGACTTTTTCATAAAACGCAGCATGGGGGGCGGAATCATGTGCTGCTCTTGTACAGCCGCTGCACTGACCACGCTGCAATATCTGGCACCTTCGGGGGGCAGAGGATACAGGTGTTCAGTCAGGGGATCATCCCCGCTTGGCACGTTGGTCGAGGGTGATGACTTGTGGAGCACCGTATACTTAAACGTCCTGAGCAGAGAGGAGTTCGTAAAGAATCCTGATAACATGGAAAAGAACCCCTTCCCATGGCTGGATGCAGATGGTCCAAAGAAGATCTTTTACGCAGACAGTAACCCCTGCACCATCCATTGGACCAACGTGAGGAGAATAAAGCTCGATGAAAGGTCTAAGGGAAAATGCATGATATGCGACAAGGAATGCGACGGTTTCGTTTCGTTCAAGGAACTATCCTTAGGGAACAGTTTTGATTCTTGGAAGCATCCCCTTGCGCCCACCCGTTTCAAGGATGGCAAATACGTGCACATCCCTGCGAGACACACGGTTTGGCATTTGGACCAGTGGTCCAGCATGGCTTACAGATGCTCAACCGAATTTCTGCCGTCGGAATCCGTGGCGCACGCTGAATCCTACAAAAGATCTTTGGCAGAGATTTTGAAGAGGAAAAGATTTGGGGTATGGATAACAGGCAGCGAGAACAGCAACGCATCGGTGCTGTCATGGATAGATGTTCACGTTCCTGTATTTCTCGGAAATGAGAACGAGGAGGGCGAGTTCATCGAATTCATCAAAAAACTGACCCGTCTCGCCAGCATGTCATCCAGCAACCTCGCCGCGATGCTGAAGAAGACGTTCAAATCAGTTCAGCAAAGGACTATGGAGGAATACTGGGCGAATATCGAAAGTCCTTTCGAAAATCTCTTGCTCGATTATTCGAAAGAGAAAGAACCAGAGCTTGTGGAGTCATGGGAGGAGACGTTGAGGAAGACCTGCCTGTCGATTTTCGACAGCGAGTCCGAGACTCTCAACATGGACTGTTATTCAGATGCGGCGCTCGCTAAAAATGAGCTGCTGAAGAGGCTATCAAAGAAAGCGTTTGAGAAGGAGCTTAGCAAAATATGAACGAAAGGAACAGTGCTATAGGGGAAGCAGCCACTGCTTGGTGGAGGAGGTTGCAGAAGGACGCGGGCGCCCTCGCTAGGATGAAACGCGAATCTGAACTGATAGGGGTCCAGATGAACGAGCCGTTCTATGATCTGGTCAGGATGCTGCCATTCGTGAAAACAGACACGTTGGCATGCGTGGCAATGGCAATCTGCCATGTGGATACAGACAGCGAGAGGACAGCCGCATACAGATTCGGAAAGTCAGATGGAACCGCAGACCATCACGTATCCGAACTGCGTTTCAGAAGGATGATCGAATCGGACCCCTATTCAGCATCCAGGGACCTGATCCGCATGCTGCCGATGATCGACAACTCTGCAAACGTAGGAGACATAGCAATAACGTTATGCAATTGGGATTCCGAGAAACAGATTTCACAGAAGAGATGGATAAGGGAATATTATTTGGCAAACACGAAGGTGGAACAATGAAATATGTACAGATTCACGAGCTTGTATCATATCCTGCATCGAACTTGAACCGCGACGAACTCAACAAGCCCAAGACCGTGAGGATTGGAGACTCCACAAGACTGAGGATCTCGTCACAGAGCCTCAAGAGGGCATGGCGCATCAGCGCGCCGATGGCAGAGGCTTTCCCGACCATGGGGATGCGCACAAACAAATTGGCCGAGACCATAGAGGAGGCGCTGGTCAAGGGATGCACACTAGAGGCCGTGATAAAGGGGAATTGTGAGAAAGTCCGCGAGCCCGTTGACAAAAAGGTCGCGAAGAAATACGGCAACGCAATCGATGACTGCCTCAGGTCGACCAAATCGCAGAAAGACGAATCCGAAGGAGAAGCGGACAAGAAAGAAAAGGAGAAGAAGAAGCAGCTTCTCCATTACAGCGACTCAGAGATAAGGAAGATAGAGTCATTGATGCAGGAGATTTCTGAAGGCAAAGAGCCGGAGATCAAAGATCTGCTGGACGACTCGCCCTTCCCCGTGGACATAGCCATGTTCGGAAGGATGGTCGCTAACAGCCCCGACTATAACTGCGAGGCTGCGGTCCAGGTGGCACATGCATTTACGGTACACAAGGCCATAATAGAAGACGACTTCTTCACCGCGGTCGATGATCTGAATCCAAAGGAGGACACTGGTGCTGGACATCTGGGAGACCTCGCTTTCGGGGCAGGATTGTTCTACATCTACATATGCGTGGACTATGAGCTGCTTGTAAGGAACATCGGATCCGAAGAGAAGGCCCGTTTGGCTTTGAAGAAGCTCTTGGAAGTTTCTGCGACGGTATCCCCCACAGGAAAGCAGAACTCGTTCGCATCCAGGGCATATTCGTCATACATCATGATCGAGAAAGGTAGCCGCCAGCCAAGGACTCTTTCATCGGCATTCCTCAAGCCAATATACGGGGACGATTTGCTCGGCAAGGCCATAGAGTCGTTCAAGGTCACACAGGCCAACATGAACAAGGTCTTCGGAAAATGCTATGACGAGTGCTACGAGATGAATGTTAACTCTGGTACCGGATCCATGGAAGAGGCTGGTGCTTTCCTTGACAGGATGTAATCCTGGAAAATGTTTGGTGTTCCACCTTGCGGGCCCCATGGAAAGCTGGGGAGGAATATCGGTAGGATACTATAGGCCCACCGAGACCAGGCCAACGAAGTCCGCAATAGCGGGGATACTATCTGCTGCGATGGGGTTAGAGAGATACGATCAGCGCATCGGCAGCCTGTTCACGGATTTCGACTACGCCATAGCATCGGCCGGAAAGGAATCCAAGATGCTGGATTATCATACGATAGAGACGTCTGTCCCGGGAAAAGATTCCGAGATCACGAACGTGGGTCCCAGACCGACCGAACTGAGAAGGGATTGGAAGTTGCGCAATACGATTCTTTCCGAAAGGGAGTACATATGCAACGGGTATTACACCGTGTTCATGATCCAAAAGCAGCCTTCTTTCACAACTTTGGAGAATATGCGCGACAGCCTGGTAAACCCTACGTACGCGCCGTACCTGGGGCGCAAGTCATGCCCGCTGTCCTTTCCGATGATGCCCGAGATCGTCGACTACCGGTGTTTTTCCGAAGCCGTTGTGGAATGCTCTCTCAAGCCCTTCCTTTCAGCGGATTTCCATGAGTCGGAATTCTTGAAAAGAACCGCTTCGCTGCATATCTATGCAACATTTCCAATGGAAGGAGCGAAGGAACTAGCCGCCAGGGTGATGCATGACGATACGCCGAGCCATGGTTCTTGGCAATTCTACGACCGCAAAGAATACGAATACGTGGTGGAGAGATGACAGAGCACTACTTCAGCAGGATATCCATGACCCATCTAGGTTTCGAGAGGTATATAAGTTCCAGATCTCACGGGGCATATAATCTCCACAAAGAGATGTGGAAGCTGTTTCCAGACAATCCGAACGGCGTTAGAGACTTCCTGTACGCAGTGATGGGTGACGAGAGGACGATTTACTGCGTATCGGCCAAAGTGCCTGTTTCCAATGAAGGCTACTGGAACGTGGAGACCAAACCTTACAATCCATTGATCAATGAAGGAGATCACTTCCAGTTCAGGGTCTGCGTAAATCCGACCGTAGCTAACGAAGCCACTGGGAAACATCAGCGCCATGATGTGGTCATGGATACTAAACGCAAATGCAAAGAGAAAGGCGAAGAAAAAAGCATGGAGGAGATAGTCCACTGTGCAGTGACAGGATGGATGGAACGCAAGGGGGCCGCCAACGGCTTCGAGATCCCGGACCCCGAGCATGTCATCGTACATTCGTATAGGCGCAACGAATCGATGAAGAGCGGCGTCCACAAGATCGTCTTCTCCACTGCTGTGGTGGAGGGAATAATGCGCGTGACGGAACCTGAACTATTCAGAAAGGCACTATTCGAAGGCCTGGGACCGGCGAAAGGGTTTGGTTGCGGGCTATTGATGATAAAGAGACTATGACCTGGGTTGAAACGTGCCTGATTCCTATAAAGGACCGCAGCACCTACATCACCGTAGAATATGCTACCATTGATGTCGAGGACGGGGCCTTTGCACTTCTCGATTCAAGAGGTGTGAGGCTCCGGCTCCCCATCGGTACCGTGACCTGCATCCTTCTCGGCCCTGGTACCACCATAACACATGCAGCGGTCCGTCTCGCAGCTGATGTGAGATGTCTGCTGATATGGATTGGGGAATCGGGAGTGAGGCTGTATTCAGCTGGGATGCCTGGCGGGCATCGTTGCGATCGCTTGTTGATGCAGGCCAAATGCGCACTGGACCCAGAAAAGCGTTCCATGGTCATACGTCGGATGTATAGGTACAGGTTCAACGAAGAGCTAGGCGAAGACCTGACACCGGAACAGATGCGTGGCAAAGAAGCCTATCGTGTCAAGTCGATATACAAGGCGTTATCATCAGAATATAACATCGAATGGAAAGGAAGATGCTATGACCACAATAACTGGTTCTCGGCAGATCCAGTGAATCGCTGCATAAGTGCCGCAACTTCTTGCCTGTATGGCTTGTGTGAGGCGGCGATATTGATAGCCGGTTATTCCCCGGCGATAGGATTCATACACAACGGCCGTCCGAGGTCCTTCGTTTACGACATCGCGGACCTGTTGAAATACGAAACCGTGGTGCCTGTTGCCTTTAAAGTGGCATCAGAGGGCGGAGATGAATACGAACGGAAGGTCCGCTTGGAATGCAGGGACATGTTTGCCAATGAAAAGGTTCTGGAGAGGTTGGTCCCGCTGATTGGTTCCTTATTCGAAGGGGAGGACTGTCCCTTGGAGTTCGTAGTCAGACCGCCAGGATTCTCTTCCAGCGAAGGGGGTTACTATGATGACGATACTGATTGTTGAAGGGGCGCCGAATCGTCTGAAAGGGCGTTTGACGCTCTGGATGAGCGAGATCAAAACCGGAGTGTACGTGGCGGACTGCAATAGAAAAATGAGGGAATGGATTTGGAAAACTGTGAAAGAGAATATCGGACGCGGTTCCGCTTTGATAGTTTGGTCGACCAGCAGGGCAGAATTCGGATATGACATGGATTTTGTCGGATCCGCACACATGGAAGTCGTAGAGTATGACGGTATAAAGCTGATGGCGGATCGTAAAAACAAAAGTCGACGACATAGTAACAAATAAAGAATTCGGAGATTGCCGGACCATCCATAATCGAATCGATTGAGTTCTTAACGGAATAGCAGCAATAATATATTCGTAAAAGTGCTGGCTGTATGTGGTTCTATAAAACATAAACAGAGTTCCCCACGCACATGGGGATGAACCGGTGGAAGTCCTTAGAACACAGGGAAACAATGTGAGTTCCCCACGCACATGGGGATGAACCGACCATCGGGATGTCGCTGGTCAAGGGGTTCACGAGTTCCCCACGCACATGGGGATGAACCGTCCTCATTCGCCATCAACGGCATCGTGAAGTAGAGTTCCCCACGCACATGGGGATGAACCGCTGGCCTGGGATGCCAGCGCCGAGGAGCCCGCGAGTTCCCCACGCACATGGGGATGAACCGTGACACGATGACAGACATGGAGATAAACGCGAGAGTTCCCCACGCACATGGGGATGAACCGTGTACGGCGCGGAGACCTCGGACCTCCCCGACGAGTTCCCCACGCACATGGGGATGAACCGATCGTGTTCTGCGACACCGGCATGGAGTTCCCGAGTTCCCCACGCACATGGGGATGAACCGGAGGGGCGCGGCCCCTCCGCGAAACGGTTTTCGAGTTCCCCACGCACATGGGGATGAACCGAAGAACCCCCGTATCAACGACCAAGCAGTGCCGAGTTCCCCACGCACATGGGGATGAACCGTCCGGCGTCCGCGCCCTCTACACCCAGGTGGAGAGTTCCCCACGCACATGGGGATGAACCGGTCGCTCCCGACGGGCTGGTCCACCTGCGGATGAGTTCCCCACGCACATGGGGATGAACCGAAGAAGATGGCTCCCGACATCTCCGCCATCCAGAGTTCCCCACGCACATGGGGATGAACCGGTTGTGCTTTCGTGGATCCCGTGAATTCCGTTGAGTTCCCCACGCACATGGGGATGAACCGAT
>JAEEGL015017661.1_pt1 | contig 12257 bp, 9 predicted proteins | sample 9134231 | NCBI WGS metagenome assembly JAEEGL01 (sample SAMN16246548, study PRJNA631951) | gut metagenome | biome: gut microbiome; feature: rumen; material: fiber-attached | host: Bos | place: Iran: Karaj | collected 2018-10
ATGCTTTTTACAAAATTTAAAGAAAGAAAAATCTAAAAATGGATGTGTTGGTAAATGATTTTTTTCAGTTAATAAAGTTGGCATTGTACTACTTTCTGAATACAAGAAATCATATTTAACACCATTTATTATATTTTCTTCTATTTCTTCTATTAAATCTTTTCTTGTAGATGCATATCCCATAATAGAATCTACTTTATAACCATTATTTTCAAATGCTTTAATCATTTTAAATGGTCTAATATTTGATCCGGATTTAGAATTGCTATCTAAATAATTAGGTACATGAAAAATCATTCTCTTCTCTTTTTTCGTTTTAGTTTTAATAGTATTACGATTTTTGATTTTATTATATATTTTCACGAAATATTTGTGATCATATAAATATTTCATAAAAGCAATATAGATTACCACACATACAAAACTAACATTATATATAAATTCAACTACTCCTGCTTGTAATACGTTAACAAATACTATTATTGTTTCTAGATATAAGCACATATTTAAAACCGTCTTCTTTGATTTTAAATAAATGCACATAATTGAAGAAAAAACAAAGGCAACAACAATCGGTGAAATAATAACACCATACCAACCAAAGTTAGCATAAGCTTCACCTATAAACATTGTACTCATTACACCAGCTGTACCATTACTAATTCCCCTAGGATTATATATTTCCATTACTCTTCGTCCTGATCGAACTTTATATTCACCTTCACCAAAAATTACTTTAGTAAATGAAGGAAAACTATGTCCATTTAAGTATGGTGTTTTTTCTGGGAAGGCATCAAAATGCAATAATAAGCTTCCTGGTTGTGATACCGTCAATCGAGAAAGTGGTCCATTAGAGAAGGATAATAATTTGCCATTATATTTAGCAACAGTAAAATACATCACAAGTACTAAAACACTTCCACCTATTATATAAGGTATAACCTTTTTAAAACTTTTTATCTTTCCAAGCATTACTTCAATAATAAAGAAATATAAACAATAATAAACAACTGGAGCTTTAGAAAAATCATATGTTTTTACAAATAAACACATTATAAATGAAATAATAAAGAGAATAATCCATTTTTTTTCTTTTGTTGTTCTCATATAAACATATGAAATATATGAAATAAGTGGTGTTAACAATAACATAACTAAATTTTTAATATAAACATTTCCAGTAAATAATCTACCAGAATTTATTCTTTCTTTTGCAAAATCAAATCCTTTATCAAAGAATTTAAATAAAGGAACATAGCCTATCTTGCTGAATACATATATGATTGATATAAAAGAAACTGCTAAAAAAGATGCACATATGTAAAACATTTTATTATTATTTTTTATATCACACACTTCACTACTATTCTTTTCCTCATATCTTTTATTAATTGCAACTATTTTATACAAATATCTATTAAAGAAGATAATAGAAATTGGTAATATATACATTGATAAAGTCATAGCTAAATAAGTTTTATTAATAACATCACGATTATTATTAATTAAACTAATTGTATAATGACTATTGAATCCACAATAGATAATACTCATTCCTAAAAATTCAAATATCAATAAACTATAGAAAACATAACTGATTACATTTAATGAACTTATTTTTAAATTACCAGCAGCTTTACGAAATAAGAAAATAATAACTATTAAATTTAGTATTGCAATTACATAATTCATAAAACTCACCTACTTTTTCAATATTTTTTTCTTCAATTTTAAAAGATAATTTTTCAATAAAGATATGTCTTCTTTATTTATTATCATAATACTTTTTGCAGAAATATCATATTTATTTAACATTATTAAATATACAATTGCATAGAAAATATACGAAACAGTTGAAGTAAAGGCAGCACCATATATTCCATATTTTGGTATCAATAGAAAATTTAACACCAAATTAACAAGCAAAACACTAAACGCTATTCGCATATGAACTTTTGTTTTTCCATTAGTATAAAAGTAAACTGATGATACCTTACCAATAGTTAAAAAAGGAATACCTACCAAAAGAATAATCATTGATAATCCTGCTTTAATAAACTCATCACCATACAATATTTTTATTAATGGTTTACAAAATATTCCAATAATTGAAATCACTACAGTCATATAAAATGATAGTTTAATAGTTTGTATAACAATCCTTTTCTTTTGATCTTCCTCACAATTGTATAGCTTTCCTGTAAATGCTGAAACGACAGAATCTGGAACCATTTTAGCTAATTCAGCTAAAGTTACTGAAAGAGCATATACTCCAAGCGCCGCTTCACCATTATATGATTTAACCATAACTTGATCAACACGATAATTAAGATACAAGAAAAGTGCAGATAAATAAAGAGGAATACCATATTTTAATTCTTCTTTTAAAATATTTTTATGAATTTCAAATTTGTATTCTAAATGCAATCCTCTTAACATCAAAATGAATTTTAACAATTCTAAACATGCATATGTTATAGAAACACTAACAACACTAATATTATGTGTGAAATATAATATTGATATTGTTGTAACTTTCAAAATTGTATTTAAATTTAAAAAACGATTATAAATATATACATTTTCATGCGCCATATATATATTCATGAAATAATTGCTTACTAAAAGTGAAATATAATATATAGTCCATATTATTAATAATATATAATTACTAGAAAAAATAACTCCTTTTAAAATAAATATGACAATAAAATAAAATATACTTAATAGAAGTAAAACACTTAAATTAGTATTAATAATATGATTATCTTCATATTTTGTTTTTTTTATGAAATAACTTACAGATGTTGTTAAACCAAAATGACCATAAGCAGCAATTAAACCAAATATTAATACATAAAAAGAAAATTGTCCTTGATTCTCTGCACCTAATCCTCTAGCAATTAATATACTTGAAACAAAACCAAAAAGGAGTGAAAAAACATGAACAATAATATTACTTATTATATTTTTTTTATATTTCATTATTTATACTCCTTTCATTTTTTTACTTTTCTAGAACATCTACTAATAATTTTACATTTTTTTGCCAATCATAATTATTTAAGACACGATTTCGACCATTCTTGCCAAATTCAGCTCTTTTATCTTTATTGTTATACATATATTCTAATGCGTCAGATATCGCTTTATAATCTTCTTTTTCAATCATTATACCTGTTTTTTGATCAACCATTACCTCAGAAAAACCATCTATCTTTGTTGCGATAACTGGTACTTCACATGACATTGCTTCAACAATAGCAACACCAAAACTCTCACTATTTATAATACTAGCAGCACAAAAGACATCAAATTGATTCAAAACATTCGGAACTTCCGTATTAGGAATTCTCCCTTTAAGAATAATTGTATCATTTAAGTTTAATGAATTAATCAATTCTTGATACTCTTCTTTAGATTCTCCATCACCATAAATATGACATTTAACATTCTTGTAATCTTTTTTCTCTATTTTTAATCTTTTTATAAAATCATCAACACCAAGAATTATATATTTTATACCATATTTTGAACTCAATGCTTTAATATTACCTATAATGAATTCTTTGCTTTTTTTAACATCTTTTTTAACAAATATTTTTGTATCAACACCAAATGGTGTAATAGCTATTTTTTTATCTAAATCGGGAAATTGCTTATATACTTCTTTTGCCATAACATTACTTGTTGATGCTAACTTTGAAGCATAAAATATGTTTTTCTTTAAAATATTTCTTTTAATCTTTGATTGATTAGGGAAATCATAAACATCACTTCCCCATACATTTAAAACGATGTTTGGAAGTTTTGCCATTCTTGCTAATGTTCCATATCCACTAGCGTAATGAACATTAATATAGTCTGGTTTAACTTCATTATATATTTTTTTTAATTGTCTACAATTCAAGTAATATCCTAATTTAGCTTTATACTTTAATTCATGCAAAATTACATTATCATTTACTTTATGTATTGTTGGTGCATGATTAGAGCAATATGCTAAATGAACTTCATAATATTCAGATAAAGCATTTACCCATTTAACAGTATGAATACTACTAGCAGCTGATAATAACAATAATTTTTTCATTTATACCTACACTTTCTTCTTTTTACCAATAAGGAATGGTAAAAATCTATTAACAAACATTGATATTAATGTACAAATAATTAATATTATAACGGAAACAATAGAACTATTTAATAATAATAAATACTTATTATTTATAACTACTTTTTCAGTTAATAATAAATAAATTCTTCCAAGGACTGGATTAAATAATAAAATAATTAAAGTATGTTTACCAATAGTTTTTAGTTTGTTTATTATCTTCACTTTTTTTGAATCAATTTCCAATAAAATTGAAAATAATATAATAAATATCGACATACATATTGAATTTAAGAAATATAATGAATAATTTCCAAAAACCATAGTCCTTATATTAGTCATTTTATTAATCATAATTATTGGAACGAAAAAAATAAATAAACCAATAATAACTAGATGAGATAATAAAAGATTTCTTCTAAGAACCATTTTAATTTTATCAAATTTAATACCCTTAAGCAACCATCCTAAACTATAAAAACTTAATCCAATTATGGAAGAATCTATAGCAAGTGGAAGTCTAGTTTTTAAAAATGTTGGTATTAAAAATCCAATAATGGAAATAATTATAAATATCAAAAATATTACCTTTCTATTATGCTTACATATTTTAGCTATAAAGAAAAAGATAATTTCTATAATAAATAATGATGGTAAAAACCAATTAACAGCTCCATAACAGCTGGTATTAGTTGCTGGATTAAACATACAATCTATTAGAATATTACAAGACAATGATATTTCAGTCTTATTATATAAATAGTTAATTAAAATCCAGAGATAATATAAAATCAAACTAAAAATAATATATGGAACAATTAATGTTTTTAATCTACTTAATATAAAATCTTTTGACTTTTTATGTTTTACTTCATTAAAGCAAAGTCCTGACAATATAAAAAATAAAGGCATATGAAATGAGTGTATCCATATATCAAACATTTTAGGAATGGCAATATGACCAATTGTTACAAAAAAAATACCAATGGCTTTACAAATGTCTATCCATTCAATTCTTTTATTTTTTATTACCATATAATACTCCTTATTTTATATATAGAATAAATCATATTTAATAAAAATAAAACGTACTAAATTGCAAAAGTCTTTACTATTAGTACGTTATTAATTATAACAATTCAATATTCTTTCTATTTTTAATATTTTTCATTGCATTACGTGAATCGAAAATTGCTTTAGCATTCTTTGAAATCATTTCATAATCGATTGTTGTATGAGCAGCTGCAATAAATACTAAATCATAACTTGCAATAATCTTTGCATTAATCTTTTCAATTCCTTTATGCTTTTGACCTTTGTATATATATTCAGGAATATTAGGATCATAAAAGTCAACTACTGCATTATCCTTTTGGAATTCTTCAATAACTCTTAATGCAGGACTTTCACGATAATCATCTATATCATTTTTATATGCAACACCTAATACTAATACTTTAGCACCATTCATTGGTACTTTCATATTATTAAGTTGTCTAGATGCTCTTTCTACACAATATTCAGGCATCTTATCATTAATCATACCTGATGCTTGAATTAGAGATGTATGAAATCCGAATTCTCTTGCTTTCCAATCTAAATAGTATGGATCAAGTGGAATACAGTGTCCACCAAGACCTGGTCCTGGATAAAATGCTTGGAAACCATATGGTTTAGTTTTAGCAGCATCAACAACTTCCCACATACTAATACCCATTCTTTCGCATAATTGAGCTAGTTCGTTAACTAAACCAATATTAATGTTACGATATGTATTTTCAAGTATCTTTTCCATTTCAGCTACAGCAGGAGATGATACTTCATAAATATCAGCACCTAAAACTGAACGATACATTTTAGCGATAACTTCAGTTGCATCTTTTCCAATTGCTCCAACTACTTTTGGTGTATTTTTAGTTTTATAATAAGCATTTCCTGGGTCTACTCTTTCAGGAGAAAAACCTAAATAAAAATCCTTTGAACATGTTAGTCCAGATCCTTCTTCTAGAATTGGTTTTAATAATTCTTCTGTTGTACCAGGATATGTTGTACTCTCTAATACTACCATCGTATTTGGTGATAAATATTTAGCTACACTTCTTGTACTTTGTTCAACAAATGTAATATCAGGTTGTTGATGTTCATCAAGTGGAGTTGGTACACAAATAGCAACAAAATCAACATCTTTAATTTTCTTAAAATCTGTTGTTGCTGTTAGCATTCCATCTTTAACTAACTCTTTTAATTCATCATCTACAACATCACCAATATAGTTAATACCTTTATTAACTAATTCAACTTTTTTTTCTTGTACTTCAAAACCAATTGTTTTAAAACCGGCTTTAGCTTTTTCAACTGCTAAAGGTAAGCCAACATAACCAAGTCCAACTACACCAACAACAATTGATTTTTCTTCAATTTTCTTTAATAATTCTTCTTTCATTGTTCTCTCACTTCCCCGTTTGTTATTATATAACTTTTTCCACATTTTTGACAAGTAAATTTGTCATCTACAAAATTCATTTTTTCAGAACATTCACAAACATAATATCTAAGTCTGGCAGGATTACCTACCATTAATGCATAATCTGGAACATCATGTGTTACAACACTCCCTGCACCAATAAAAGCATACTTACCGATATTATGCCCACAAACTATCGTTGCATTAGCACCAATAGATGCACCTTTTTTTATTATTGTTTTACGATATTCATCTTTTCTAGATATAAAACTCCTAGGATTTATAACATTTGTAAAAACACAAGATGGTCCTAAAAACACATCATCTTCACAAATAACACCTGTATAAACAGATACATTATTTTGTATTTTTACATTATTACCTATTGTAACATCTGGTGAAATAACAACATTTTGACCTATATTACAATTTTTACCTATTTTAGAGTCACTCATAATATGAGAAAAATGCCAAATCTTGGTACCATCACCAATTTCAACATTATCATCTACATAACTGGATTCATGAACAAAATAATTATTCATTTTTGTATTCCTCTAGTCCTTTTATAACATGATTACAAATATCATTTATTAATTCCCCATTCATGTATGGATGCATTGGTAAACTTAATACTCTTTTACTTAATTCTTCAGAGGTATTTAAGTCATCTAAATTAAAATCATATTCTCTATAAACTTTTTGTTTATGTAAAGGTTTTGGATAATAAATCATAGATGGAATACCATTTTTATTTAAATAATCTTTTAAGAAATCTCTTTGTTCTTCTGTATCTAATATTAATGTATATTGAGCATAACTACTCTTATAGTCATTTTCAATAAGAGGAGTTGCAACATAATTTTTTAATTTATCAGTATATAATTTAGCAAATACTTGACGAGATTCTAATTCATTAGTCTTAAATGCTTCTAATTTAACTAATAAAATAGCTGCTTGAATAGTATCTAATCTTGAGTTCATTCCAATTCGAACATTATCATATTTTTCTGTTCCTTTTCCATGAACACGATATGATGTAATTAAATCATATAATTCCTTTTTATTAGTGAAAATAGCGCCACCATCACCATAGCATCCTAATGGTTTTGCTGGGAAGAAACTTGTTGTTGAAATATCACCAAAAGAACATGCTTTTTGGTCGTTTATTGATCCACCAAATCCTTGTGCACCATCTTCTACTAAGAACAAGTCATATTCTTTAACTATTTCTTTAATCATTGGATAATTTGCAGGTAATCCAAATAAATCAACAGCAATAACACCACGAGGATTTAGTTTTGTTTTTTCTTTAACATCCTTAATTGCTTTTTCCAATTTTTCAGGGTCCATATTAAATGTTCTTAAATCAACATCAACAAAAATTGGTGTTGCTCCTAATATTGAAACAATCTCTGCAGTTGAAAAGAATGTGAAACTAGGAACAAATATAGCATCACCAGGTTTAACATCATAGCACATTAAAGCAATTTGTAATGCATCTGTACCATTAGCACATGTTGCACAATATTTTACTCCTACATAATCCGCTAATTCTTCTTCTAGTTTTTTTACTTCCTCACCCATTATATAATTGCCATCATTTAATACTTTAGCAATATTATTATCAATTTTTTCTTTTAAATCATTATATTGAGCTTTTAAATCAATAAATTCCATTTATTCCTCCTAAAATCTTCCTTTAAACATTAATGTTGATACACTATCATCAAGAGGTAATTTAATAGGTCTTCCCTCTTTAGCAGACAAATAGATTGCTAAAACTAATTCTAAAGCTCTTTTACCTGCTTCACCATCTACATATGGTTTTCGATCACTATTTATAGCATCAATCATATCAGCATAAAGTGGTGTATGCCCTAACCCATAAACATTTTTATGTTCTTCTGAAAACTCATTAATTGCAGCTTCTTCATCTTCACCATCAAAACGCCATACTTCAAGTTTATTAACTGAACTTCCACCTGCTTTAGCAGTACCATTTTCTCCAAATAGATATAATGTTTCTTCTAAATTCTTTGGATAAGCGTTAGTTGTTCCTTCAATCATACCATAAGAACCATTAGAAAATTTTACTAATGCTAATCCCAAATCTTCAGCATCAATATAATCGTGATTTAATCTATCAGTATAAGCATAAACTTCATCAACTTCATTTCCCATCATCCAACGAAGAAGGTCAATATCATGAATACATTGATTCATTAAAGCTCCACCATCTTGCTCCCAAGTTCCTCTCCAAGGAGCTTGATCATAGTATTGTTTTCCTCTATTCCAGCAAATATGGGCTGTACCATGGAATAATTTACCAAACTTATCTTCCTCGATAGCATTTCTCATCTTTTGAATAGCTTTGTTAAATCTATTTTGATGATTTGCACATACTTTAACATTATGTTCTTCAGCTTCATGAATAATATTTGTAGCATCTTGCATAGATAGAGCAATTGGTTTTTCAATAATGACATTAATTCCATGTCTAATACATTCAATCGCTATTCTAGCATGTTCTCCACTTTCAGTAGCTATCGCTACAAGTTCTGGTTTTTCTTTTTCAATCATTTCAACATAATCAGTATATTCCTTAACATCTTTTATATCAGGAAATAGTTCTTTTTTTTCTTTCATTCGTTCTGGAATAATATCACAAATTCCAACAATATCTAATTTATTATTTAATGCAGCTTGAATATGATTAACTGATATTCTTCCACATCCTATCAATGCATATCTCATTTTATTTCTCCTCAATTATTTTAATCATTTTTTTACTTAATTCTGAATAGTCATATTTTTTAGACAAATTCTCACTGTTTTTACAATATTCATTATATTTATCTTTAGGTAATTTATAAAAATAATTAATTAAATCATAATATTCATCAATTGAATCATTTTGAACCGTCTTACCACAATTGAATCTTGTAATTAAATCATACTTATTTGGGAAAGTTGAAATAATTGGCTTTCCAGCAGCTAAATATGTAAACATTTTGTTTTGACTTGTTCCATATTTGAATACCGAGTGATTTACACCGTGTAGTAAAGCCAAATCACACTTTGACATAATATTTGGAATATATTTAGGATCAACAAATCCCTTAAATATTACATTGTCAATATTTTCCTCTTTACATTTATTCATTAATTCTTCACGATACGGACCTTCACCATATATTAGGAATTTAATATCTTTAATCTTATTTTCTTTAAATTTCTTTGCTAGCTCAACAACCTCATCTAATTTATAAGCATATCTTATTGAACCAGTATAAACAACTTTAAATGAATTATCTTCTAATTCTTTATCATCAACATTATATTCTTTAATATCATTTTTAATTTTTTGTAAGTCAGCACCATTATTTAAATTATAAACTTTTGAAAAATCAATCTTATCAGCATATTTTCTTTCTTTAAGATAATCAATTCCACCTTCCATAGTGAAAACTAGCTTATCGGCATGTAAATAAATATATTTTTCTAATTTATATAATAAACGTGCTATTATACCTTTTCTTTTAATCATGCCAAAACTAACAATCGTTTCTGGCCATAAATCACGTGTTTCAACAATACAAGGAATCTTATGTTTTTTTGCAATTTTTAAAGCTAACAAAGCACTAAATGGTTGCGGCATTGAAGTATAAATCAAATCTGGTTTTTCAAGTTTCTTTAAAACCTTTTTGCCTCTAACATAATATTGAATCATGTTAATAATTCTTTTAATCTTATTACCTTTATATTGAGAAGTTCTAATATAAATATAATTAACGTCATCAATTGTTTTTTCTATATAGTTTTGTTTATCATTAATCATATTAACATCAGAATTATGAATTGCTGATGATGCAATAACTTTTACATCATATTTCTTTTTAATATATTTTGCCAAATAATGATGTCTAGACAATCCTCCTAAAGAAGGTGGCGTCGCATAATGATTCACTATCCATATGTTTTTCATACTCACACCGCTTTTCTATTTTTAATTTTCTTTTGTTTCTTCTTTAACTTCTTCTTTTTTTACTTCTTCTCTATTTATAAATGCTTTAATTTTTTTACTATTATTTTCTACTGATTTAGCATCTTGTTTCATTATGTATAGAGTATACTTAGGCATTGAATAACAACTACCCATTCCATCATAACCAGTTAAATTTTGTCTCTCGATTGTCCATCCAGTCATATTGTTAAGCTGTGAATTAACAATCTTTTTAAGACTCTTTTCATCCAAATTAGTTGAAAAACTCTTGCTAATTGCTGATAAAATATCTGTATAATTAGCAACTAAAGTTTTTGATGAACTAATTTTCTTGATAATAGCATCAAGAACTAATTGTTGGTTTTGTACACGTGTTACATCACCACCAGGAAGGTTCTTTCTTTCTCTTGCAAATGGTAAAACATTATCCTTAGTTAAGTGATTCCATCCTTTTTTATAACACATTGTTTTACTTTTATATTGACAGAAACTATACTTACTATTTACATCAATGCCACCAATAGCATCAACAATATTTTCAATTGTTGAAAAGTTAACTTTAGCATAATAGTTGATTTCAATTCCAAGTAAATTTTCTACTGCTTTAATACTTTCATTGATACCATAGTATCCTGCATGAGTTAATTTATCATATGCATTTGCTCCTTTACTTGGAAGTACCACATAATAATCTCTTGGGATTGATGTAAATAACATTTTGTGATTCTTTACATCTACTGATACAACCATATTAACATCAGTATTCATTACTTTGTTAATTGAGCCATAAGCATCTCCACCAGCAATATAAATATTAAATGGGGTATTAGTTACATCTACTACTTTAACGATTTCTTCGGTATCACCTTTAACTGGTACTGCTACTGTTCCAATATCTTTAAGTTTTAAATCCATTGCTTTAAATTCATCTGTTTCAAGCAAGTTTTCAATTGTACCATTAATTAGTACCACATCGATTGTTCCTTCTTGTAGATCATCAAACATTTTAACAACATCATCATATTCAACGACTTCAATTGTCTTTTTTAATGTTGATTTTAAATTCTTAACAACATCATCAAAACTATCGTTTTTATAGATACCTATTTTTTTATCTTTAATTGTTTCTAAAGTTAAATCTGATGTTTCAAGTACTTTTAAAGTATAATCTTCTGTTTGAACTAATTCTTTTGTGATCTCACCAAAAAATTCAATAGTCTTATCTGCATACTTAATTCCAAAGAAAGATACTAGTCCAAAGATTACAAAGAATACTGCTGCTACTCCTTTAATCTTTGATTTAATATTTCTTGGTAGTACGATTGCCAAAAGAATTGCATATATAAGTCCAATTCCAACATAAATAAGTGTTAAATACTTTGTTGGTAATACTCCAAGTTTATAAATATACATGCAAAAAATTAGCATTATTACAATTGAGATAAATGCTATTAATTTGAATATTATATTTGTTATTAATTTATTTTTTTTATTAACTTTTTTAGCCATAATTTTATTTATTTCCCCTCACTAAATTGCAAATTCATAAAAATTATATCAAAAATATAATAATCATTCAACTTTTAAAGTAAAAAAGACGAGAAAAAACACAATAAAAGAGGTTTATTTGATAAAACCTCTTGTATTTTACTTCACTTCTTTATCATAAGTTG
>JAEEGL016705458.1_pt1 | contig 12257 bp, 10 predicted proteins | sample 9134231 | NCBI WGS metagenome assembly JAEEGL01 (sample SAMN16246548, study PRJNA631951) | gut metagenome | biome: gut microbiome; feature: rumen; material: fiber-attached | host: Bos | place: Iran: Karaj | collected 2018-10
GTTTCCCGTCTTCATAGCGGAAGACGTTGAGCTGGTCGCCCAGTTCGCTCAGCAGGTAGGCGAAGCGGCCGTCCGGACTGAACGTCGTGTGCCGGGGGCCGGTGAGGTTGATACCCCTGAATTTCCATGCCATTTCGTCTTCTCCCAGCGGATGGTTGCCGCCGGTCCGTTCGAAACGGTAGACGGCGTCGGATCCCAAATCATTGACAAATACGTATTTGCCGTCGGGTGAAAGGAGGGCCTGGTGCATGTGGGGCGTGATGTGGGCGGGCCAGGAAGGCGCGAACTGCCAGTCCTGGGGGCCGAGAAGGCCGTCCGTGCCGATCGGGAAGACGGAAACGGAGCCCCCGGTGTAATTGGACGTAATCAGGTGTCCGTCCAGCAGCAGGACGTTGCACGGGTCTCCGCCGTTGTAGGCCCCGTCGGTGGGCTGCCAGTTCAGCAGGTCGATCGTGTCATCGCCGAGCCGGAAAGCATAGGCGCCCTGCCGGCCGTCATGGAACTCGCAGACGCCATAGGCGAAGCGACGGTCTTCCGACGGGATGACGAAGGACGGGTTTTCGGCCTTTGCGGTATCGAGCAGGGCATATTCCGCCGTTTCCTGGTTGAACCGGAACAGGTACACGCCGTCCGAGGAGGTCTTTTCGGTGTAGGTGCCCACGAGCATGCGCAGTTCGTCCTGGGCGCTGAGGGAAAGGCCGCAGAGCAGTGCGGCAGCCAGTAAAGCGAGTCTTTTCATATCAGGTCTTGATCATCAACCGTCCGGATTTCCTGCAAAAATGACGCCTGTCAGCCGCGGTGGCGCAAGGCGAGTTCCCGTTCCAGGTCTTCCGGCCGTACACCCATGGCCTCCATCAGCACGAGCAGGTGGTAGGCCAGGTCGGCGGTTTCATAGAGGAACCGGTCACGGTTGCCGTCGGCGGCCTCGATGATGGCCTCGGACGCTTCTTCTCCCACTTTCTTGGCAATCGCCTTGGGTCCCTTGATGAACAGGCGGGTCGTATAGGAGCCGTCGGGCATCCGTTCATGCCGTTCCCGGATCAGGCGGGCCAGGCCGCGGAGGAAGCCTTCGTCTTCGGGCGTGTCGAAGCAGGCGGTCGTCCCGCGGTGGCAGACCGGACCGGCCGGATCGGCCATGACAAGCAGGGTGTCTCCGTCGCAGTCCGGGTACATGGACTTGACGGTCAGGAAGTTTCCGCTGGTCTCTCCTTTCGTCCACAAGGCCTGTCGGGTGCGGGAGAAGAAGGTGACGCGGCCTTCAGAAAGGGTCTTGTCAAAGGCCGTGCGGTCCATGTAGCCGAGCATCAGGACCTTCAGGGTCGTGGCGTCCTGTACGACCACGGGCAGCAGACCGTCGCCGGTCTTTGCCAAGTTGAAATCGTCGAATGTCATGGTCTTTCGCTTTCTGTGAGCCGGACAGGGATTCCGCGCGCGGCCAGTTCGCGCTTGACCTGTCCGACGGTATATCTGCCATAATGGAAAATGCTGGCCGCCAGGGCGGCGTCTGCCTGCCCGGCCGTCAGGACGGCGGCGATGTCGTCCACGCCGCCGGCTCCGCCCGAGGCGATCAGCGGGATGTCCAATGCCTCCGACAAGGCGGCATACACGTCGCAGGGATACCCGGCTCCGGTGCCGTCGTGGTCCATGGACGTGAACAGGATCTCGCCCGCGCCCCGTTCCTGTGCTTCCCGCGCCCAGGAGAACAGTTCTTTGTCCGTCGGGACACTGCCGCCATGGGTGGTCGCCAGCCAGCGACCGTCCGCTCCGCGGGCGGCATCGATGGCCACGACCACGAACTGCCGGCCGTATTTCCCGGCGATCTCTCCGATCAGTTGCGGCCGGGCGATGGCGGCGCTGTTGAGGGTGATCTTGTCCGCCCCCGCGTCCAGCAGGCGTGCCGCGTCATCGAGACTCCGGATGCCGCCGCCCACGGTGAAGGGAATGTTGACCGCATCCGCCACCCGGCCGACCAGGTCGGCGAAGGTGCCGCGGCCTTCTCGGGTCGCGCTGATGTCGAGATAGACCAGTTCGTCCGCACCGTCCCGGGCATATTGCCGCCCGAGTTCCACGGCATCCCCGACTTCCTTGAGTCCCAGGAAGTTGATGCCTTTGACGACGCGTCCGTCCTTTACATCGAGGCAGGGAATGATCCGTTTTGCAAGCATGATGTCAGTTCTTCAGGGGTGATTTTGTTTTCATAAATGGCTTTCCCGGTGATGATGCCGTCCAGGCCCATGGCATCCGCACGGGCCAGGTCGGCCAGGCAGGAAACGCCGCCGCTGACGATGATCCGCAAGTCCGGGAACCGTTCCTTGAGTCCGGCATAGAGGTCGAAGGACGGTCCGGCCAGCATGCCGTCCCGGGCGATGTCCGTGACGATGGCCTGCTGCAGTCCGTACGGCAGGAACCCGCCGATCAGGTCTTCCAGGGCAATGCCGCTGTCTTCCAGCCAGCCGCTGACGGCGACCCGGCCGTCGCGGGCGTCCGCCCCGAGGATGATCCGTCCGCCCCAGCGTCCGAGCCACTGCCGCATCTGCTCCGGCTGTCTGGCGGCGATGCTGCCGACGATGGCCCAGTCCGCACCGGCATCCCAGACGGAAGCCAGCGCCTCGGACGTCTTGATGCCGCCGCCCCACTCCAGTTTCAGCAGGTCCAGGGAAGCGATCCGCTCCAGGATGCGCAGATTCCTGGGGGCGGCCGCCTTGGCTCCGTCCAGGTCGACCAGGTGTAGCCGTTTCAGTCCCCAGCCTGCAAACCGGCGGGCCCATTCCACGGGATCCTCCCCGTAGGTTTTCCGGGAAGCATAGTCCCCTTGGGAAAGCCGCACGCAGCGGCCGTCCATCAGGTCGATGGCCGGGATGATCTCGATCATAGGCTCAGGAAGTTTTGCAGGATCCGTTCACCGGCATCGCCGCTTTTTTCGGGATGGAACTGCGTTCCGTAGAACTGTTCGTATTTCAGGGCGGCGCTGAAAAGCGTATCCCCGTACCGGCAGGTGGCGATGGTGTCCGGGCACGTCCCGGCGTAGTAGGAATGGACGAAATAGACCCAGGGGGTGTCCGGCAGGTCGCGCAGCAGCCGGCTCTCTCTGTTTCCCAAGGTGTTCCAGCCCATGTGGGGAACTTTCAGCCCGGAGCCGGGAACGAACTCCCGGACATGGGCGTCGAAAACGCCCAGGCAGGGGCGTCCGGGCGCCTCTTCGCTGTCCCGGCAGAGAACCTGCATGCCCACGCAGATCCCGAGTACCGGCTGGCGCAGGGAGCGGATGACTTCCGGAAGGCCGCGGGCGACGAGGTTGTCCATGGCTTTTCCGGCGTGTCCGACCCCGGGAAGGATGACCTTGTCCGCGGCACGGATGGCCGCCGGGTCGGCGGTCACCTCGAATCCGGCCCCGAGGCGTTCCAGGGCATTTTCCAGCGAGCGGAGGTTGCCCATGTCATAGTCGATGATGGCGATCATAGCATTCCTTTGGATGAAGGGAGGGCGTCGGAAGACGGGTCCCGCCGTACGGCTTGCCGCAAGGCCCGTGCAAAGGCCTTGAAGACCGCTTCGATGAGGTGGTGGTTGTTTTCTCCCTCCGCCTCGACCCGCAGGTTGCAGCGGGCGGCGGAGCAGAGTGACTGGAAGAAGTGCGGGAACATTTCCGTCGGCGTGTCACCGATGTATTCCCGGGTGAAAGAGACCTTCCAGACAAAGTCTGTCCGGCCACCGAAGTCAATCAGCACCAGGGCTTTGCTCTCATCCATGGGGAGGGCGAAGCCGTACCGGCCGATGCCGCGTTTGTCGCCGAGCGCGCGGTCGATGGCCTCGCCGAGCACGATGCCGACATCTTCCATGGTATGGTGTTCGTCGACCTGCAGGTCTCCCTTGCAGCGCAGGTCCAGGGCCACTCCGCCGTGATGCGGGATCTGCTCCAGCATGTGGTCGAAGAAATGCAGGCCGGTGTCGATGCGGGAACTGCCGGCACCGTCCAGGTCGAGGGTCAGGGAAATGTCCGTCTCCCGGGTCGTGCGTGTGAGCGTGACGCGGCGGCAGCCCCGGCGGACGGTCTCGGCGATCTCTGCCCAGGTCATGGGGCCGACCTGCAGTCCCCGGGCACCCAGGTTCGCCGCCAGTTGCAGGTCCGTCTCCCGGTCGCCGATGACATAACTTGCCCCGAGGTCGTAGGAGCCGTCGAGATAGGTGCTCAGCATTCCCAGCCTGGGTTTGCGGGTGGGGGCGTTGTCCTGCGGGAAGGTCCGGTCTATCAGGATGTCGTCGAAAACGATGCCTTCCCCTTCCAGGGTCTGCAGGAGAAGCCGCTGGCATGGCCAGAAGGTCTCTTCCGGAAAGGAAGGGGTGCCGAGCCCGTCCTGGTTGGTGACCATGACGAGTTCATAGCCCAGTCCGGTGAGGGCCTTGAGTCCGGAGATGGCGCCGGGAACGAAGGCGAACTTGTCGAGACGGTCGATCTGTTCGTCCGCCGGTTCGACGAGAAGGGTCCCGTCGCGGTCGATGAAGAGGGCTTTTTTCATAACGCTTGCAAGGTTTGGAGGAGGGTGTCGTTTTCCCGGGGAAGGCCGACGGTCAGGCGCAGGCAGCCTTCGCAGCCGGGAACGCGGCTGCGGTTGCGGACGATGATCCCTTTCTGCAGCAGGGTTTCATACAGCCCGTCGGCGTCTTCGACCTGGACGAGCAGGAAATTGGCGTCGCTGGGATAGACGGTTTTCACGAAGGGGAAGGCCGGCAGCGCGGCGGCCAGGCGGGCCCGCTCGGAGCGGATCGTCGCCACTTCGTCGGATATCGGCTGCCGGAGCAGTTCCAGGGCCTTTTCCATGGCGGCGGTCGAAAGGTTGTAGGGATATTTGACCCGGGACATGTACCGGATGATCTCTTCGTTGGCGACGGCCATCCCGATCCGCAGGCCGGCCATCGCACGCGCCTTGGACAGGGTCTGAAGGACGATCAGGTTGTCCCGCCGGCAGGCGTCCGCCGCGAGACTCCCCTTGTCGGAGAAGTCGACGTAGGCCTCGTCGACGACCACGATGCCCGGGAACACATCCACGATATCCAGCAGCTGCGATTTGGGGAAAGCGTTGCCGGAGGGATTGTTCGGCGAGCAGAGGAACATGACCTTGGTGCGGCGGTCCGTGGCGGACAGCAGTTTGTCCGTGTCCAGGGAATAATCGGCTTCCAGTCGGACCGGCCGGACAGCGATGTCGTTGATGGCGGCGGCGACGCCGTACATGCCGTAACTGGGGACGATCATGACGGCATTGTCCCGTCCCGGCTCGCAGAAGAGCCGGTAGACCAGGTCGATGGCTTCATCGCTGCCGTTGCCCAGGAAGAGATTCCGCTGTGGAACGCCTTTGAGGCGGCTTACGACGGCCTTGAGCCGGGCCTGGTGCGGGTCCGGATAGCGGTTGACCCCGTTGTCATAGGGGCTTTCGTTGGCATCCAGGAAGATGCCGATGGGACCGGAGTATTCGTCGCGGGCGGTGGAGTAGGGCGTCAGGGCGGCGATGTTGGGACGGAGGAGGTTGCGGATCATGACAGGCGGATGTTGACGGCGGCGGCGTGGGCATCGAGGCCTTCGGCGCCGGCCAGGGTTGTAATGGCGGGGGCAAGGGCTTCCAGGCCTTCCCGGGTGAGTCGCTGGAGGGTCATCCTGCGGCAGAAACTGTCGAGGTTCACCCCGCTGCAGGAACGTGCCCAGCCGCTGGTGGGAAGGGTATGGTTGGTACCGGAGGCATAGTCGCCGGCACTTTCGGGCGACCAGGGACCGATGAACACGCTGCCGGCAGCCGTGATGCGCCGGCTGACCGCTTCCGCGTCAGCCGTGGCGAGGATCAGGTGCTCCGGAGCATAGGCCTCGACGAAGTCGAGCCGGTCCTGCGGATCGTCGAACACCAGGGCGGAACTGTGGGACAGGGCTCCGTCGACCTGAGTGGTACGCGGAAGCCGGACACGCTGGCTCTCAACCTCTTGCAAGACCTCTTCGGCGTAGGCCTCGTCTTCGCAGACCAGGATGGCGGTGCTGTCGGCACCATGTTCCGCCTGGGAGAGCAAATCGGCCGCAGCGAACGCCGGCGGGGTGCTCCGGTCCGCCCAGACCAGGACTTCGGACGGCCCGGCGGGCATGTCGATGGCGGTCCGGTCTCCCGAGACCATCTGCTTGGCAAGGGTGACCCAGGGGTTGCCGGGGCCGAAGATCTTGTCAACCCGCGGAATGCTTTGGGTGCCGTAGGCCATGGCGGCGACGGCCTGTGCACCTCCGATGCGGAAAACCTTCCGGATTCCGCATTCCCGTGCGGCAAACAGCACTTCCGGGGCGATGTCCCCGTTGCGGCGGCACGGGGTGCAGAGGATCCGTTCCGGACAGCCGGCGAGGGCGGCCGGAACGGCCAGCATCAGGACGGTGGAAAACAACGGGGCGCTGCCGCCGGGGATGTAGAGGCCGACGCTCCGGATCGGGACCGGGCGCTGGATGCACACGACGCCGGGAACGGTTTCGACCCGGATTTCCCGGGGCTGCTGCGCCCGGTGGAACGCCTCGATGTTGCGTCTGGCCGTCCGGACGGCTTCCTGCACCTGCGGGGATACCTGCCGGCAGGCGGCTTCGATTTCCTCCGGAGAGACGGCGATGTCCTGCAGGCTGACGCCGTCGATCTCCGCGGAGAGCCGGCGCAGGGCGTCGTCGCCCTCCGTGCGGACGGTGTCCAGGACGGCCTGCACCCGCGGGCGGATGCCTTCGTAGTCAATGCCTTTGCGCCGGGTCAGGGAAGGCCATTCCGACCGCGGCGGGTTCACGCGGATTTTCATAGGATGATCTTGTCTATGTCCATGACCAGGATACCTTCTGCGCCGATGGCCTTGAGCTGCCGGACCTTGGTCCAGAGTTCAGAGGCGTTCACGACCGAGTGCAGGGAGCACCAGTCTTCGGTGGCGAGCGGCATGACCGTAGGGCTGCGCATGGCGGGGAGGATCCGCAGGGCCTGGTCGAGGGCGGTGCGGGGCAGGTTCATCAGGAGGTATTTCTTCCCTTTGCTGACGGTCTCGGTCCCGATCCGGAACAGCAGGTCTTCGAGCAGTTCCTGCTCCTGGGTGTCGAGGCCCTTGCGGGCGATGAGGACGGCCTCGGATTCCATGGCGGTCTCGACCTCCTTCAGGCCGTTGGCGATCAGGGTGCTGCCGGAAGAGACGATGTCGAAGATGGCGTCGGCGATCCCGACTGCCGGAGCGATTTCGACCGAGCCGGTAATGACTTCGATCCGGGCATCGATTCCGTTGGCATCCAGGTATCTCCGGAGGATGCCGGGGTACGACGTGGCGATTTTCCGGCCGTTGAACCACGCGGGCCCTTCATACGGTTCGCCTTTCGGGATGGCCAGGCTGAGCCGGCAGGTGCCGAATCCGAGACGGGCGACGATGTCCACGTCCGCGGCCCGTTCTTCGACTTCGTTGAGGCCGACGATGCCGAAGGTGGCCGTCCCGCCGGCGACGACCTGCGGAATGTCGTCGTCCCGCAGGTACAGGGCTTCGAGCGGGAAATTCTGCGAGCGGGACACCAGTTTGCGTTTGGGCGCATCGACGTCGATCCCGATGTCCCGGAGCAGGGCAAGGCTGTCTTCGTTGAGCCGCCCCTTGGATTGGATGGCAATTCGTATCATGTCTATCAAGTTCGTTCTGGCCTCACCGGCAGGAAACAAAAAAGGCTTGCTCTGTCGGGGAGGGCAAGTCTTCATTAATCCTATAGGTATGATTCCATGGCAAGCCCGCCCTATCCTTGGAGGATATGGTGGTGGTGCTTGTTGATGGACTTCTTACTCATACGGATACAAATGTAAGGATAAAAGTGGATTATCCAAATTATTCGCCGGGGATTTTGCAAATCAGGAAAACCGCCGTATCTTTGTTTCCAATCAAATTCGGGGTGTGGCGCAGTTGGCTAGCGCATCTGCTTTGGGAGCAGAGGGTCGTAGGTTCGAGTCCTATTACCCCGACGACGAATCCTTCAGCATGACCATGCGAGCCCGCCTCATTCTCCTTACCTTGCTTGTACCGCTCTGTCTGGCGCCATCCCTGTCCGCCCAGCAGAAAGGAAACCTTATCGAACGGTTGCTGACGAAAATGCGTACCCCGAACAACCGGCTGGATCCGGCCTATATCTATCAGCGTGCCCCGTCCTGGCGGGTCGGGATTTCCTCCGGCGTGCGGCAGGCCGGTATTTCCCAAACCAACAGGTTCGATGTCCTGGCCGGCATCGATGACCCTGCAAGCGGGGAGATCATGGTCGATACCATTCCCGGCATTCTCAAGACGGAACTGAAGGGGAAAATGGAGACGACGGTCGGCATTTCGGTCGGGTACGGCGGTATCGGCGGCAGTCTGAGCCGGACACTCGGGAAAGACAAGAAACATGCGAACACGACATTCTCCTTTGACCTCCTGGCTTCCGGGTATAACCTTCAGTTGCAGTATTTTGATTTCCGTCAGCCGATGGCGTATTCCTATGCTATCGGAGACGACGGTTTTGATACCGGCAGCGGAGAGACGGAGAATCCCGCCCGTATGCGGGCGTTGATCGCGGATGTGTTCTATACCTTCCGGAAGCATCGTTTCGACTATTCGGCGGTATATAAGGGAGGCAAACTCCAGCGCAGGAGCGCGGGGTCATGGATGTTCGGCGGAAAGGTCATCCTGGGGGAAGTCACCGTGGATCCGGACGAACTGGTCATTTTCTTGAGCCGTGGAGCCGCCAGGCAGTCTTCCGCCCAGGTCGCTTTCGGCGGCGGATTCTCTTATAACTGGGTCCCTTATCACCGGCAGCCCTATGGAGAAAAGGAAAAGGGCCTGCGCAATCTGACGGCGAACGTCACGTTCCTGCCGATGGTGACGCTGTTCAACCAGTTCTCTTCGGACTTCTATGAGCTGGACGGGGAAAACAGCTCCCGGAAAATCGGGACTTCCGTCATGAATGGCAACCTGCTGGTCAATTATGTAGCCCGTGCAGGGGTCAGTTATTGTTTCGACCGTTTCAGCGCCAACCTGTCCGCGTCGTTTGACAGTTATTCCTACAAGGGAAAGATCGCTTCTCCGGATTCCGGGATTCCCCTGGCGGATACTATCCAGACAACCGGCCGTTTCTCCCGCTGGACCGTCGCGTTCCGGGTCGGGATGAAATTCTAGAAATCGAAGCCGACCGTCAGGAAGGCTGAGAATCCGGTCACATTGCACCATTGCCCGCTGATCCGCATCGGACCGGCGACGCTTTTCTGTCCGAATTCTACGCCGAAGGCATAGGCCGACAAGGCTCCCTTGTACATGTTCTTGAAGGTGTCGGCATCCTGGTAGGCGCCGGCCCGCACCGTCACGAAGTTCTTGTGGTTGATCCGGTAACGCAGGTCCGCCTGGGCGGTTGCCGCAAAGTGCCGGCAAGTCTCGAAGCCCGTACTGAATCCGAAGAACGGCAACTGATTCTCGATGTACCGGCCGGCCAGGGATCCGCCGGCTCCGAGGGTATGGATGAAATTCATGTGTCCGGGCGATTCCGTGCTCCATCCTGCATAGACCGTAGGCTGGAAGAAAAAACGGGAGCCCATCGGAACGACGGCGGACAGGCTGGCGATACCGACGCTGTAAGGGGGAACGTCGTCTTCGTATCCGACGCCGGCTTTATCTTCCAGAAAAATGGAATAACCGTCGAACACATAGCGGGTGTTCAGCGAGAGCGCAAAACCGCGGGTCGGGAAATACCGCTCGTTGAAGGTGTCATAGCGGAACTGGGCGAAGGTGGAGAACCAGCGGCTTTTCCAGTCCCAGCCTTCCCATTCCAGGTTCTGGTCCAGGTATTTCTCATACGGTTCGTTCTCCATGGCAAATCCCATCCGGACATTGCCATAGGTCAGCCGGGCGTCTTCCGCATAGACTTCCAGCCGGGTGTTGATGGCATTGTACCGGGTGTCATTGCCTTCATTCCTGTACTTGAAGTCGCTGTAACTCGCGCGGGCCGACAAGCCGAAAACCGGCAACTGCCCCATGGGCTTGACGGAAAAGTCAGCAAATAACGTGGAGAGATTTCCCACTTTCAGTTCCATGGTCAGGCGCGGTCCGTACAGTTTCCGGGTCCCGAATCCCCCTAAGACGCCGACATAGACTTTCTCGTCGGAATCGACGTGCGCGGCGACGCCGAATTCGTTCGTCTGCCCCTTCTGGCAGTCAAAGATCAGGGTGTAAGGTTCTTCCTTCCCTTCCAGCCGGTAGGTGACGGACTCGAAGGCACGGGAACCGTACAGGGTGGAAAGGACGACTTCGATGCTGGTCCGGTCGAACAGGCTGTCCCGGGGAATCGGAACCGGGCTGAGCAGGTAGTCGGTCTCTTTTTCCGTCATGCCTTCGATCCGGATCTTCCCCACCCGCACTTTCCTTTTCTGGATGTCCACGGCGGTCTTGGCTTTCGGTCCCGTTTCATGCTGGCCGACCAGGCGGAGGATCCGTTCGAACTCTTCCCGCTTGGCCTGGGCATTCTCATATCCTTGTGCGATGATGTCGGCGACGCTCTCGCTGTCGAAGGACAGCATGTTGTAGCCCTCCAGCCGGTGCTGGAGCAGGACGTCGGTCATGGCCCGGTTCTCGTCGAGGGCTTCATGCGTCATCATGGAGATGTTCTGCAACGCGATACCGGCGATGGAACCCAGGTCCGACAGATTGCGGCTGGCCGGCATTTCCGAACCGATGACGATGTCCGCACCCATCGCGCGGGCGATGTCGACCGGGAAGTTGTTGCGGGTGCCGCCGTCGCTCAGGACCATGCCTTCCACGCGGACGGGACGGAAGTAGATCGGGATGGCCATCGTGGAACGCATGGCATCGACCATGTTTCCGGACGTCCAGTTCATTTCCTTCATGGTGTTCATGTCGGTCGCCACGCAGTAGAACGGGATGGGCAGGGCATCGAATTCCAGGGAGTCCTGGTAGCCGACCGACACGGAACTCAGGGTGTTCCGGACATTGAATCCGAACAGGTAGCCGTCCGGCATGCCGAGGCCGATCTTGCTCATCATCTCGCTCATCATGTCACCGGACCGGTTGTCCCGCTGTTCGAGCGTCTTCTCAAAATTGATCTGCCGCCGGACGCGGTTCTCCTTGTCGGCATCTTCATAATGCCAGGGAACCGTGATGGCGAAACGTTCCTTGTTGCGGCGGACTTTATAGGTCTGGTAACTGTCCGGGATCTTGTCGGACATCATGACCGTCCAGTCGATGTTCCGGACCAGGGAGTCGAGATACCGCTCCCCATATCCCAGGGAATACAGGCCGGAGACCAGGCCGCCCATGCTGGTGCCGCCGATCAGGTCCACCGGAATCCCCAATTCTTCCATGTACCGGAGCACGCCCAGGTGAGCCATGCCGAGGGCGCCGCCTCCCGCGAGGACTACGGCTACTGTCGGCCGGTGCTGACGGATGGAATCCAGTCTTTCCCGGACGCGGAGGATGGCCAGGGAATCTGCTTCCGGATTCACGCTGGGCATCAGCAGTCCGTTTTGTGCGAAACAGGAAAAGGACAGTAACAGGAAGATAAGGACAGCGGTCTTTTTCATTCGAATGCGGTTTACGTGCAAATGTACCAAAAAATGACGTATATTTGTATTATTGACCAATTGAAATATACCCATGAAAAGAATCTTGATTCTCTTTTCCGCCCTTTTGCTGGCTTATCCTTCTTTTGCACAAAGCGAATTGAGCATAGCGTCTTCCAGCGACAAGAAAATTTCGCTGGAGATGCTGTCCCATGTCGGATATGGCTGGCACTTCGTCAAGTCCGACGATTTCCGTAAGGCCGGCTCCGGCGAATTCTTCTTCAACATCTTGAATCTGGACGTACGTCCGGCGGAGGTCTTCGGCCTGAGCCTGGGCGCGGACCTGGAGTTCAATTCCTTCGATTCCAAGAAAGACATGTTCTTCCTGGACGACGACAAGAAGGTCCAGGCGGTCCCGTTCGGAGAAGGCTTTGACAAAACCCGCAGCGAAATCCATACCACCTCTTTCAATTTCCCGTTGCTCGCCACGTTCTATATCAATGATTTCCATATCGGATTCGGCGCAGAGGGAACCCTGAACACAGGTTGCTACACCCACACGTACATCAAGTTGGGCAATGTTACGGACCGGCACAACGAGAACAAGGCCAAGGTCAACCGTTTCTCGTACGGACTGACGGCTTTCCTGTCCTACGATAACCTGGGTGTTTACTTCAAGTTTTATCCGAAGTCTTCCAA
>JAEEGL011117649.1_pt1 | contig 12256 bp, 11 predicted proteins | sample 9134231 | NCBI WGS metagenome assembly JAEEGL01 (sample SAMN16246548, study PRJNA631951) | gut metagenome | biome: gut microbiome; feature: rumen; material: fiber-attached | host: Bos | place: Iran: Karaj | collected 2018-10
AATAGAAATAAGAATATAATAAAGAGACAAACTTGAGTTCTAACATTTCATTGACAGAGCATCTTTATTATTAAATTTCCTACAGTAAATTTACGCGGCCGAAACAAACAATGACTTGACTACGCCGTAAAGCTAATTATATAATCAGATTACATAAATAAGCCTTACGGTTTAGAGAGCAACATAGTCATTAAATATACAGGAGGAAGTCCATTGAAAATTGTTTCTTGCTAATAGTTAACTTAATAAGCTTGTCCCGGGGGACGCTTTGGCAGGAAATAATTCATAGTGGGTTCTTTGTATTTTATATATATAGAGAGATAGTATTTTGTACCGCAGAATTATTCTGTGGTATTTTTGTTTTATACATTTATTTTTTTACAGGCTCCTGCAAGGTACCTTCGGGTTAAATTAAAGAAGGGAGACCACGATATGTCATTAATAAAAGTTACAAATCTGACATTTTCATACGAAGGCAGCTTCGACAACATATTTGACAACGTTTCATTTTCCATAGATACAGACTGGAAGCTCGGATTTATAGGGAGAAACGGAAAGGGTAAGACTACATTCCTTAATATTTTGCTTGGAAAATATGATTACCAGGGTTCGATAATTTCCGATACATGTTTTGGATATTTTCCATACAGCATATCAAAGGAAGATGAGGAACTTACTGCATCTGAACTGATAGAAAAATGGAAGTCCGATACGGAGGAGTGGAGAGTAATATGCGAACTCTCATTACTTGGCCTTGATGCGGATGTGCTTTACAGACCACTTAAAACATTGAGCTATGGTGAACGCACCAAAGTGATGCTGGCTGTTCTATTCTCGGGAGAAAATGATTTCCTCCTGATTGATGAGCCCACCAATCATCTTGATTATGATGGCAGAGAGATAATCAAGAAATATCTGGCGTCCAAGAAAGGATTTATACTTGTCTCTCACGACAGGGACCTCCTTGATGCTTGCATTAATCATGTACTGGTTCTCAACAGATCAACCATAGAGGTCCAGTCCGGAAACTTCAGTTCCTGGTGGGAGAATAAAGAGAGGGCAGATTCCTTCGCCATATCTGAAAATGAAAAACACAAGAGAGAGATAGGCAAGCTTAAGGCTGCCGCTGACCGCTCGGCGAGATGGGCAGAAAAAAATGAAAATACCAAGATAGGTTTTGATCCGGTAAAAGAACATGACCGTAATATTTCAACGAGAGCATATATTGGTGCCAAGACCAAGAAGATGCAGTCGAGAGTGAAGAATACTCAGGAAAGACTGCAGAGGGAAATATCTGAAAAGGAAGGGCTTTTAAATGATATTGAGACAGTAACAGATTTAAAGCTCATGCCACTTGTCCATCATAAAGATACTCTCATAGAATGCAGAGATTTATCGTTACGGTATAAGGATTCGGAAAAGCAGGTGTTTGAACATCTTAACCTTAAACTTTGCAACGGAGACCGACTGTTTCTGAAAGGCCATAACGGATGTGGCAAGTCTTCGTTAATAAAAGCTGTTCTTGATAAAGCCGGGTATAACGGTGAACCAAAAGAAAACAATATGATTATTGAAGGCGATTTTACTTTGGCTTCAAATCTCACGATATCCTACATTAATCAGGACACAAGTCACCTCGCCGGAAGTCTTAAGGATTATGCAGAGAATAATAATGTTGATTTCACTTTGCTGTTATCACTTTTGAGACAACTTGATTTTGAACGAAATCAGTTTGACAAGGATATGTCGGACTTTTCCATGGGGCAGAAAAAGAAAGTCCTTATAGCATCAAGTCTGATAAAGCCGGCACATATTTATATATGGGACGAACCATTAAACTATATAGATGTCTTTTCCCGTATGCAGCTTGAAAAACTGATAGATACATTTAAACCAACAATGATTCTCGTTGAGCACGATGAAAGATTTAGGGAAAAAGTGGGAACCAGGACAGTAGAATTTTCATGATATAATCTGTATATATTAAATACGCCAGGCGCCAAAGAAAAATGACACGTAACGAATTTACCTTATCTAAAATTAAAACAGATCAAACAGATGAAAAGCTATTTGAGGAGGCAGTGAAGAAGTGTACTGCCAGGGAGTTTGGAGCAAACGGTATAGGTACGCTTGCCGAAAAGTCAGTCCATGCCGTCCTTAAATATTATTATGTTCCGGATGAGTCCAAACACGAGATAAAAGTCCTGCAGGCTGAAGAAGCCGAAGGAAATAAGACAAGGGATTTTGTGGCAGATGCATGCAGTGACGGTGAGATATATGAGATACAGACGAGGGCTTTTTACAAGATGAAGGATAAACTCTCATATTTCCTGAAGGAACATGATGTAACCATCGTCTATCCCGTATCGGTCACAAAATATGTGAGATATATTAATAAAGAAACAGGAGAGATAGAGGCGCCAAAGAAATCTCCCCAGAGAGGCACGGTTTACGATATTATTCCTGAGCTCTACGGTATAAGGGATTTGCTTGGTAATGAGCGCCTTCACTTTATCATTTGTTTTATTGAATCCGATGATTACAGGATATTTAACGGATTCAGCCTGAGAGGCAAGAAGACCATTCGGAGAAATATGCAAAAGTCAGACAGGCTTCCCCGCAAGATACTAGGGGAAATGCGTATCAATACGCCCCGGGAATTATTAAATCTTCTGCCTGATGGACTGCCTCAGGATTTTACCAACAGGGATATTGCTGATGCGACGGGATTTCATATCAGTTACGCAGAACTACTGACCAATATACTCTGCAGCATAAATCTGTTGGAAAATAAAGGTCACAAAGGCCGTTATAAGCTGTATAATATAAGGTAATATGTGGAAATATCGTTTTTAATATAATCAGGGAATAATATTATGGATAAGAAAAAGAAAATTCTGATAGGCAGTATTGGTGCCATAGCTATAGTAGCGATAATTCTAGGGGTGCTGCTTGCCAGTGGAAATAAATCAGTCAGCGACAACAGTGCAGTCAGTGTGTCAGCAGCATCAGATAATGTCGTCGATGTAGCGACTAACACAAATACGAACCAGACGACTACAAATGCGTCAGTTACCGGTTCGGGAGATACAGCTTCTCCGTCGCCGTCAGCTTCTGCAGATAATTCAGACACTGTGGATACTACAGAAGATACGACCACAGCGGATACTACAGAAGATACTTCAACAGTATCAGATGATGTGGCGGCAGTTACAGTAAGCCCTTCTCCTGCAACTACAGTTACTACTGAGTCAGGTACACCTGTTGCCAATCATGGTGAGCTTTACGTGGACGGTACCCAGCTTAAAGATAAGAATGGTAAGGCATATCAGCTCAAGGGCGTATCGACCCACGGTATTGCTTGGTTCCCCGAATATGTAAACAAGAGTGCATTCCAGACACTCCGTGATGAGTGGGGAGTAAATGTCATCAGACTTGCCATGTATTCTGATGAGTACAACGGCTACTGCTCAGGTGGAGATCAGTCATATCTTAAAGGTATCGTGGAAAACGGCGTAAGCTATGCAACAGAGCTGGGAATGTATGTCATCATCGACTGGCACGTTCTTGGTGAATGTGACCCCAATGTGCATAAAGCAGATGCAAAGCTTTTCTTTGAGGAAATGAGTGCCAAGTATGCTGATTACGATAATGTAATCTACGAGATTTGTAACGAGCCTAACGGTGGTACATCTTGGTCGTCAATCAAGAGCTATGCTCTCGAAGTAATTCCCATCATTAAGGCAAACAATCCAAATGCCATTATTATAGTAGGTACACCTACATGGTCACAGGATGTAGATACGGCATCAAATGATCCTATTACAGGATATTCAAATATCATGTATGCAGTTCACTTCTATGCAGATACACACAAGGATAATATCAGAAGTAAAGTGACAACAGCTCTCTCAAAGGGAATGCCTGTATTCATATCAGAGTTTAGTATATGTGATGCATCAGGTAACGGAAGCATTAACTATACAGAGGCATCTACATGGATGAGTCTCATAGATTCAAATGGTCTGTCATGCTGTATGTGGAGCCTGTGTAACAAGAATGAGACATCTGCTCTCATATCAAGTGGATGCAGCAAGACAAGCGGTTGGAGCGAAAGTGATCTGTCTGATACAGGAAAATGGTATGTATCATACCTTGGCGGTGATGCTACAGGTACGGCGGCACCTGCATCAACAGGTTCGTCGTCATCATCTTCATCATCAGGCAGCAGTTCGTCAAGCAGTTCTGCTCCGGCAACTACACCGGCTGCGACAGCATCGAGTGATAATACATCAGTATCTGTCACAAATTCAGGTGGATGGAATGACGGAAGCAATAATTATTATCAGTATACGATTACAGTAAAGAATACAAGCTCGACACCTGTTAAGGACTGGAAGTTAACAGTCAGCTTCTCATCGAATGTATCAATCGACCAGTCATGGAGTGGTTCGTTCTCTGCAAGTGGCAGCAGTGTGACTGTATCACCGGCAGACTTTAATAAGGAGATTGCCGCTGGACAGAGCGTTGAGGTTGGAATGATTGTGTACTCGTCGGGTACGCTTTCTACACCTACAGTAAGTATTAACTAAGGGACTTGAAATGAAAAAGAAAGTATTAAAGACAATATTATTATTAACAATAGCTCTCACATTTTCCGCATGTGGCAAGAAAGGTGGAAGCATATCGGAGAATCTGATTAACGAGGACCCGACAGCAATAGATATGACAGGTGCTCTTACAGAGCCAATGACCGATACTGATACAACAGACTACGGTGATATCGATGAAGGCGAGAGCGTCACAGGCCTTTATACAAGTGTAGTACAGGACGGAGAGACATCATCTGAAAATACAGCATCAGACAATACCGTCTCATATGATATGGCAGCAGAAGGCATGGTATCAGAGAATGAAGCAGAGCCGGCAACAGCAGAAGAATCAACAGCAGAAGAGCAGCTTCCTTCAGCACCTGTATATAATGAGCAGCACAATGACAAAATGGTTTTTGTCAATGTAACAGGAATGAAGCTGACTCATATATATGTGACTTTATCTACAGGTACAATGAGTGGTTTTGATATTTTAAATACAGAGAACTTAAGTGATGGAGCAGAGTTTGTTTATTCAATGACAGACAAGAGTGCTCTTTATTCCGTAAGTGATTTAAGTGTATCTGTAAAGGCAACGGGTAAGAGTGGTGACGAAATAGATTTTGGCACAGTCAGGATTTACGATCCCGACAAGATGACAATTGTTCTTACAGGTAACAGTAAAGACGGTTACAGCATGTACACGGAGCAGTAATGCGGACGAAGATATTATATGAAGATAAAGACATAATCGTCTGTCATAAGCCGGCAGGCCTTCCTGTTCAGACTAGGAAGCCCGGAATGCCCGACATGGAGAGTGAGCTTAAAAACTATCTCCATGGAAATAATGAAAAGCCCGTAATATATGTGGTGCACCGTCTTGATCAGCCTGTTGAAGGCATACTTGTTTTTGCAAAGACTAAGGAAGCTTCCGGGTCCCTAACAAAGCAGGTGGGATTGAATGAAGACAATGAGAAGATGCAGAAAATATATGAGGCAAGAGTCTTCGGAAAACCTGAATCAGATAAAGGATTTCTGACTGATATCATGGCGATGGATACCAGGACTAATCAGAGCTTTATAGTAAGCGATGGCGATGATATAAAAGCTAATGCCACAAAGTATAAACCAAAAGAAGCAAGACTTGAGTATTCGGTTATTTCATCAGACGGCGAGACAAGCCTCTTAAAGATTCATTTATTTACAGGCCGTCATCATCAGATCAGATTACAGATGGCACATGCAGGATGCCCACTTCTTGGAGATCAGAAGTACGGCAATGAAGAATCTGTTAATTATTCAAAAGAGCATGGTATTAAGAATGTTGCTCTCAAAGCTGTATCCCTTGAATTCATTCATCCAAAAACCGGAAAGACAATGAGTTTTTCACTAGATTAAAGGGTATATGAAGGATTTCGATTTTCAGAAAGAACTTGAAAAGCTCCCGAAGAATCCGGGAGTATATATAATGCGTGATAAGAACGATACGATTATTTATGTGGGGAAAGCAGTTAATCTCCACAATCGTGTGCGTTCTTATTTTCGTGAAAATATAGGCCGTGGGCCCAAGATAGACATGATGGTAAAGCTCATAAATTATTTTGAATATATCATCACAGACTCTGAGCTTGAAGCATTAGTACTTGAGAATAACCTGATTAAAGAGCATCGTCCAAAGTACAATACAATGCTGATGGACGATAAGACATATCCTTATATTAAAGTAACGATAAATGAGGAATATCCGAGAGTCATCTTTTCAAGAAAGATGGAGAAGGACAAGGCAAAATATTTCGGACCGTATACGAGTGCGGCTTCAGTTAAGGAAGCCCTTGATTTAATAAACAAATTGTACGGACTGCGGACATGCAGTAAAAATGTGACATTTGGAAAAAAGGTAAGTGAGCGCCCATGCCTCAATCATCATATGGGACAATGCGTGGCGCCATGTATGGGAAACATTAATAGAGACGAATACGGAGAACGGGTTAAGAAAGCTCTTGATTTCCTGAACGGAAATTATGCAACAATTCAAAAGCAGCTAAGAGAAAAAATGCAGGAAGCCTCTGACAACATGGAATTTGAGGAGGCTATTAAATACAGGGATTTACTTGAGAGTGTTATATCTGTTTCCCAAAAGCAGAAGATAGAAGATTCGGCCCAGGAAGATAAAGATATTATTGCGGCAGCTGTCGAGGGAGAAGATGCTGTAGTTAATGTATTCTTTGTGCGCAACGGACGAATGACAGGCAGGGAACATTACTACATGACGGTAGGTGCCGAGGAGAGCGATATCCCCGGTATACTCTCAAATTTCATTACCCAGTTTTATGCAGGAACCCCGTATGTACCAAGGGAGATAATGATACCGTGCGAGATAGAAAATATTGAGAACATTGAAAAATGGCTTTCTGACGTAAAGGAGAGCAGGGTTTATATTAAAGTCCCTAAAATCGGACAGAAAGAAAAACTCGTTGAGCTTGCAGAGAATAACGCAAAGCTTATTCTCTCAAAGGATAAAGAAAAGATAAAGCTTGAGGAGGCACGGACAACAGGAGCTGTAAATGAAATAGGCAGGCTTCTAAATATTCCGGCTCTCTCGAGAATGGAAGCTTTTGATATTTCAAACACAAGCGGATTTGCCAATGTGGCTTCCATGGTTGTATTTGAAAAAGGCAAGCCAAAGAAAAGCGATTACAGAAAATTTAAGATAAAGACGGTGGCAGGTCCCGATGATTATGCATGTATGAGGGAAGCTCTGACGAGACGATTTACAAGGGGCATTAATGAAAATACAAGGATGCCGGACCTTCTCCTGATGGATGGTGGTAAAGGTCAGGTGGGTATAGCCCTTGAAGTACTTCGTGAATTAAACCTTAATATCCCCGTGTGCGGAATGGTTAAGGACGATCACCACAGGACGAGAGGACTTTTATACAACGGAGAAGAGCTGCCTATTGATACTCACGGCGAAGCTTTTAAATTAATAACCAGGGTTCAGGATGAGGCGCACCGTTTTGCCATAGAGTATCATCGCTCACTCAGGACCAAGAACCAGGTTCACTCAGTTCTTGATGAGATACCCGGCGTTGGACCATCAAGGCGTATGGCACTTATGAAAGCATATACATCAATCGATGAATTAAAAGATGCCACAAAAGAAGAGCTCATGGAAAAAGCAGGCCTTCCTGCAAATGCAGCAGAAGCGGTATACATATTTTTCCATAAAGATAACGGCTGAGGATAAAACAATGCCACTTAAAGTGAAGTCTTACGAAAGCATACTTTAACCATAAGAACTTGGATGAGAAGACAAAGAAAGACGCTGCAAAGAATAAGGACAAGGGAGCTGTTGAAAACAAGGGCCTGAATAAGTAAAATATTAAATATGTTTAATATTTTCGGGAAATTCAAAAAAGAAATAGAAGTAGATGACAATATCGATATCTCAGGTGTCGATACTGTAAAATCAAAACTGATAACATATCCCCATGGCTTCTCCACTAGAAATGGCGGGGTAAGTCAGGGGATTTTCTCGTCATTAAACCTTGGTATGAACAGGGGAGATGATGAGGACAGTGTTAAGGAAAACTACAGGAGATTCCTTAAATCATGTGGCATTAAGACGGAATCGTTTGTCTGTGGCAAGCAGGTTCACGGCAATAATGTAATGATGGTTTATAAAGAAGACGCAAGACCGGCTTACGGATATGATGAGCTCTTCGAGGCAGACGGATATGTGACGAATATCCCGGGAGTACCCCTTGCAGTATTTACAGCAGACTGCATACCCCTTCTTCTTGCCGATGAGGAGAGCGGAGTCATAGCAGCCGTTCACTGCGGGTGGAGGAGTACTGTAGCAGATATCCAGCATAATGCCATAGAGAAAATGATTGTCCTCGGCGCAGAGTATGACAATATCAAGGCCTGCATAGGTCCTGCCATAGAGAGATGCTGCTTTGAGGTAGGCGATGATGTGATAGCCGGAGTAGAGAATCTTCTGTCCGGTATGACATACGGACTTTATGACAAAAAAGAAAATGGCAAATATATGCTTGATTTAAAGGGAGCATTAAAGAGAAGTCTCATTAATTCGGGACTCCTCGAAGCCAACATAGAGATTATAAATGAATGTACAATGTGCAGTCCTGATAAATACTGGTCTCACAGATATACAAAGGGAGAACGGGGCAGTCAGGCATCGATGATCATGATTCCATAAAAATATCCGGAATAATCTGACACTTATACACGATATGATATATAGTGCAACGCTTTTGCAACACTTCGTGTGTATAATTGTCTTATAAGCCAGTGAGGAAATCACAAGGCAGCTCCTACAGTAGAGTAAAGTATAAAGGGAAAAAAACCGTATAAAAGGGTGTTTGGCAAAAAAACAGCTCTTTCACGTATATAACGTGGGGGAGTTGTTTTTTTGTATTAAAGAAAATAACTCTGTAATTATTTGGTATAATAAAAAGAAAACTAATTTCTTTTCCTTTAAAAATATGAAAACAATAGGTATGGTTGAGTATCAGGGCAGATGTGATGAGCAGGATAAACCGGTTGGTCACTGTCCCAAGGTACTCAGGGAATATTACAATTTCATAAAAGAAGATAATCTCGTCAGGGTATATGCTCCGAAGAATATTCTCAGGGAGACTGATAAAGAGATTCAGAAAAATTCAAGGGTTCTGCCCCGTAAGATTGTAATGCACTCAAAGAAAACACTGGCAACCAGAATAGGTGGCAAGCTTAATATGTTTAAAAACATAAGCCTGGCCGTGAATCAGTCTAACGAGGACATACTCTGGTTCTTTAATATAGAGTGGTATTTCATGCTGTGGCTGGCTCTTCACAAAAAGCCCCGTGACAAAAAAATAATTGTCACTATGTTTAAGGAAGGCTTTAAGGGCGGTATAGCAGGAGTATTCCGCCAGTTTATATTTAACAAGGCAAAGAAGAAGATAGACCTTATCATAACGTCAGGCCCGTCTTTTAAATACGGAAAATGCGAGACAGTATTTATACCTGACTATGTTTATTCCATGGAGAAGTATGATAAATACTTAAATAAGGAAAAGCGTGATGAGGTAGTATGCCTCGGTACCATGGGAGACGGCAAGCAGCTTGAGGAACTTGTATCAGTATTTTCCATGATGGATTATCCCCTTACCATAGCAGGCAGATTTTATGATAAGGAGCGCCTGGAAGCCCTTAAGAGTATGGCATCCGAAAATGTGACCATCATCGATAAATACTTATCGGATGAGGAATATATGGACATGCTCTCATCTGCAAGATATACAATCCTGCCGTACAGCAAGACTGCATATACAAATCAGACATCAGGAGTACTCCAGGAAGCCATGTTTGTAAATACGATTCCCATTGCAAGAAGGGATGTCTTAACAGTAAATGAGATTCCCGGCATGCCTTTTGACGAATGGTCAGACATGGACAGCAATTATTCAGAAAAGCTCCGTATATATGCCTCAAATGCAGAAAAGATTTATTCCGAGTATGCACACCTTCGTAAAGACAGATACGCAGACTACAAAGTCCACAGAGATTATAAGAAAGTATTTGCGAAACTATGACAAAAAAACAATTAGTATTAGAAATAATAGAACGCCTTAAAAGAGAATATCCGGATTCCGGATGTTCTCTTGTTTATAATGAGCCGTGGAAACTCTTAATCAGCGTCCGTCTTGCAGCCCAGTGTACCGATGAGAGAGTAAATAAAATCGTACCGCTTTTATATAAAAAGTATCCGACGATTAAAGCTCTGGCAAAAGCTCCCGTTGAAGAAATAGAAAAGATAATCCGTCCATGCGGACTTAGCAACGGTAAAGCAAGAGACATAAGCGGCTGCATGAAGATGCTCCACGAAGTCTATCATGATGAGGTGCCTGGCACCATGAACAAATTGTTAACACTGCCGGGAGTCGGCAGGAAAAGTGCCAACTTAATTATCGGCGATGTATTCGGAGGCCCAGCCATTGTGACAGATACTCATTGCATCAGACTTTGCAATCGCATTGGCCTGGTTAAAGATGTTAAAGAACCTAAAAAAGTTGAAGACGCACTTTGGAAAATAGTGCCTCCTGAGGAGGGCAACGGACTTTGTCACAGATTTGTAGATCACGGCAGACTCATATGTACAGCGAGGACAATGCCTTACTGCGACAAGTGCTGTTTAAACGATATCTGTAAGAAAAACGGGGTTTAGTTTTTAGTATAAAAGAAGGGAGAGATTGGTATGTCAATTGTTGCAGGATTTATGGTTCCTCATCCGCCCATGATAGTAAAGGAAGTGGGACATGGAAGTGAAGAGCAGGTCAGAAAAACAATAGAAAGCTATGAGAAAGTTGCTGATGAAATATCAGCCATAGCCCCTGACACAATCATAATCACAAGTCCTCATTCTGTAATGTATTCTGATTATTTTCACATTTCTCCCGGTAAAGGCGCAAAGGGGAGCTTTATGTCATTTGGAGCTCCTGAAGTAAAATTTAATGAAGAATATGACAGAGAGCTTGTGGACGCAATCGATGAGCTGGCTGTCAGAGAAAGCCTTAATGCAGGAACAATGGGGGAGAGGGACAGCAGTCTCGATCATGGAACCATGGTGCCCCTTTATTTTATAAGACAGAAATATAAAGGCGGAAAGATTATCAGAGTTGGTTTATCCGGCTTGCCGTTTTCCGATCACTATAAATTGGGACAGCTCATTAAAGAGGCCGTGGGAAAACTTGGCAGAAAAGCAGTGTTTGTCGGAAGCGGAGACCTCTCTCATAAGCTGCAGACATACGGACCCTACGGATTTGCCGAGGAAGGACCGGAATATGACAGGCGCATAATGGATGTATGCAGCAGAGGTGCATTCGGCGAGCTGTTTGATTTTGATGAACATTTCTGCGAGAAGGCAGCAGAGTGCGGTCACCGTTCATTTATCATAACGGCAGGAGCATTTGACGGAGAGAAGGTTAAAGCAACTGAATATTCCCATGAAGACGTGACTGGTGTGGGATACGGCATATGCAGTTTTTATCCCATAGGTGAAAAGGATAGTGCCAGAAAGTTTCTTGACACATATCTCGATAAAAGTCTGAAAGAGCTGGAAGAGAAAAAATCGAAGAGCGACCCGTATGTAAATCTCGCAAGGAAAACCATAGAGGAATATATATTAAACGGAAATATTATCGACGTGCCGGATAACCTGCCTGAAGAGATGATAAATAAAACCGCGGGAGCATTTGTTTCGATACATAAGCAGGGAAATCTCCGGGGCTGTATAGGTACAATACAGGCCACAAGAGAAAATATAGCAAAAGAGATAATCGGCAATGCCATAAGCGCATCCACAAAGGATCCGAGATTTAATCCCATAAAACCTGATGAACTTAAATGGCTCGATATAAATGTGGATATCCTCGGAGAACCTGAGGATATAGACTCGGAAGATATGCTTGATGTAAAGAGATACGGAGTCATAGTTACGAAAGGATTTAAGAGAGGACTGCTGCTCCCGGATTTAGAAGGCGTGGATACCGTAAAGGATCAGATAGCGATAGCAAAGAGAAAAGCAGGTATCCCCGAATATGACGACGAAGTATCTCTCCAGAGATTTGAAGTGATCAGGCATTATTAAAATATGGCAA
>JAEEGL012038714.1_pt1 | contig 12256 bp, 10 predicted proteins | sample 9134231 | NCBI WGS metagenome assembly JAEEGL01 (sample SAMN16246548, study PRJNA631951) | gut metagenome | biome: gut microbiome; feature: rumen; material: fiber-attached | host: Bos | place: Iran: Karaj | collected 2018-10
GAAAATCAATAATGTCCTGTAAAACAAGCGCGCCCCCTTGTTGTCTGCAAGGGAGCGCGCTTTTGCTTTTTTCTTACTTACGGAAAAACGCTTATTTCGCGAGGAAAGCTTCTACTTCTTTCTTCGTTACTTTCTTGATGTTTTCCGCTTTGTAGGGGGATTCTTCTCCGCCGTTGACGTACAAGAAGAACTTTCCTCCTTCCGTTTCGTAAAGACTTTCTTCAAATCCGGCCGGATCTCCGAAATAACCTTCGGTATACTTTTTGACCAGTTTCGCGTTTTCGGTGTCGTATTCTACTTTGGCAATAACCTTTTTCATAATTTTCCATCTCCTTTTTTACGTACTATTGACAAGATTTCGGTTTTTATACCGATCGATAAAAAATTATAGGCGTTATTCCCAGCAAACGCAATTATTTTTACGACGTTAATTTTTTATTTAACCGTTTTTTTACCGTCAGAAATTACACTCCGTACAGCGGAGAAGGCTGTCTCTTGTGTTCGCTCGTCCGGTGGTATCTTTCGATGATGGCTTTACTCTTTTCGGCGACCTCTTTCCCTTCCATGTAGTCGGTGATCTCTTGGTAAGTGACGCCCATTTCCTTCTCGTCCGTCTGACCTTCGAAAAGACCGGCCGAAGGCGCCTTGTTAATAATGCTTTCCGGCGCGCCGAGGTATCTCAGATACTCGAATACTTCGGTCGCCTTAATGTTGGCGATGGGGTTAAAGTCGAAAGCGCCGTCGCCCCACTTGGTAAAGTAGCCCATGTACCTTTCGGACGCGTTACCCGTGCCGGCGACGAGATATCCGTATTTTGCCGCAATGGCGTATAGCGTGGTCATGCGAAGACGGGGAGCGATATTGATGACGGAGCCGTTCGGTAATTCTTCTCCGATGGCAGCCATGATATCCTTCTTTGCCGCGGTCAGGTCGACGATCTTATAATCAATATTAAATTTTTCGCACAGTTTTTCCGCGTCGGACTTGTCCGAGCCGTAGTTTTGCTTGGACTCGCAAGGCATAATAACGGCAAGTACGTTGTCGGTCGCTTTCTTGCTGAGGATACCGACCAAAGCGCAATCTTTGCCACCGCTGTTGCCGAAAACGATGCCCTTTGCTCCCGTCTTCTTCAACATATCGCGAATATATTCCACCCGTGCGTTTACTTCTTTTTCAAAGTCGATCATATATTTACTCCTTCAAGTTCTTTTTCAAAGTTCTGAGTTGCTTTGCCAGCTTCTCCGGTAGTTTGTCGCCGAATTTGCTGTAGAAATGAGCGATGTCGTCGGCCTCGTAATACCAACCGATCTTGTCGACGTCGAGAATGGACGCGAGCTGCTCCACCGTTACGTCCGTTCCGGTCAGGTCGATATCTCTCGGATAGGGCATATAGCCGATGGGCGTTTCTTGCGCGTCGACGGTGCCGTCGCAACGGCGCAGTATCCAGTCGATCACGCGCAGGTTATCGCCGAAGCCCGGCCAGATGTAGTTTCCGTTTTCGTCGGTACGGAACCAGTTGACGTTGAAAATTTTCGGCGGGTTCTTCATTCTTGCGCCCATAGACAGCCAGTGTTCGAAATAGTCGCACATATTGTACCCGCAGAACGGCAACATCGCCATCGGGTCGTGACGGACAACGCCCACTTTTCCTGCGGCCGCCGCGGTCGTTTCGCTGGACATGATAGAGCCCATAAAGACGCCGTGTTCCCAGTCGCGCGCTTCGTACACAAGAGGAGTCAATTTCGCCCTGCGTCCTCCGAAAATAAAGGCGGAAATAGGCACGCCGCGGCCGTTCTCGAATTCTTTACTCAGGCACGGGCAGTTTTTGGCGGGTACGGTAAAGCGACTGTTGGGATGGGCGGCCTTGATCGGTTTTCCGTCGGCGTCCGTCATCCCTTCTTTCCACTTGTTGCCCTTCCAGTCCTCGGCGCGTTCGGGCGCGGGCACGCCCATGCCTTCCCACCAAACGGTATTGTGTTTGGTATCGAGGGCGACGTTGGTAAAGATGGTGTTACGCTTTGTCATGGCGAGCGCGTTTGGATTGGACTTTGCGCTCGTGCCGGGCGCTACGCCGAAAAAGCCGTTTTCCGGGTTGACGGCATAAAACGTCCCGTTTCTCTTCCGGATCCAGGCGATATCGTCGCCGACCGTCCAGACCTTATAGCCTTTGGCACGGTAACCTTCCGGCGGGATCATCATAGCGAGGTTGGTCTTACCGCAGGCGCTGGGGAAAGCGGCGCAAACGTATTTTACGTCCCCGTCCGGGCGTTCGATGCCCAAAATCAGCATATGTTCGGCCATCCAGCCTTCTTTCCACCCCTGATAAGAGGCAATGCGGAGCGCAAAACACTTTTTGCCGAGAAGCACGTTGCCGCCGTAGCCGCTGTTTAACGAATAGATGGTATTATCCTGCGGAAATTGGCAGATATAGCGATTTTCCGCGTCGAGGTTCACTTTACTGTGAATGCCTTTTACGAAATTGTCCCCGCCTTCCAGTTCGTCGTAGACTTTGCTCGATACGCGGGTCATGATCTTCATGTTAAGAACAACGTATAAGCTATCGGTAAGTTCTATCCCGTATTTTGCGAACGAAGAACCGATCTTACCCATAGAAAAAGGTATGACGTACATCGTACGGCCTTTCATGGCGCCGCCCGCGATGGCGTCCAATTTTTTATAAGCTTCGGCAGGTTCCATCCAGTTATTGGTCACGCCGGCTTCCTCTTGGGTCGGGGTGCAAATAAAAGTCCTGTCTTCCACTCTCGCCACGTCGTTTTCCGCCGTGCGGTGATACAGGCACCCGGGGTACATGCTGTTGCTCAGTTTGATGACTTCGCCTTCGGCGATAGCTTCGCTGACAAGGATCTTATGTTGATCTTTACTTTCGTCCACCCAAACGACGTCGTCCGGCTTAAACAGGTTTTTGTACTTTTCGACAAAAGCCAAAACATATTTATTATCGGTCATAATCCCTCCTTTTTTCTTTGAAAAAATCTACATATATTTTACCACGAAAGAGGTCTTTTGGCAAGACTGAATATCGCCGAAAAGGAACAAGCGGAAACCGATCGACATAATAATAACGAATGACCGAAAAAAATCAAAAAACGCATTGAATTATTCATTTTCTTGTTTTATAATTTATTTGTAGAAACAAATAAAGGGAGGAGATCGTCATGCGAAAAATCGCACCGGGTAAGATAACGGAAAAATTCGCCGCATTCACAGTAAAATATCGCTGGCCGATGGCGATACTCTTCATCGTACTCTCCGTCGCCTGCGTCGTCGCCATTCCCTTTATCAAGATCGTATACGACGTATCTTCTTACCTGCCGGACGAGAGCACCGCGTCGGTGGGACTGAGTATTCTGAAAGAAGAATTCGACGACAAAGGCATGACATACGTTATTTTGCCGGACGTAACGCCGGAAGAAGCCAAAGAGATCGCGGACGTTTTTGCGGAGACGGAAGGCGTAGCCAACGTTATTTTCGAAGAGAACACATCGTACAACAAAGAGACGAGCGCGGCGCTTTTGACCGTGTCTTTTACCGATTACGACTCCACGCAGGAGTGCTTTTCCACAATGGAACGGCTGATCAAAACGGGTAAGCCGTACAACGCGACCTTCGTCGGGCAATCAGCCTCTTCTTATTACACCAAACTGGAAACGGAAGAAAGCATACTTAAAATCGGCGTCGTCATCGTCGCCATCATCGTCGTTATGCTCATCGTTACGTCCAAATCCTATTTTGAGATCGTCCCCATGCTGATCAACTTCGGCGTGGCAGTTCTGCTGAACATGGGAACGAACGTCTTTTTTAACGGTATTTCTTACATCTCCAATCTGGTTTCGCTGGTTTTGCAACTGGCCCTTTCCATCGACTATTCCGTCATTCTGATGCACAGATATATGGAAGAAATAGAAAACGGTCTTGCGCCCAAAGACGCGGCCGTGGCGGCGCAGACGAAAGGTATACCGGAGATACTGTCCAGTTCTCTTACCACCATCGCGGGTATGGGCGCGCTTATGTTCATGTCCCTCGGTATCGGCGTAGAGATCGGATTGGCTTTGACAAAGGGTATCGTGTTTAGTCTTTTGACGGTCATTTTTCTCATGCCGGCGCTACTTGTGCTGTTTGCCAAACCGCTCAATAAAAGTCGACACAAATCTTTTTTGTCCAACATCGTCAAGCCGACCAAAGTCATCGTCAAAGCGCGTAAGATCATCGTTCCGATCTTCCTCGTCCTCGTTATCCTTGCCGGCTCCGGTCAATATTTCAATAAATATTCTTTCAGCATGGTCGGCGGCGCCAAGATTACCGCGGGAAAAGAAACGTCCGTGGAAAAAGGCTTCGGGACGATGAACACGCTCGTGATCGTCCTACCCAACGACGGCGACAGCGAAAAGCAACATCAAGTCGTCGACTACGTCATGTCGTTCGACGTGATGGATTCCACGACCATGAAGATCGCCGACGGCGTATACATGACGGATGCTTTCACAAAAGAAGAAGCACAAGAAAAAATACCGGCGCTGATGTCCTCTTTCGGCGGCGAAGGATCGGATCTCATTCCCGAAAACCTCGCCAAAGCCTACGTCGGCTCCGTCTATAACGGTTATTGCGAGACGTACGGCCTGCCGGAGACTGCCAAAGTGCCTCTGATCGACCTGTTGATCTTCCTTTCTCAAAACGAGACTTACGGCGCGATCATCCCAAGCAACTTTAAGGACGGCTTGTCGCAGCTACCCTATGCGAAGGCAAATCTTTTCGGAAAAAACCACGTCCGAATGACTTTCAACATTAACGCGGGCGTGGAAGACGAAAAAGCGTTCGATCTGATCGCCGCTTTGAAAACGGGATTAAAAGACTATTACGACACCTATTACATGACGGGCGAAACGGTGGTTTGCCACGACATGTCGGAATACTTCCCGCAGGACAATCGCAATATCGCCCTCTTTACGCTGGCGTTTATTTTGCTGATCCTGTTTATTACCTTCAAAAACCTGCTTTTGCCCATTCTGCTCGCTTTGGCCATTCAGGGCGGTATCTGGATCAACTTTATCATACCGTTTTTGGTCGGCTATCCGCTGTGCTTTATCGGATATTTGATCATTACCGCCATACAGATGGGCGCGACCATCGACTACGCCATCGTCCTGACCAACAGGTATTATACCATTCGCAATCAATACGAAGACCGGTTGGAAGCCATGGCAGCATCCTTGAACGCCGTCTTCCCTACCATCATGACGTCGGGCGTAATTTTGACGGTGACCGGCTTTACTTTGGCCGCCGCGTCTTCCGGCGTGGTTTCCGCAATGGGGTCTCTGCTCGGCGCCGGCGCAGCCCTTTCCGTCGGTATCGTCCTTTTGATACTGCCGTCCTTCCTGCTCGTCACCGAAAAAGCAACCGATCTGTGCGAATTTTCCGTACTGTTTAAAAAATTACTCTCAAGGAGAAAGAAATGAGCGACAACAAAGCCCTTTTCCGATACGCCGTGCAACTCGGCGACCAGCTATCCATGGCCCTTTTGCGCAAAAAAAGCTACGTCAAACTGGATAGACTCGCCTGCGAATACTTCTATTCCGAAGAGCCCGTGCCTTTTCCCGAACGAAAAAATTATCCGCTTTCGCCCTTACGCGTCGGTGAGAAATGGTCTAAAAATATATTCGGTTGCGGATGGCTCCACTTTACCGGGAAAGTCCCGCAAAAAGCCAAAGGAAAGCACGTCGTACTTTTGATCGACGTCGGCGGCGAAGGATGCGCCTATGACGACAACGGTCGGCCTTTTGCCGGTATCACCGATATCGCGCCCATCGAAAAGAACTTTCATATCCTGCGCGGAAAGAAGGTCATCGAGGTCGCGGCCTGTTCCGAAGGAAACGAAGTCGTCGACTTGTGGCTGGAGACGGGCGACAACGACGAGAACCGCTCCAAAGACTGCGGCGTCCTCAAACAGGCCGATATCTGCGTCAGCCGCGACGACGTAGCCGAACTTTTTTACGACGTACAAAACCTTGCTTTGACAAAACCGTATCACCGCTTTTTCACAAAAAAACATCAGACGATGAACGCAGCTCTATTGAAGGCCGCGCCGGGCGTAGTATTCTCTTCCGCAAAAAACGTTGATAGAGCGCGCAAAGCTATCTCTGCCGAAAGAAAGAACGGAGAAGGGTCGCCTTACACCGTGTACGCCGCAGGTCACGGGCATCTCGATCTTGCCTTTATGTGGCCGATACGGGAAACCAAACGCAAAGGAATAAGAACCTTTATCAACCAAATCAACAATATCAATAATTTCGACGGATACGTTTACGGCGCCAGCCAGCCGCAACAATTCGAGTGGTTGGAAGAGCTTTCTCCTCAACTTTTTACCGAACTGGTCGAAGCGGAAAAAAATAAACGATTGGAATTGCAAGGCGGCTTTTGGGTGGAGTCGGACACCAACATTCCGTCTGGAGAATCGCTCATTCGGCAGGCCGTTTACGGACAGAAATATTGGAAAGAAAAGTTCGGTCGCATCTGCAAAACGTGCTGGCTGCCGGACACCTTCGGTTTCAACGCCAATTTGCCGCAAATCATGAAAAAAAGCGGCATGGAATACTTTTTGACCATGAAGCTGACCTGGAGCGACACAAACAAAATCCGTTATCATACCTTCCGGTGGAAAGGCGTGGACGGGACCGAAGTCATCGCGCATATCCCGCCCGAACATACGTACAGCGGCGAGGCTATGCCTATCAATACCATCCCCGCGCAGAACGAATACGGCGAAAAAGATATCGTCCCCATGTGGGCCTCTTTGTACGGCATGGGCGACGGCGGCGCGGGTCCGAGCGTCGGACATATCGAATCGTATATCCGCCAGCAGGATTCCGCAGTACTACCCGAAATAAAGTTTTCTCCCATCGTCGATATGTTCGAGAAAATGGAAGCTTACCGCGACAAAATGCCCTCTCATCAGGGAGAGTTATACCTTGAATTCCACCGCGGCACGTATACGACGCAGAGCGATATCAAAAAGCACAACAACCTGACCGAATACGCGCTCCATAACGCCGAATACCTGGGCGTGCTGACCGGTATTTTCAACAAAGAAAATGCGGACAAGATCTGGAAAGAATTCCTTCTTTATCAGTTCCACGACATTTTGCCCGGCACGTCGATAGAGAGAGTTTATAAAGAATGTTTCGTTCAGCACGAAGAGATCCGAAGCGAATTGATTTCTTACCGCGACAAAATCCTGGATACGCTGAAAGGAAGCGACCTCGTCGCCTATAACTTCAATCCGTACGGCGGCAAAGAGATCGTGGCGCACGGCGGCAAGTTATACGAGACCGACGCCGTCCCCTACGGCGGGAGCAAGCTCGTCCCCTATTCCGGGCAAAGCGCTTTGAAAGGCGGAAAAGACTTTTTGCAAAACGAATACCTGACCGTACGTTTCGACAAAAACGGCGAGATCGTCTCCTTGGTAAGAGATGGCAAAGAATATGTCAAAGAATACGCTAACCGCTTTAAGATCTTTACCGACACGACGAAGAAATTCGACGCGTGGGAGATAGAATATTCTTACCTGTCCGCGCCGTCGCAGACAATCGAATTCACCGATCCGAAGATCACCGAAGGATGCGGCTTTATCTGCCACGAAATGACGGGAAAAGCGAGCGCGTCCACCTTTACTCGCCGCGTGATCTTGCGAACGGGCAGTCCGTACGCGGAAGTCGAGCTGGACGTAGACTGGAAAGAAGATCATAAAATGCTCCGCGTCGAATCCACCCCGAACGAGTGGGCTGACGAAGTGCTGTGCAATATTCAGATGAGCGTCATCAAGCGTCCCACCACCGAAAACAACGATCGGGACCGCGCCAAGTACGAGATCTGCGCGCAAAAATGGATCGATATCGGCGGCGTCTCCTTTATGACGAGATCAAAGTACGGTTGGAGAGTGAAAAACGGCCTCGTCTCGCTCAACCTGCTCCGCGCTCCCACCGGGCCGGACCCGACCTGCGACAGAAGAAAGCATACGCTGTGCTTTGCCTATTATCCGCACGAAGGTTCCGCCTTCGACGCCGAAACGCCGCGCTACGCGACAATGTACAACAATCCCCTCGTCGTCCGCGAAAACGCGACGGAATTGCCCTCGTTTGTTACCACCGACAAACGGAACGTGATCGTCGACACCATCAAGCCGTCCGAGGACGGAAAAGGCGTTGTCCTTCGCGTTTACGAAGCGGAAGGAACAACCGTTGCCGCATCCATCAAATTGTCAAAACAGCCGAAAAAGGCAACCGAAACAAATATGTTGGAAGACTATATCGGAAAAATTGACATAAATAAGGTCAGCTTTACTCCGTTTGAGATCAAGACGATCTATTTGGAGTATTAATAAGCGATAACTAAATCGAGAGGGACGTCCCACGGATCAACAGGGACGTCTCTTTTTTGTTCGGAAAAGGCCAGTCCCACCGTAAAACAGTAATGCGCGCGAAGGTACCTGTCGTAATACCCTTTGCCGTGGCCGAGACGATTATTGTGTTCGTCGAAGGCAACGAGCGGCACCGCCATCACGTCGAAATCGCCATCGTATTTTTCTCCCACGGGTTCTTTTATGCCGAACGCTCCGGAAACGAATTCCGTCGCCGGCGTAACCTCGATAAAATACATACTTTCGCCGTTGACTTTCGGCAGGCAGACCGTTTTTTCCCGCGACAGAAGTTCGGAAATAATATAAGAAGTGTCCGGCTCGGTCATGGTAGACATAAAAAGAGCGACCGCACGGGCCGATCTTATTTGCGGCAAGGCGAGGAAATTTTCCGCGACCTGCCGACTTTTCTCCGCCCTGTCGGGCAGATTTTTCAAAACGGAAAGAACGTTCTTTCTTACTTCTTGTTTATTCACTTTACGCGTCGCGCTTTTTACGCGGTTTGGGATAGTTGAAGTTTTCTTTCTTGCCTTCGATGAGCACGTTATAATACAGCGCCGCGTCGTTCTTGGCCTCTTCCAGATCCATATCCACGCAGTAGCCGCACTCTTTGGGCGTAGCGCCGGGGATATCGCCGGTAAATTCGCTGGCAAAGTCAAACGTGCGTTCTATCAACGGAAGAATAGTATCGGTATCGACGTCGCCTACGACGATGAGATAAAACCCGGTACGGCACCCCATCGGTCCGAAATAAACGATGCGGTCTTTCCAAAGCGGATCGTTCCTTAAGTAAGTAGCGCAGATATGCTCGAGAGCGTGCACGCTACCCGTCGTCATGACTTCTTCTTGATAAGGACGCTTAACGCGGATATCGAATGTTGTCAGCGTTTCGGCGCCGATGACGTATTTGCAGGACACGTATAGTCCCGCCTTTAAGCGAAGATGGTCAATCGTAAAACTCGGTATTGTTTCCATTTGTACTTCTCCCCCGTAATTATATTCCCAAATATTTTTTGATTCCTTCGACAACGCCGAAGCGACGCTTCGTCGCGTGGAAGGTAGCGGCTTCTATAGCGTCGGGCGAAGCCTTTTCCATCGCCACGCTTTTCCCGGCGTAACGGAGCATGGCTAAATCATTATTGTTGTCGCCGAAAGCGATCATTCTTTCGCGCGGGATACCCGTTTTTTCGCCGATCAGCTTCATACCGTCCGCCTTCGTACATCCGAGCACGAAAACGTCTACGTAAGTCCCCATCGGGAAGCAGGAAGCATACGGCGCAATGGCATCCAGCGTCTCTTTCGACATCGGGTGCAATAGTTCTACCTTATTGACCCTCTTCGCCTCGAAATCCTCGAATATTTCCTGCACGGAATGGATTTCGTCTTTTCTTTGTTTGCATCGAAGCGCATAACTCGGCCCGTCGCAATCGAACACGGCGGGGATGTTTTCTTTTTCGATGATCTCGGCAAGCTTTTCCACACTCTCACGAGGCATCAATTTGCAATCGAGCACTTCGCCGCGGAATTCGGTATACGCCGCCGCGCAGATGATCCCGTCCCACTTAACGCGCTTCATAACGCTTTTGGGCAAGCAACATTTCGGACGACCGGTATCGATCACGCAATAATGGCCGGCCTTTTGCGCCCGACGTATAGCGCGCGCTATCCTGCAAGGAAACCATCCGTGAAAATAGATCGTATTATCGATATCAAAGAATAAAACGTGTCTTTCCATGCGAAAAATTATATCACGCTTTTACACGGTTGTAAACACGTTTCGGCGGTATTTACAATTTTAAGGTTTTTGAGTATAATAAACGTAAAGTTTATTTCGGGAGGATCGTATGGTACTTTTTTTCAGCGGGACGGGCAACAGCAAGCATATCGCAAAGATCGTCGCGGAGTCGCTCGGCGATGAGATCGTAGATATCACGCCCTACTTAAAAGATGGCAAAACGGGTAATTTCGCGTCCGAACGTCCGTTCGTTTTCGTCGTGCCGACGCATTCTTCTTATATACCGAGGGTCGTGGAAAAATTCATCAAAGAAAGCGAGTTTTCGGGCGGACAAAAAGCCTATTTTCTGATGACTTGCGGCGCGTCCTGCTCCCGGCCGGGCGTCGTTAAAAAGATAAAACCGCTCTGCCAAGAAAAAGGACTGATCCTCGGCGGCGTGGAAGGCATCGTCATGCCGGAAAATTACATCACCCTCTTTGTCGCGCCTTCGGAAGAAACGGCGAAAAAAATCATCGAAAAAGCGGAGAACAAATTGCCGCCCATTATCGAAAAGATCAAAAAAGAGGAAGATATTTTTAACAGAGCCTTCCCGACCTTTTCCACCTATATCGTCAATCCGATCTTCTATAAAACGTTGGTCAATGACAAAGCGTATTACACCACGGACGCCTGCGTTTCTTGCGGAATGTGCGCTTCGCTCTGCCCGATGAATAATATCACGCTCGAAAACGGCAAGCCCGTTTGGCACGGGAAATGTGTTGAGTGCATGGCCGGTATCGGCGCGTGCCCCGCACTGGCCATCGAGTACGGCAAAAAAGCCAAAAACAAACGGAGGTACTACCTTTCCGAATGATCATTCGTCCCTACCGTCCGGATGACAAAGATGCGGTAAAAAACATCTGCCGCATAACCGCTCATAAGTCCTATAAGAAGTCGCAAAAAACGCTGGAAGCGGCCGTCATCCTCTATAACGATTATTACACCGAACAGGAGCCGGAAAACATTTTCGTCGCGGCAAACGACAACGACGAAGCAGTCGGGTATATCCTTTGCTCTACGGACGAAAAAAAGTTTTTGAAAGAAACGAAAACGACGTACAGAAAGCGGCTTGACGGCGTTTGTCCGTCGAAAAATATCGAGTTCGTTTTGGCGCGAATATTAACGCGCCTGCTTCCGAAAAAATACCGCGCGCACCTGCATATCGACATACTGCCGGACTATCAAAAAATGGGGTTAGGCACGCTTCTGATGGACGCGGAGCGGGAGCATCTATTTTCGCTCGGTATTCCCTACCTGACCGTTCTTTCCATCGACGTGGGGTCGAACGGGTATCGATTCTATAAAAAATACGGATTCAAGTCGGTCCGCTCCTGGCTTCCCAACGTGAAAACCATGTCCATGCCGACTGCAAAGGAGTAAAGATGAAAAGTCCAAAGGACTACGAAATAAAAGAGATCGCGCCGAAAATTTACGTCATAATGGAATACAATCTGACGACCATGACCGTCGTGGTGGGAACTAAACGCGCCCTCGTCATAGACGTAGGCGACGGCATAGATGACTTCCGTTCCGTCGTGGAAAAACTGTGCGACGGCCTGCCGTACGACGTGACCTTGACGCACGGGCACGTCGACCACTCCGGCGGACGGTGGCAGTTCCCGAAAATACATATGTCCCCTCGGGACAAGCGCCCCTATAACGACAGCACACCCTTGCTCCGCAAACTTTATCTTGTCGGAATGAAGTTTACCGTGCCGACCATCTCTTTCAAAAAAGCCCGCTTCGGGCGTCGGCCGCAACCGGAGATCGAATATATCGACGAAGGACACGTTTTCGACTTGGGCGACAGAACGGTAGAAGCCGTCGCCTTGCCCGGTCACACCGTCGGGTCCTTAGGGTATCTTGTTCGCGAAGACCGCATCCTTATCGGCGGCGACAGCATGAACCCGGGACTTTTCTTGTTTATGCACCACTCGACCTCAGTCGAAAGCTGGCTGAAAACGGCAAAAAAAGTCGTATCCATCCGCGACCGCTTCGATCTGTTCTATCCCGCGCACGGTTTTTCTCCCCTGTCGGAAAAATCCCTGCAAGAC
>JAEEGL012478576.1_pt1 | contig 12256 bp, 8 predicted proteins | sample 9134231 | NCBI WGS metagenome assembly JAEEGL01 (sample SAMN16246548, study PRJNA631951) | gut metagenome | biome: gut microbiome; feature: rumen; material: fiber-attached | host: Bos | place: Iran: Karaj | collected 2018-10
GCATAATTTCTACAAGCGATTCCAACCTAATTAACCGATCATTAATCAGTACAAGCCTTAGGCCATACAAGATGATTGAATGGTAAAAGTATTATAAAACCATAAAAAACTATAGCGATTTGAAAATTGTTATGTTAATATATTAAAAGAAGGAGTCATATGTCTATATCAAATCATTTAAGAAAGAAGAAACTAATTGGAGCTTTGACAGCATCCTTTGCGGTAGTTGTCGCTTTAACTTTTGTTTTGTCCAAAGCATTTGCGAGCACTGCATATTATCTAACAGATGCCACAGTAGAGCTTGATGGGATAAATGACGGTTCTGCATATATTAGCTTTAACACCCCAATTGCCGACGAAATATTTAGTATAGAAGGTACTTTCCAGACTAGTGACGATGATCATTATTTCACCCTGACGGCTTTGACTCCAGCATCGGGGATAACTCCTTCTAGTAACGTAGTTTCTGATGGCAGAATTCTATGGCAGGATGCAAGCTGGGAACACCCACTCGTTTTAGGCGAACGCGAGTCAATGTGGACCGCAACCTACTCCGTAGACAAGAATACTCCTGTTGGTGACTATACGCTTCATCTATACGGTGTGTATGTAGCTTCCGAATCCGAAGATTATGACACCGCAAACTTAGGCGACTTAACAGCAACAGTTACAGTAACGAGGAACGATACTCCAGCAACCAAGCCGAGCCAAGTTGTGACCTTCCGCGACGCAGAAGGTGAAGCATTCGCCGAAATCACCAAATACTATGGTGACGATGATTTTGTCGTAACTAAAGAAGTGACTACCGGAGACTCAACAATCAGCGAATATCATCCAGACGATGATGGTAGTGGTAGCGTTGCACATACAGCTCCTGATAGCGACATGGTAGGCGTTGGAATCCCAGGAGATGTCGAAATCTGCGCATGGCTAGAAGAGACAGAGAATTACGCAGCTACCAAAGCCTGCTACACAGTACACGTTCAGAAGCGTCCGCTAGACATCACGGGTGCGACAATCGCAAACAAGACCTATGATGGGACGACCGACGCTACAGTGACTAGCGTAAGCTTCGAAGATAGGAATCTTGAAAGCACGGACTATACAGCCACGGCTTCATTTGATGATGCTGATGCGGGCGAGAACAAAGCGGTACGTGTGTCTGTAGAATTAACAGAAAGCGCATCCGAATACTATGTTTTGAACGCAAGCAATTTCAATACGACCAAGACAATCGACCCGTACCTTTTGACCGCTACTGATATGACAATAGTAGGAGGCAATACTCATACATATGTGCCGGGCGGCATAGAACCAGAAGTGAGAGTGACTGCTAGCACTCATGGTGGTACGTCGACACTTACCAATGATGATTATGATGTAGAATACGTTGATAATACTCATGTTGGTTCAGCAACCATCCGCGTAACTGGCAAAGGTAACTTCACAACTGGCGAAGGACCCGTATTGTTAAACTTTAACATTGAGCCACGCGGCTTTAACGATAGCAACGTTACCGCTCCTAGCTCCATTGTCGAAGGTCACATCCTTACCGCCGACGAGATTTCTGTAAACGTCGACGGTGTTAATCTTGTGAGATGCGAAAACGCTGGTGACCAAGATTGTGACTACACAGTGGCAATTTCTGGTGATAATGATGGTATCGTAGGACATAGTATAAATGTCGCAATCAACGGCTGTAACAATTATTCTGGCGTTGGCGCACGAGACGTCAATGTCGTCGCAAAGCTTCCGCAGACTGTAACAATCGCTGATGTGACCAATACCACAATAAATAAGGTTTATGGCGATTCAGATTTCACTTACACAGCCGAAACTAATGGTGACGGTGCTATTTCATATAGTTCTAGCAATGAGCCAGTCGCAACCGTAGATGCCAATGGCAAAGTCACAATTGTCGGCGTAGGCGATGCCGAAATCACTGCTACTGCCGCCGAGACAGATACTTATGCTAGTAGTTCAGCAAAATACACTATACATGTTGACAAGAAAACAATCACCTTTGATAGCGCTACTGTTTCCAATAAAATCTACGATGGCACCACAGATGCAGAGGTAATCGACGCAGTATTGAGCGATAGGAGCTTGATATTTGGTACTGATTACACGCTAGAAGAAGCTCACTTCATGAGCGCGGATGCCGGTGAAGGTGTCCCCGTATATGTAAAAGTAAAACTAAGTGATGACGCCTACGCGCTATATCAATTCGGGTTGTACTACGCAGGTGGTGGCGACTACATATTACATCAATTCGAATCAAATCCTCAGACGGCAGAACTCACAAGCAGTGCAGATATAGCTGCCTTCACATTAGGAGCTGATAATACATCCGCCGCCTTAGCTAATACTGCATTCGAGTACGATAGCACCGCAAAAGAACCTACTGCTAACATAAAAGTAGATTTAGATGGCAACGGTACAAAAGAAACCACTTTGGCTGCAGGCACTGACTACGAAATTAACTACAATAACAATACGAATGCGGGTACCGCCACTGCAACGATTTCTGGCAAAGGGAACTACACCGGCTCACTTCCAGAGCTCGAGTTCACAATCAGCCCCGCAACCGTAACCAACGTTACAGTTACAGTCGCCACGCAGACTTATACGGGCAGCGCACTTGAGCCAGTTTTGACCGTGACTGGTACTGTAAACGGCAGCGAAGTAACTTTCACGACTGATGACTACGCAATAGCTGCACACGAAGATTTCATCGATGCAGGTGACCATACCATTACAATTAATCCAAAAGACGGCTCAAACTACAATGTCCCGACTACAGACGGTACATTTACCATTGACAAAGCTACATCCAGTGAGCCAGCCGACACACCTTCAGACTTGTCCGCTGAAGCTGGCGGCACTCTAGCAGATCTTGGTGATTTACCGGAAGGCTTCGCTTGGGTAGATCCTACTACTCCAATCGCTGCTGGCATGAACGATTATCCTGCTACCTATACTAAGAACGGCGATGCAGCGAATTACACGACCGTAGACGTTACGATCCCTGTTCTCGGCTATACTGCAGAATACGAAGTTATAAAAGGCGATGGCCAGAAGCACATTATTGGCGTAGACGGTGCAGCCGAATTTGAAATCGACGCCGACTATGAAGATTTATTTGAGGAAGGTGGTAGCGTATACGTAGACAACGAATTGGTCGAGCCAGCTAACTACGAAGCTTGGAGTAATAGCACGGTAATCAGCCTTTCCGGAGATTATCTAGATTCACTCGCACTTGGTGAACACTCCCTCGCAGTATTATTTAATGATGGTGGTATAGCCAGAGCTACATTCACCGTAGAAGAATCTGAATCGGAGCCAGAGCCAGATGTAGCCGATACTGGTGTGTTTACTAAAGTTGCTGGCGGCGCCGTAGCGACTATTCTCGCAGCAATCGTACTCAGCACTTTGATTGGCGTAGTCTACGTAACTACAAGAAAGAACAACTAAGAAAACCTATTATTAACGCAAAAGCACATTAGAATATAGCACGGGTGGATAGATGCAGAACTCATAGAGTTCAAACCACCAAGAAGCGTGAAAATCTTTAGCTAGTTTAAGATTTTTTGAAGCGACTCAGGCGAGTAATTCGCGAAGCGAATGCTTTCTCTCCACTCGTGCCGAATATAGCCAAACAGGCTATTATTTGTTACAATTGTTTTAACCATAAACAGGAAAAATCTTACATGCAACAAATGAATAAAGAAGGCATGGATGCGGAAATGACAGGAGCCTCCATGTCTGCCGGTAAAAAAGAATCAAAAGGCATGATGATGGGCATGATAATGTGCTCTGTGCTTGCTATTGTCGGTATTGGCTTCGGCGTCTATGGCATGACCAGAAAACCAGAAGAAAAACCAGCAGGTGACATAGCTAATGTAGGGCTAGAGACCGAGCTTTCCAATATCAAACAAAAATATGCCGTGCTTCAAGATTATATTAAAGAACTCGAAGCCTCCGGAACTGAAATTCCGGAAGAAGCTAAAACCGCTTCTGAATCTGGATCGATAAACGATATCGACTACGCGAGTAACAGATATATTTATATTGGTGAATGGGGCATCAAAATCAAACTCCCAGAAGAGCTATCGCTGGTCACCTATTCGTACGACTACTCTGATAGTAAAACGGTTAATAAAGCAGGCGATGACGCTAGTCTCTGCATATCTGGCAGCGGAGATAACGGTCTTTATGCCTTTTCGTCGGTCAGAAAGGCTAGCCCTGGCTTAGTCTGTATTAAACGCACCTCTCAACAGATAGAACACCCACTAGGCGAGGCAGAGATATTCCACGACGATAGTGGTTGGTACTATTTTTCTGGTAATGGAGGATACTATACGGAAGACAATACGATGGCTAGAAATTACGAAATTAATATAATTGATTTATTCACTAAGCATTTTTCTGACCCATCTAACTATTCTGCCATCTAGAATCTCGGATTTTGTAGAATGTTTTTTTGGCAACAAAGGCGCTTCGCGAGTATTAAGCGATGCTTGAGGACTTAATATTTCCATGAGCCTGCTAACCCAGTAAAACGCAGCTACGCTTCGTCGGAGTATCGTAGACGGTCCGTACTGATGTTCGTTGCTATTCTTTTGATCCCTCTTGGACAAGTCGAGGGTAAAAACGGTAAGACGGTTTAGAAAGCGGACGTAAGCTGGCAGAAAGCCGAAACGGCCCGCTCCTCTCTTCTCTTTGAAAAACTAAATGTACTAAACCCCCAAGGCACAACCGAATGTCTAGAGCACGACTATTACCGTAAGGCACATGTCATACATGGCTGTATCCTGCCATCACATTACTTTTGTCAATAGTAATTTATCACAAAAAACATCTCACATGTATGAAGAAGGCAAAACGCTTGCATTTACATAATAATATGATACAATAAAAACATGAGTAGGTATAATTCTACGCACGAGTCATGGACGGTAAAGGCCAATTGCTTTATAGGCCTAGTTTCCAATGATTCACTTCGCGCGCGGGATATATTTAAAAACTTCTAATCAGCATCAATAAAACCATCATTGTTAGACAAATCCCGAAGCCACCACTTCTGGATTTATCTAGCCGCATACGACCTTAGCGAACAATCAAGGTCACGTGGCTAGCACATTAAAAGTCAAGCTATGCAGATAAAGAAAGGAGCAAAAACACATGAAAAACAAGCGCCAACAGCCTGAACAGTCCGCTGCTCGTAATCTCCGTCTTAAGCCCAATCATAAAAACCCGCTGAGAGGTAGCGCTAGCATCGTTAAGATGGCCTTCTCTACTTCCATGCTTCGTCGCCGCATCTTCGCTTTTGCCATCGCACGCGAGATGACTCATGGTATCATTTGGGTAGTTACTCCACTCTTTTTAAAGGCGGGTGTACCAATGGGTTTCATTTCATTCTCATGGGCAGGCAATACCATGATGGCGATTTTAGGCACTCATCTCGCCTCGAAATACGGCAAGCGCCTTAGTAACCCGGCCATTGTCTCTGTGCCTAAATTCTAATGACGATAAGCACGCTGATCATGGGATTGAATCTAAACATTGTTACGGTTTGGCTCTACGGTTTAATGGGTATCACCCAGGGTTGGACTGCTGCAACCATGCCACCAATGGTCCAACATTACACTAAACCATCCGAACAGACTTCTGTACTATCTCTCGCTAAAATGCTCGCTCAGTTCCTCTACATTCCGATAGTTTGGACTATCGTCCGCAATGTGGACATCGAGCTAACCTACGGGCTCCCTGCTGCTGCGGCCATCTTCCTGCCGCTCGGACTCATATCCATCAAAACTTTAACTAAACACGCCTAGCTTGACTCGCCCCGCCATAAACGGGGCTATTTTTGGTGTCGTTTTCTGAATCAATTATTGAACAAATTATTTATGATTAATTATCGTCATGCTTGCTAGTTTATGTGATTTATTTGCAAAATATACAATAATATGTTATACGAAAGAAGTTTCAGTATTTTTTACAACATTAATAAAAAAGTGTTCTAAAAAGAATTAAATAGTGCTAAAATAGATGTAATGAAAATACTAATGCTCGGGTGGGAACTCCCGCCGCACAATTCAGGAGGTTTAGGCGTAGCATGTTTAAATCTTTCTCGTGCCCTCGCTAAAGACGGCATTGATATTGATTTTGTAGTACCATACGAGGCTGATCACGAAAACATCACGTTTATGAACATTCTTTCCGCCTCGCATATTGATCCGCTTTTCCGCTTCGGCATTGGCGCTTACGATTCAGACAAAGTTGAAGATTTAATCATCCCAGATGTCCACATCCCGGGCGCCATATCCAAAGATCAGATTTCTATCCGCCAAATTCAAAAGACTTACTGCGACTTTGTCGAGAAATATCTCATGGAGTTCAAACCAGATTTGGTTCATGCTCATGATTGGCTCACTTTTGAAGCTGGTATTTTAGCCAAGAAGAATTATGGCATCCCGTTAGTAGCTCACGTCCACGCCACAGAATACGACCGCGCTGGTGGCAATGGCGGCAATCCATTAGTTCACGACATTGAGCGCGAAGGTCTCATGCTAGCAGATAAAATTTTTGCTGTGTCGAACGCTACCAAGAATATCATTCATGATAAATACGACATTCCTCTTGACAAGATTGACGTAGTCTACAACTCGCTCGATGAAGATTTTCTAAAGCAAATTTATCGTCTTGACAAAGCACAGTACAAATACATCGAAGCCCTCAAGGCTAAGGGCTACACCATCGTCAGTACAGTCGGTCGCTTCACTATCCAGAAGGGCTTGACCCATCTTCTTCACGCTGCCGCTAAGGCCATCCGCAAGAATCCTAAACTCATGTTCGTATTCGCTGGCGACGGGGAAGAGAAATACGAGCTCATTAACTTAGCCGCCGAACTAGGCATTAGCAAAAACGTCATCTTTACTGGTTTTGTACGTGGTAAGCAGCTCCGCGACGTTTACGAACTTTCCGATATCTTTGTTATGTCCAGTATTTCCGAGCCATTCGGCCTCACTGCTCTCGAAGCAGCACATCATGGCGACGTCCTCATCATCACTAAACAGTCTGGTGTTGCCGAGGTTTTAAAGAGCTCATTCCGCTACGATTTCTGGGACGAAAACAAGCTTGCAAACGAGATCTTAGCCATTGCGAAATCTCCTGCGCTCAAAGACACTTTGACTAACTCTATTCAGAACGAATATCGTAAAATCTCGTGGGACGATGTTGCGCAAAAATGTATAAAGGCTTATAATGATATTGATAAACATAAGCAGAGATAAAAGGGAAAATGCGCGGAATCTGTCTATATCTACACATCCATCAACCATGGCGCTTTCGCGCCTATTCGATATTTGACGTTTCGGTAAACGATAATTATTTCAACGATCCAGATTACAATTCAAAACAGTCCAACGAACGTATTTTTCGCAAGGTGGCAGACAAGAGCTATCTACCGATGTTCGACCTCCTAGAGAAAAACCTCAAAAAGCACAAAGATTTCAAATTCTCACTCAGCATTACAGGTGTCTGGTTAGAACAAGCTGAGCTTTGGATGCCAGAGCTAGTTACTCGTCTTCAGAAAATGGTTGCTACTGGTCGTGTCGAACTTGTTGCTGAAACTTACTATCACTCTATGGCATTCTTCTATTCTCGCGAAGAGTTCGAGGATCAAGTTAAACAACAAGTCGAGACCTTCAAACGCATCTTTGACTTCACTCCCACGGTTTTCCGCAACACAGAGTTCTCTTACAATGACGCTGTCGGTGCCGCCGTGGAAAAGCTCGGTTTCAAGGCCTGTCTCTGTGAAGGCTGGGATAAGATTCTCGGTTGGCGCAGTCCGAATTTCGTATACAAAGCTTCCGGCACTAAGAAGCTCAAGCTCTTGCTCAAGAACTATCGACTGTCCGATGACATCGCTTTTCGCTTCAGTGACAAATCTTGGAAAGATTGGCCGCTCACAGTTGATCGCTATGAGTCTTGGCTAGAAAGCTCATGCAACGACGGTGAGACCGTTAACCTTTTCATGGATTTCGAGACCTTTGGCGAACATCAATGGCGAGAAACTGGCATCTTCGAATTTATGAATCATCTCATCGACTCATGGCTTTCAAAAGACGACCATAAGTTCCTTACCGTTGCTGAACGCGCCAAAGAAACACCTATCGGCGAGCTCTCCTACCCATGGACAGTCACTTGGGCCGATACTGAGCGCGATCTTTCTGCCTGGATGGGAAACAAGCTCCAAGATGAGTCTATGTCTGCGCTTTATGCGATGCGCGATAAAGTAATTGAGACTGCCAAGGCGCACAAAGACGAGCGACTTATCGAAGATTTCCGCCGCCTTACCACCTCTGATCACGCCTACTACATGTGTACTAAATATTGGAACGATGGCGACGTCCATGCCTATTTTTCTGCCTATGATTCGCCATATGATGCATTTATGTATTTCCTAAATGTCCTTCGTAGTCTAGAATATAAACTAGACTCATGAAACGTTTTTTCTACGCAATATGGGAACACATAGAATACTTTTTCATTCTGGCCCTTTTTGTGGGAGTTTTTTATTTATCATTTACGAACAATTCTTACGCCGACCCAGATTACTATTCGCCACCAGAATATGCTGACAAGCTTTTTGATGAATCAAGAGTTCATCGAATCGATGTCCAGATTGACGAAAAAGATCTAGCCTCGCTCCGTGAAAATCCTAGAGAAAAGAAAAAATACAGAGCCACTGTCACCATTGATGGATACACCATGGATAACGTTTCGCTCTCGACGCGTGGTAACGGATCGCTAGGCGTAGTCGCAGAACTCGATGACTCTAATCGCTACAGCTATACGTTAAATTTTCACAAATTCAAAGAAAACGGGTCTTATTTCGGGCTAGATAAGCTTTCTTTAAATAGTATGGTTTCTGACTCTAGCTATCTCAAGAATTACTTAGCTTATCACATAATGGCCGCTACTGGTTTGGAATACCCTTTGGCATCTTATACGGAGCTTTACGTTAACGGAGAACTAAACGGACTTTATTTAGCAACTGAGGGAATTGATGATAGCTTTCTAAAGCGCACCAATTCTAGCGAAGACGCCTCGCTGTTTCACCCAGTACCATACTACGTCGACTACGATCGTCAATATCGCAATAACCAGTCATCACCAGATGGTGCCATTATATCAGAAGAAAATAAAGGTGGGTCCGACCTCGTATACCATGGAGATGCTGTCGAAAATTATGACTCAATATTCGAAAACGCCGTGACTAAATACTCTCGTCTTGACGAGGTATTCATTATTGAGGCGATTGAATCGCTTTCTGAATTTTCTCTAAAAGCCCCAGAAGAGTATTGGAATATAGACTCCGTTATAAGATTTTTCATAGCAACCAGTTTAATGCCAAATAGTGACAGCTACTCAGGAGACACTGCACAAAATTACTATCTTAAGCTTTCGGATGGAAAACTTTCGCTTATCCCGTGGGATTACGACCGTGCATTTCATCTAGAAAAGGAGTCCTATGATAGTATTTATTTTACAAACAGAAACAATGCCGTCAGCTGGCCAATCGATTCGCCATTGATTGGCTCGTCCGAAGACGAGCGCCCGCTTTGGCACCTTGTAGTAGACAACCCTGATTATTTGGAGCGTTACCATACCATCCTCCAAACCGTCTTAGACGAATACATATTTAACGGTGACTATTTACAAGACATAGAATCCGCATCTAGTCTTATTCGAAACTACGTCTACTCTGACCCAACTAAGTTAACTACGAACGAAGGGTTTGAGGAAGAAGTTGAATACTTGCATCACTTTATTCCTGCTCGCGCTGATGCTATTCAACGTCAACTGTGGGGTATAGACCCAAGCACAAAAAACGACAGCAAGAAAGATAATAGACAAAAGGAAGAGGAAGAGGAATATTAAAATACCCCGCACTTAGCGGGGGTTATTGTTGGGGGGTCATAGATACAGCTGTTTAATTCCGGGCGGGACCTGACCGGGTTCGCAGTCTGGTGCTCTTCGATCGAATTTATTGTACACGACGGCATAGATGGCCTCGTTAATACCCATGAAGAACGGCAAGAACGGGCGATTGCGGTACTTGACCAGCATATCAGCATACACCAAGTCAAAGCTCCGATCAGTTCTCGCCAGTCTACGGTACTTATTGTCTTGCGCACTTAAATGGGTGCACAGGGAAATAGAGCCATTAACTCCATGCAAGTTAAAGTACGCAATTCCATTCAGAAAGCCTTGCTTATCGAACAACTTGCCGATGTCGGTCCCGTCTCGTACTGCCGCGAATTGTTTCTGATGATTCGCTTGTGCTACTTCTGGAAATCCTACCATGAATTCATCAAAGACTTGTTGCTCCTGTTGATCCTTTTTGGCAGTATCTCTGCTGCCATCGTCAGGCAAGTCACCGATGCTCGTCTCGCCAATCTCATGGAATACAACCTGTTCCACAATATCTAGCCATTGCGGTTGAAACCCATAAAGCCATGGTATGAACTGACCGAAATAATCCTTAAATAAAATCACACCGTTGACCAGATGGAATACATGGTCTGCATCCGTGATAGGATTGTCCCAAGGTAAGAACGAATCCAGTTCAGTAGGATAAAACCGGAGCTTATTGTAGCCCACTCTCAGAACACGTCTTTGTTCTCCCATAAAAAGCATTTTTTTGACGTAATGAGCACATCGTTCATCAAAGTCAGAAATAGTCTGTCTCAAGTAGTCAAGTCCTTCTCCGGGCGTTCTTGCGGTATTTTTCATTCCATCCGCTTCAGTCACATCTATCACCTCCAAACTCTCAAAGTCCGACCCACCAACCACTACATTTTATCACGAAGAAATAAGAGAACACAAGGTCGTTTTATCAAAAGTAATAAAAGCCTTATCCGAATAGATCCTCTCTGACATTCGGCCGTCTCTGTGCTTTAATACAATTAAACGTAAATATACAGTCGACGATGCGTCCGGCATCGTCCGTTTTAGTGCTGCATTGTTCGACGGCGACGTCGGGCCTATAGGTATTAAAGCTGATGGTAGTTAGTATGAGGAGCCGCATCGTCGATATGTAGAATTCTCAATATTATAAAAATTTCTAGCGCCCGGTTTTTAATACTTAAAGTCTAGCATTTTTGCGAGGCTTTTTGATAGACGGTTAATAACCTCACTTCTCTGCGAGGAGCCAACAAAAAAACACCCCCTTTGGGGGTCTTTTCTTGACCTGTGGTGGAGTGCAGGAGATTCGAACTCCTCACCTCTTCCATGCCATGGAAGCGCTCTACCAAATGAGCTAGCACCCCATTGGATGTGTTTATATTTTAGCACGAGTGTGCTAAGATGTAAACATGAAAAGGACAATTCTCACCGGTCTTCGCGTCAATAGCGAACTTACTCTAGGCAACTATTTGGGTGCGTTGCTCCCCATGGTTCGACTTGCAAACAAACATTCTCAGGACTACACGGTTAATATTTTCGTACCAGATCTTCACTCTATCATCTCTAGTATCGACGGCACACTTCGCGACAACACTATACGTAGCATCAAGTACTACCTCGCTGCTGGCCTAGAGCTAAACGAGAATGTTCATATTTATCGCCAGTCCCACGTTCCTGCTCACACTGAGCTAGCCTGGGTTTTGAACTGCATTGCTACCATGGGCGAGATGTCTCGCATGACCCAATACAAGGAAAAGTCCGAGGGCAAAGCCTCCACCAATGTCGGTATCTTCGACTACCCTGTGCTTATGGCTGCTGATATTTTGCTTTATGATGCATCGTTTATTCCAGTTGGCGAAGACCAGTTCCAACACATTGAGCTTACGCGCAACATCGCCGAGCGCTTCAATAATCGCTTCGGTGAGACCTTCGTCGTTCCAGAAGAGACTAGGAAGCAAGTTGAGTTTATGGGCGTTGATAACGGCATCCGCATTCGCGACCTCGTCAATCCTGATAAGAAAATGTCCAAATCGACCGCCGGGGAAAATTCTAAGATTATGCTTTCCGATATTCCGGAACAAGCCGCCAAAAAGATTATGGGCGCCACCACTGATTCCCTAGAAAGTATCAACTTTGATCTTGCGACTCAGCCAGGCGTTTCTAATCTTCTCCAGATTGAAGCTTTGATCAACGACCGTCCGCTAGGTGAAGTTATTCGCGAATGGCAGGGTAAATCTCGCTATGGTGACCTCAAGAAACAAGTCGCCTCTAGTGTCCAGCA
>JAEEGL014408292.1_pt1 | contig 12256 bp, 13 predicted proteins | sample 9134231 | NCBI WGS metagenome assembly JAEEGL01 (sample SAMN16246548, study PRJNA631951) | gut metagenome | biome: gut microbiome; feature: rumen; material: fiber-attached | host: Bos | place: Iran: Karaj | collected 2018-10
GATCCCGACGAACTGGAACACTTCATCGAGAAGAAAAAAGATGACGGCATTTTCCTTTCCGTACTGGGCTTTGGCGATGGAAACTACAAAGACGACAGATTGGAAAGACTGGCAGACTGTGGTAACGGTAACTACAACTACATCGACTCCCAGTTAGAGGCCAAGAAGGTTCTTGTGGACCAGATGAGCTCCACTCTGGTGACAGTGGCAAAAGACGTGAAGTTCCAGATCGAATTCAATCCCGCAGTGGTGAATTCCTTCCGTCTCATCGGCTACGAGAACAGACAGATGGACGATGTCAGTTTTAACGACGACACCAAGGACGGTGGCGAGATCGGTTCCGGTCATGCGGTAGTTGCTCTGTATGAGATCGTTCCCGCAGGCAGCAAAAATGCCATCGAACTCAAGTACCAGAACCATACCGACGAACAAAAAGACGTATCCGATGACTACGCAACCGTGAAGATCCGTTACAAAGAGCCCGATGAAGATGTATCCAAACTCCTGACCTACGTTGTGGACAGCTCCAAGTTTAACGAAGAAGCCAGCGAGAACCTGGCATTTGCAGGACTGGTTGCAGAGTTCGCAATGCTCCTTTCCGACAGCGATCACATCGGAAACGTGACCTATGATGATATCGTGACCGCGTACAACGAGATGGGATGCAACGACATTTACAGGAACGAGTTCTCCCAGCTGGTATGGATGGTGGAAAAGAGAGGATGATCTTTGATATACTATCTCCCGAAGAGCATTTCTTCGGGAGATATGTATGAGCGAACTGGTAATCAGGACAGAATTTCATACGGTATACAAAGCCCTGTTTTCGGTGCTTGACGGGATCAACGCGCCTTTTGCGAAGGCAGAGATCACGGAATTTCCGGAGGAGGATACCTTAGAAGATCTGCCGGAGGGTGATCCGGACGAGGATGATCCAGCGAAAATTTTTCCGGATAAAGACCACGAGGGCGGTTCCTCTTCTGCTGAGGCACCCACGGGTTCGCCCATGGAGAGGGCATCCCTGGTCCTTGACCGATACGGCAACTCCGTCCTGAGAATGGCGTATTCGTATTTGCACAACAGGTCGGATGCGGAAGACATTTTGCAGGATGTGCTCATTCAGTATATCAAGGCGGCCCCCGCATTTGAGAGCGGAGAACATGAGAAAGCCTGGCTTCTCCGGGTGGCGGCAAATCTAAGCAAGAACAAGATCAAGTACAATAAGATCCGGGAAACGGATGAACTGATGGAGGAACTGGTCGCAGAGAAAAAAGAGGACCTTTCCTTTGTCTGGGAGGCAGTGAAAATGCTGCCGGAAAAATATGCGGAAGTGGTTCATCTGTTTTACGCGGAGGGTCTTTCCACAAAAGAGATCGCGAAGATCCTTGGCAGAAAAGAGGCCACGGTACGGTCCGATCTTTTACGGGGCAGGGAAAGACTGAAAAATATATTGAAGGAGGCGTACGACTTTGAATAAATATCAAGAAGTCATGGATCACATTGAAGTCGATGAAGCAATGAAAAAACGCATCCTTCAGAATGTACAGGAAAGTTTGGAGAAGGAAGACAAACAGGGAGGAAAGAAGTCTTCCAAATCCGGAGTCGTTGTTTTCATCAAGCGGTTTGGTTCCTTAGCCGCAATCTTTGCTATCCTGTTTTTGGGAATCACGACGGCATCGAGGATCACGGGCAATTACTCCTCGGCGCCGACCTCCGGTACTGCACCGGCATATGATTCGGCGGCCACGGCAGAGGATACTTCCGCACCGGCGTTCTCGGCGGATACGAATGCACCGGCCTACGAAGCAGAGGTGGCAGAGCAGGCAATGCCCGCGGCGGAAGCGGCAGCGGAGGCAGCAGATGACATGGCACCGGCAGCAGATCTTGCAGCGGAGGCACCGACAGCAGATCATGAGGCACCGGCAGCAGCGGAAGCGGCAGCAAATACTGCCGCATCACCGGATACGACCGCGGATGCGGGAACATCTGCAGGCGCAGATGCGGAAGGAGATAATAGCCACTCGCTCCTTGGCCTGACGGAAGGAAAAACGGAGAAGGCAGAGAAACCTGCACGCACCGATGAAGCAGCACTTGATGTGGCGGACAACAGTATCAAGGAAGCGGACCCCGCATCCGCCGTGGAAGATGCCGCAGCAGAGAATAAGACGGAAACCGTAGAGGAAGATCAGCCGAAAGAAAAGAAGGAACCTGCATCCCACGTAAAAGAGAAAGAGATTCAGGAGACCAAATCTCAGAAGAGTGGAGATGCTATCGCTGTAGCCATTGCGATCATCATTGCACTGGCAGCAGGGCTGGCGGCTTTGATCATCACCGTGATCCACATCCGGAAAAAGAAGAAATAAGAAACATAGGGAGAGATAAAGAAACGGCCGGCAGAATTTGTTCTGTCGACCGTTTTGTTTTACAGTTTTTCTTTGATCATCTTGATCAGCTCATCGTACTCAGGCTGTGTCAGTTCCGTTTCGTGAGGGTTCATGGCAAACACGCCGCCCCACTCATACCCGTCTTTGTACTTGGGTACCAGGTGGAAGTGCAGGTGATGCATGGTGTCACCGTAAGCACCGAAGTTGATCTTGTCGGGATGGAAGAGTTCGTGCAGGATCTCCGCTACATGATTCACATCCTCTAAAAACTGGATACGATCTTCTTTGGTCAGATCCGTGATGTCGTCCACGTGCTGCTTGCAGGCAACGATCACACGGCCTCTGTGACTTTGCTCCTTGAACAGGATCACTTTGGACATGGGCAGTTCCCCGATCTTGATCCCAAAAGCGTCTAACAGTGCGCCTTCTGCGCAATAAGAACAATTCTCGTCATGCATGATATTGATTCCTTTCTGTGTGGTTTCCGATGAAACTTGCTCCCTATATTCTGGCAGTATGGGAGTTTTTTGTCCAGAAAACTTTATGAATATTTTAGTGTACTAACGTAAGAAAGTCTTTATAATAAGGCGTATGGGGAAAACAGGAGGACAGAAAGATGGTTTCATTTGAAAGTGACTACATCGCCGGAGCACATCCGGAGATCCTGAAAAGGCTATCGGAAACAAATCTGGAAAGCCTTTCCGGGTACGGGAACGATCCTTACTGCGAGAGCGCAAAGGAAAAGATCCGGAAAGCCATCGGTATGGAAGATGCCGAAGTGGAGTTTCTGGTTGGAGGAACACAGGCCAATGCAGTGATCATTTCCACGATGCTGAAGGATTATGAAGGTGTGATCGCAGCGCAGACGGGACACGTGAACGGGCATGAGGCAGGCGCCATTGAATACACCGGTCATAAGGTGTTGGCGTTGCCGCAAAAGGAAGGCAAGATCGCAGCTACGGACTTAAAACAGTATCTGGCTGATTTCTTCGGGGATGCCAATCACGAGCACATGGTAATTCCGGGAATGGTGTACATTTCGTTCCCGACAGAGTACGGAACTCTGTACTCAAAAAAAGAATTGGAAGATCTTTACGGGATCTGCAGGGAGTATGAGATCCCGCTGTTTGTTGACGGCGCCCGCCTGGGGTACGGTCTGATGAGCAGGAAAAATGATGTGAGCCTGCACGATCTGGCAGCCCTCTGCGATGTGTTTTACATCGGTGGCACCAAGGTGGGAGCTCTTTGCGGAGAAGCGGCCGTGTTTACGAAAAAGAACAGACCGAAGCATTTTATGACTTCCGTGAAAAAAAGAGGGGCCCTTCTTGCAAAGGGACGTCTCCTTGGAGTTCAGTTCGATACCCTCTTTACCGATGATCTGTATTTTAAGATCGGTACTTACGCTATCGATATGGCGGAGCGTTTAAAGGAGATCTTCAAAAAACACAACGTGGAGCTGTTCCTGGAGTCTCCGACAAACCAGCAGTTCCCGGTACTGGAAAACAAAGTGCTGGAGAAATTGCAGAAAGAAGTGGCCGTCAGTTTCTGGGAGAAAAAGGACGAGGATCACACCGTGGTCCGTCTTGCCACCAGCTGGTCCACAACCAAGGAGGACCTTGAAGTGCTGGACCGGGCACTTGGAGAATTATCCTGAATAACAAGGGAGAAGATCATGATCACGATCAGGGATGCAAAACCGGAGGATGCAGAAAGGCTCGTAGAGATATATCGTTATTACGTGGAGCACACCGTTATCACGTTTGATTACGAAGTTCCTACCGTTTCGGAGTTCCTCGGAAAAATGGAAGGCATCATGGAAAAATACCCGTACCTGGTGATCGAGCGGGATGGCAGGATCGAGGGCTATGCCTACGCCCATGCGTTTGTGGGAAGGAGCGCCTACGACTGGTCCGCGGAGATGACCATTTATCTGGATCATGAGGCGAGGAAGGGCGGTCTTGGAAGAAAGCTCTATGCAGCGCTGGAAGAGGCCCTGAAGAAGATGGGGATCCTGAACCTGTATGCCTGCATCGGGTATCCGGAAGAGGATGATGAATACCTGACGAAAAACAGCGCGGAATTTCACGAGCACCTGGGATACCGTCTGGTGGGCAAGTTTGAAAACTGCGGGTATAAATTCGGCAGATGGTATCATATGGTATGGATGGAGAAGATCATCGGAGAGCATGAGGAGAAGCAGCCCCCCATCCGGAAATATCCGGCGTGATTCTCGGAAAACATGAATATACAATAATAAAAAGCTGTGGAGAACGATCAACATTTGATCAAACTCCACAGCTTTATTTCTTTATCCCTTATTCCCAGAACAGTTCGTCCAGTGTTTTATCTAACGCCTTGCAGATGGAGATGCAAAGGTTGATGGTGGGATTGTAATCCCCTTTTTCAATGGCACTGATGGTCTGTCTCGATACGCCGCAGAGGGCGGCAAGCTGGTCCTGAGACAGGTCTTTGGCTGCACGGGCGGATTTTAATCTCAGATTTTTCATGCTTTATTCCTCCTCCTCGGTATCATTTTTCTTAACGATGTTCTTGATCACAGCGGCAAGGCCGATGATGCCCAGCCAGATGAGGACCATGATGTTCATCCAGGGAATGGAGTTAATTCCGGTGGTGGCAAGGAAGCCGGTCTTTAGAGACATGATCACAGGGAAGAAGTTTAAGATCACGACAACAGCGAAGATCGCGGTGTAGCGCTTTCGGCTGTTGTTCAGTCCCCAGTACGCATCGTTCCAGATGGTGTAGATGGCAAGTACCAGACAGCCGATGAGGATCGCTGCCAGATCCAGCAGATACCCTGCAAAGGGAAGTGCAAAGTCGATGGCGCGGATGCACAGGCAGACAGCTTCTGCCGCTATCATCGTGTAAAAGGAATATTTGTAACCGCGGTTCCGGATAGCTTCCTGGCGCTCATCATAATCTGTCTTTATTTTTTTATTGGTGTTGGCGATCTTAAACAGGATCACACAGATGATAAGTCCAACCATAAGTCCGATGGGAAAACCAATAAATGCTTTATTCATATCTCTTACCTCCTCGCTTTCGCGATCTCTAATCTTTTGTTACCGTTTCGTTTTTAGAAGTTCTTTGTTTCTCTACCCTTGTTTTTGTGTTTCAATCTTGCTTCGCGCGATGTTCCGAGGCGGCGTCCCGTCTCTTGATGATCTTATCCTACACCTGTCGTAGAATAATGTCAAGTATATTTTACAAAAATAATTTCAAGATAGCGAAAAGCATTTGAGAATGGCTTATTGATTAGACAAAGAAGACTCCGGATTCGCAGAGATTACCTGATATTCCTTGGGAGACATGCCGTATTCCTTCTTAAAAGATTTGTAGAAGGCAGAGTAGTCCCGGAAGCCGAACCGCTCATAGGCGTGAGTGATGCTTTCCCCGCCGGCGATGGCATTTCGGCATTCGGCCAGACGTTTTTTGATGATGTACTGATGAAGGGAGATCCCCAGGGTATCTTTAAAAAGGTGGGCAACGTAGTATTTGCTCACGAAAAACTTCCCGGCGATATCCTCCAGTGACAGGGTTTCTTCCAGGTTTCCTTCGATATATAACAAAATGTTCTGGAAAAGCGATACCTCATCGCTGTCATTTTGCCTGTGCTCTTCATCGTAGATCACCCGGTTGATGGTGAGGATGAGGTCGCAAAGGCAGACGTGCCGTGCGGTATCGCTGCCGTAGCGGTCGGAAGAGATCTCTTCCAAAAGGCGCAGAAAACGGGATTCCACCTGATGGTAATCCGCGGGGGAAAGGTGATGGATGTACTGATGAAAGGCCTCCGCTTTCTGGAACAGGTACATGTAGTCCACGGACTCGCTCATAAGATCGGCGCAGCACTCCCGGCTGATCCAGAACACGAAGCGGCGATAGGTCTTTTCGGAGTCCCCCATGATGCCGTGATGATCGATACCGGGAGGCAGCAACATGAGATCTCCGGGGACCAGTTTCTGACGGACCTGCTCTTTGCCGGCACCGGGCAGGATCTCCATGGTGATGTCTCCCTCCAGAAAGAGATAGCACTCATAGTAATCGTGGGAATGGGGCTTTAAGGTCTTGAAATTCCGGTCGGTGTAGTAATAGACCTCAAAGTCCGAAGAAAGCATATATTGTCTTGTATTAAAGGAAGAACGTAATCTGTTTTTCATAAGAAAAGGATACAGCAACTTTTGCAATGTGTGCAACAACTATTTCCATTCAAATCACCGTGGGAAAAACGTATCGTAATATCAGAAAGTACAAGAACTGCGAAAACCGCAGAGAAAAATAAAGACCAATATGGAGGGAAATCTTTATGGAAATGACACTTCGCTGGTACGGCACAAACTATGACACGGTAAAACTCTGGCAGATCAGACAGATCCCCGGCGTACACGGCGTCATCACCACGCTGTACAACAAGCAGGCAGGAGAACTTTGGGAACAGGATGAGATCAAGGCTCTGAAAAAAGAAGTAGAGGCTGAGGGCTTAAAGATCGCCGGTATCGAGTCCGTGAACGTTTCCGATGCCATCAAGGCTGCTACTCCCGACAGAGACAAGCACATCGACAACTACATCAAGACCCTGGAGAACCTGGGTAAAGAAGATATCCACATGGTGTGCTACAACTTCATGCCCGTTTTTGACTGGACCAGAACCGAGCTGGCAAGAAAACGTCCCGACGGTTCCACCGTTCTTGCTTACACCAAGGAAGCGGTAGATGCCATCGTTCCCGAGAAGATGTTTGAGTCCATTTCCGGCGAGATGAACGGCACGGTAATGCCCGGCTGGGAACCCGAGAGAATGGCTCACGTGAAGGAACTCTTCGAACTGTATAAGGGCATCGATGAGGACAAGCTGTTTGAGAACATCGTATACTTCCTGAAAGCGATCATGCCCGTGTGCGATCAGTACGACATCAAGATGGCCATCCACCCCGATGATCCCGCATGGTCCGTATTTGGTCTGCCCAGGATCATCAACAACGAAAAGAACATCTTAAAGCTGATGAAGGCAGTGGACAACGTCCATAACGGCGTTACCTTCTGCTCCGGTTCCTACGGCACCAGCCTGGAGAATGACCTTCCTCACATGATCAGAGCACTGGAAGGCAGGATCCATTTTGCACATGTTCGTAACCTGAAGTTCATTTCTCCCACCAACTTCGAAGAGGCTGCTCATCTTTCTTCCGATGGTACCTTCGATATGTATGAGATCGTAAAGGCTCTTTATGAGACCGGCTTTGACGGACCCATCCGTCCCGACCACGGCAGAATGATCTGGGGTGAAGTTGCAATGCCCGGCTACGGTCTGTATGACAGAGCCCTTGGCGCAACCTACATCAACGGACTGTGGGAAGCAATCGAGAAATCACATCAGCGCGGCGTTTAAGGCGCAGGAGGAGAAGAACATGAAACTGAATGCAAGCAGTGTTTATTCGGATCCCGCATGGAAAGAAAAAGGATATTTCGTTCCTTCCTATGACAGGGAGAAAATGATCAAAGAGACCAAGGAAGCACCCCAGTGGGTTCACTTCGGTGCCGGCAATATCTTCCGCGCCTTCCAGGCAAACCTGGCACAGCGCATGCTGGAAGATGGCGAGAACACCAAGGGTCTTACCGTGGTGGAAGGCTATGACTACGCCATCATCGAGCAGATGTACAGACCTCACGACAACCTGTCCCTGCTGGTTACCTTAAAGGCAGACGGTTCCGTGGAAAAATCCGTGATCGCCAGCATTGCCGAGTCCTGCATTCTCGACTCCGCAAACGAGAAGGAGTACAGCCGCTTAAAAGAGATCTTTTCCGCAGACTCCCTGCAGATGGCAACCTTTACCATCACCGAAAAGGGTTACAGCCTTGTAAACGGTGCAGGTGAGATCCTTCCCGTAGTAAAGGAAGATTTTGAAAAGGGACCGGAAGCACCCGGCAGCTACATCGGTAAGGTGGCATCCCTGCTGTACGCAAGATATAAAGCAGGCGAGAAGAAGATCGCCATGGTGAGCACCGACAACTGCTCTCACAACGGTGACAAACTCTACGCGGCCGTCCATGAATTTGCAAAGGTCTGGAGCGAAAACGGCAAAGCGGAGAAAGGCTTCCTTTCCTATATTGAAGATGAGACCAAGGTAAGCTTCCCCTGGTCCATGATCGATAAGATCACTCCCAGACCCGATGATTCCGTCAACGAAATCCTGAAGAAGGATGGCGTGGAGGAGTTGGATCCCGTAGTGACACCCATGAAGACCTGGGTTGCTCCTTTTGTAAACGCAGAAGAGAGCGAGTACCTTGTTATCGAGGATAAGTTCCCCAACGGACGTCCCGCCCTGGAAAAGGTGGGCGTGATCTTCACCGAAAAAGAGACCGTGGATAAGGTTGAGCGGATGAAAGTCTGCACCTGCTTAAATCCTCTGCACACCGCCCTTGCGGTATACGGCTGCATCCTTGGTTACACCAAGATCGCGGACGAGATGAAGGATGAGGATCTTGTAAAACTGGTAAAGACCATCGGCTACGTGGAAGGCCTTCCCGTGGTAACGGATCCCGGTGTGATCAAACCCCAGGAATTCATCGATACCGTTGTGAACGTTCGTATTCCCAACGTGTTTATGCCCGATACGCCTCAGCGTATCGCCTGCGATACCTCCCAGAAACTGCCCATTCGTTTCGGTGAGACCGTAAAGGCTTATGCCGCATCTTCGTCACTTCAGGTTTCCGACTTAAAGTGCATTCCTTTTGTGTATGCAGGCTGGCTGCGTTACCTGATGGGCGTGGATGATGAAGGAAAGGCTTTCGAACCCAGTCCCGATCCCATGCTGGGTAAGTGCCAGGAATTTGTAAAAGATATCAAACTTGGGGAAGAGATCCGGACAGAGGCACTGAAAGAAAAAGTGCTGCCGCTTTTGAAAGATGAGACCATTTTTGGTGTAGATCTGGAAAAAACAGGCCTCTCCGACCTGGTGATCAGCTATTTTGCAAAACTGATCAAAAAACCCGGTGCGATCAGAGAGACCCTGCACGAACTCGTATAGTTATCTTTACTTCTTTTTGAGGAAACGCATGGCGTCGTTTTCCTTGGAAGGACCATTCCCAACAAAGGTGCCGGCGCGCCTTACAGTTTCCTCCTTTGGCATCGCTTTCTCGATGGCCTCACTGTCAAGACTGCGCCCACCTGTGGGTATGGGCTCCAGGCGTCCCTGGGCAATGAGGTCACGGACCTTTGCAATGGGGATATGCAGAGCCCGGCTGATGACGGGAGCGGAGGTGGGACCATGCTCCTCCAGATACTGATCAATGCGTCCAAAGTCATCGAGATCGATGTTCTTGCAATGATCACATTCGTAGGTGCCCCGGCCCCGATAGGTTACGGGTCCGCCGCATACGCTGCAGTGTGTGGGCTCTCCCATGGTCATAAATACTTTTCGCCTGTCGTCACGTTTTTCGTCTGCCATATCGATCACCAAATGGAATTAGAGATTGGTTGACTATTTACGAATAGTATATCACGAAAGTACGAGCCAAGTGAACAAAAGCCGCCTCCCGGAAGGCGGCTTTTTTCGTTTACATACGCAGCCGCCTGCTTTACAATGTGAATAATCGTAAAAGAGGAGTGATTACGGCGGGAACGACGGAGGAGGAGAACAGGAAGATGAAATACGTACCGGATCTTGAGGAGGTCAAAGAGTACGCGCGCACGGGAGCATACGATATCGTACCCGTCAGCTGCACGGTGCTTTCTGACTTTATCACGCCCATCGAGGCCATGCGGAAACTGAAGAAGGTTTCCGACCATTGTTACATGCTGGAGTCCGCACAGGCAAACGAAACCTGGGGCCGCTATACCTTTATGGGATACGACCCGAAGATGGAGATCACCTGCATCAACGGACATTTAAAAGCCGGGGAAGACCGGCTGGAGACACAGGACCCGTCCGATTATATCCGGAAGGTGATGGAGGAACACAGAAGTCCCCGCATCAGTGAACTGCCTACATTTACCGGCGGTCTTGTGGGGTATTTTTCCTATGATTATTTAGGTTACAGCGAACCCAGTGTTCGTGTGGAGACCGAGGACATCGACAAGTTCAAAGACGTGGACATCATGCTCTTTGACAAGGTCATTGCGTTTGACCATGTGTGCCAGAAGATCCACCTGATCGTGAACATCAAACTGGATGATCCCGAGGCAAATTACGAAAAAGCCAAAGCGGAACTGAAAAAGATCCACGATCTTCTTTTGACCGGAGAAAAAGTGAAAGAACAGAAGGGCCGGATCCTTGGAGAGATGAAGCCCGTGTTTGACCGGAACGCCTACATGGAGATGGTGGAGAAGGCAAAGCATCACATTAAGGAAGGAGACATCTTCCAGATCGTTTTGTCCAACTGCCTGAGCGCAGATTTTGAAGGAAGCCTTTTTGACACCTACAGACAGCTTCGTACCATCAATCCTTCTCCGTATATGTTTTATTTTTCCGGAACGGATGTGGAACTGGCGGGAGCTTCTCCCGAGACCCTGGTAAAACTGGAGGATGGCGTTCTGCACACCTTCCCTCTTGCGGGAACAAGAAAAAGAGGCGCCACACCTGCGGAAGATGAAGCCTTGGAAAAAGAACTGCTGGCGGACGAGAAGGAACTGGCAGAGCATAACATGCTGGTGGATCTTGGAAGGAACGATCTTGGAAAGATCAGTGAGTTCGGGTCCGTAGAGGTGGAGAAACTCCATTCCATCGAGCGGTTCTCCCATGTCATGCACATCGGATCCACGGTGCGGGGGCAGATCCGAAAGGATAAGGATGCGCTGGATGCCATCGAAGCCGTGCTCCCTGCGGGAACTCTTTCGGGAGCGCCCAAGATCAGAGCCTGCCAGCTTATCGGAGAGCTGGAGAACAACAAGAGAGGCGTTTACGGCGGTGCCGTAGGCTATATCGACTTTACTGGAAACATGGATACCTGTATTGCCATCCGTCTGGTGTATAAAAAGAACGGAAAGGTCTTTGTGCGGAGCGGAGCCGGGATCGTTGCGGATTCCGATCCGGCAAAAGAGTTCGAAGAGTGCATCAACAAGGCAAAGGCATCGGTGAAGGCAGTGGAGGCAGCGACGGCAGATGACATTACTGATTGATAACTACGACAGTTTTTCTTATAACCTGTATCAGCTGTTAGGGGAGATCAGCCCTGATATCAAGGTGATCCGTAACAATGAACTGACGGTGGAAGAGATCCGGGATCTAAAGCCCGACCGGATCGTGATCTCCCCCGGACCGGGAAGACCGGAGAACGCAGGCGTGATCGTGGACGTGGTCAAAAAACTGGCAGGAGAGGTTCCCATCCTGGGAGTCTGTCTTGGCCATCAGGCCATCTGTATGGCCTTTGGGGGAGTGATCACGTATGCAAAAGAACTGATGCACGGAAAACAGTCCGAGGTGATCTTCGAGGAAAGCTGTGAACTTTTTCAAGGACTTCCGAAAACGGGAAAGGTTGCCAGGTATCACTCGCTGGCACTGGACCCCGCGACAAAACCGGAGTGCCTTCTTGTGACGGCGGTCACGGATGACGGAGAGGTTATGGCAGTTCAGCATAAAGAATATCCGATCTACGGATTGCAGTTTCATCCGGAGTCTATCATGACACCGGAGGGAAAGCAGATGCTCCGGAATTTTATCGGGGCTTAGTGTGTAAAGAAACGCAGAGTCTGAAGGACGAGCAAGGGGGAAAGATATGAAAAAAACAGGGAAAAAAGCGTTAGCCATCATCCTGAGTGCGGCAACGGTTTTAAGCGGCTGCGGATTAAACGATCTGCAGGAAGCTTATGAACAGTTGCAGTCCGCGTACGAAGAGTATAAGGAGCAGGCGGGAGAGAGCAAGGA
>JAEEGL014710288.1_pt1 | contig 12256 bp, 6 predicted proteins | sample 9134231 | NCBI WGS metagenome assembly JAEEGL01 (sample SAMN16246548, study PRJNA631951) | gut metagenome | biome: gut microbiome; feature: rumen; material: fiber-attached | host: Bos | place: Iran: Karaj | collected 2018-10
AAGGCGGGCGGGATATCCGGCTCTGCGTCGATCTGAAAGGAGGCGGCACGGAATGAGGGGCGTCCGGCGCTTTTTTGACCGCATCCCCCGCCGGCTGCGCGTCGCCGTCGACCTGACGCTGGCCGCGGCGCTGCTGCTGGCCGGATACGTCGCCGCCGGCTGCCCGGCCTTCGGCGACGAGAGGGAATTCCGCCGGGCGGAAAAGGCCGGGATGGTGGGGCCCTCGAAGCTCATGGACTGGGTCGCCGTCCAGCGGGGCTGGCCGTCGGTGGGGTATGACCGGGTCCTCATCGGGGACGACGGCGACGCCATCCTGTTTTATACCTATACCGTCGGCAGAGGCGCCTCCTCCCCGGAGGGGAGGCTGCTTCGCCGGGAGAAGACGGAGGGGCTGCTGCTGACCCCCCTCCCCTGCGGCTCGGCAAACCTATGGCAATCGAAGACGGAGGTCCTGCCCCTGTTCCTCTTTGCGGACGACCCGGACGCCGTCAGGGCCGAGGTCCGGCTGCGGCTTACCGAGGAGGAAATTGTGACGCTGACGGGGGCGCGGAGAGCTTCCGAAGGGGACGGAAGCAGCCTGCCCGGATTCTTTTACTTCCAGCTTCCCGTGACGGGGGCCAACCGGGAGGCACTGGAATCCCTGATGAGCTGCGCTTCCACCTTCGCCGATTACGGCGAGGATTTTCCCGCCGTGATCCGGCTCTATGACGCCGGGGACCGGCTGCTCACCGAAACGGATTACGTGATCCGTCCGCGAAGACGGCAGCAGCCTTGATGAACACGCCGCCGGGACGCAGCGCGTCCCGGCGGCGAAGCCTTGTTTTCCTTATTCGGCGAAAGCCGCCAGCGCCGCCAGCACCTCGCCGATATCCCCGTCGATGCAGACGGAGCGGTCCGCGAGCTCCGCCGGAGCGGAGGCCTCGCCGAGATTCACGCAGGCGTAGAAAGCCCGGGGATTCCGGGCCGCCATGCGCCGGAAGGGATATTTGATGATGCCGGGGGTGTTGTATCCCACGCCCAGCTCCAGATACAGCACCCGGCGGTCCCCGCAGCGCCGGAGGAAAGCGGCGTACCGCTCCGCCGCAGCGTCCCAGCCCGCGTCCTCCACGAACCGGTCGTCGCAGCGCAGGTTCATGTCCATGGGTCCCCCGCAGCGGGGGCAGCGGGGCAGCAGCTCCGGGGGTATCTCCGCCTTCAGCGCCCCCTGCTCCGGGGGCAGCAGCGCCCCGCCGGGCCCGAAGGAAAAGCCCTGGGCCAGGAGCATCTCCCGCACCGGCGCTTCATTGTCGTAGGTCCGGGCATGGCAGGGCGTGGCGCACTGCCACAGCCCGTAGTCCCCCTGGGTGTAAAACAGGCGCTCCCTGTGAAAGCCCGCCCTCTGGAAGCAGTGGTCCACGTTGGTGGTCAGCACAAAGTGATCCTTGTCCTTCACCAGACTGAGCAGCTGCGCATACACCGGCTTAGGCGGGCCCATATAACGGTTGATCCAGATGTTCCGGCTGAAGAAGGCCCAGAAGACCGTCTTGTCCGGGTAGGGGTAAAAGCCGCCGGAATACATGTCCCGGACGCCGTATTTTTCCTCGAAATCCGCGAAATACCGGCGGAAGCGCTCCCCGCCGTAGCTGTAGCCCGCCGCCGTGCTGAGACCGGCTCCGGCGCCCAGGACCACGGCTTCCGCGGCGGCCAGGGCGTCCCGCAGCCGTTCCGTGCCCTCCGGGCAGCGACGCTCGTGATTTGCCATGCAGCACCTCCTCCGAAGGCCCGGTCACGCGGGCCGGACGCAGGCCTCAAACCGCTCCGCCCGGGCCCTCCCCGGGCGGGTGAGGCTGTGCTCCCCGGTCAAGGCAGCTTCTCCACCCGCACGGCGCAGACCTTGTATTCCGGGATGCGGGCGAACTCGTCCAGAGCCGCGTTGGTCAGGCGGTTCACAGGGGAATCGGGAAAATGGAAGGGCATCCAGGTCTCCCCCTCGGAAACCTTCCGCCCCACCCGGGCCGTGGCGGTCACGGTCCCCCGCCGGCTGCTGACCTGCACCCGCTCGCCGTTTTTTACCGCGAGACGCTCCGCGTCCCGCCAGTTCATCTCAATGAAGCCCTCACCGGCGATCTCCTGCAGGCCGGGGGCCCGGGAGGTCATGGCGGCGGCGTTGTACTGATAAAGGATGCGCCCGGTGCTGAGAATGAAGGGGTATTCCTCATCCGGCAGCTCCGCCGCCGGGTTGAACCTCGCCGGGTAGAGGAGCGCGCGCCCCCGCACGGGGCCGCCGGCGTGCATGATGGGCGTGCCGGGGTGATCCTTCCCGGTGCAGGGCCACTGGAGGCTCTCCCCCGCGTCCAGCCGGGCGTGGGAAATGCCGGCGTAGCTGGGGGTGAGGGAGGCGATCTCCTCCATGATCTCCGCGCTGCTCAGCTTTTTCTGGGGATAGCCCATGGCGTTCATCAGGTCCGTGAGGATATCCGTGTCCGGGCGCATGTCCCCCGGAAGGGCGACGGCCTTGCGCACCCGCTGCACCCGCCGCTCGGTGTTGGTGAAGGTCCCGTCCTTTTCCGCGTAGCTCACGGCGGGGAGCACCACGTCCGCATAGGCGGCGCTTCTGGTGAGGAACAGGTCCTGCACCACCAGGAAATCCAGGCTTTCCAGGGCCCGGATGATGTGGGCGGTGTCCGCGTCGGAGACCACCGGGTCCTCGCCGCAGATATACAGGCCCCGGATCTCCCCCCGGATGGCGGCGGGGAAGACCTCCGTGGCGGTTATGCCGTTTTTTGGATTCAGCTTCACGCCCCAGGCCTTTTCAAATTTCTCCCGCACCGCCTCGTTTTCCACCTTCTGGTAGCCGGGCAGGTCCCCGGGCTGGGCCCCCATGTCGCAGGCGCCCTGCACGTTGTTCTGTCCCCGGAGGGGATTCACGCCGCAGCCGGGCTTCCCCAGCTTGCCGGTGAGCAGCGCCAGGTTGGAAAGGCTCATGACGCCCTCGGTGCCGGTGGAGTGCTCCGTCACCCCCAGGCAGTAGATGATGGGAGCCTTTTCCGCCTTGGCGTACATCCGGGCGGCTTCCCGGAGCATGTCCGGGTCGACGTGGCAGATCTCCCCCACCTTCTCCGGGGTGTAGTCCCGCACCAGCTCCCTCAGGGCTTCGAAGCCCTCCGTACAGTCCCGGATGAAGGCCTTGTCCTCCAGCCCCTCCTCCAGGATGACGTGCATCATCCCGTTGGCGAAGGCGACGTTGGTGCCCGGCCGGAGCTTCAGGTGGATGTCCGCGCTTTTCGCAAGGCCGATGTTCCGGGGGTCCACCACGATGAGCCGGGCGCCCCGGCGCACCGCCTCCCGCAGCTGCATCCCCACCACGGGATGGGCCTCCTCCGGGTTGGAGCCCACCAGCAGGATGCAGTCCGGCTCCCGGGTGATGTCCCGGATGGTGTTGGTCATGGCCCCGGAGCCCAGGGTCCTGGCCAGACCGGCCACGGTGGCACTGTGGCAGACCCTGGCGCAGTTGTCCGTATTGTTGCTGCCGAAGCAGGTACGCACCATCTTCTGCACCATGTAGATGTCTTCGTTCGTGCTGCGGGAGCAGGCGAAGCCCGCCAGGGCTTCCGGCCCGTATTTTTCCCTGATCTCCATGAACCGCCGGGCCGCGTAGGCGATGGCCTCCTCCCATTCCGCCTCCCGGAACTCTCCGGTCTCCCGGTTTTTGATGAGGGGCTTCGTCAGGCGGTCCGGGGAGTGGATGAAATCGAAGCTGCCGCTGCGGCCCTTCACGCAGAGCCTTCCCCCGTTGGAGGGCCCGTCGGCCGCCTCCGCGCCCACGACCTTCCCGTCCTTTACCAGCAGATCCAGCTGGCAGCCCGTGGCGCAGTGGGGGCAGGTGGTGCGGACCCTGGTGAGCTCCCATTCCCGGTAGGCCCGGGAGGTCTTCAGCGTGAGGGCGCCCGTGGGGCAGGCGGCGGCGCAGTTTCCGCAGGCCTCGCAGCCCGTCTCCCGCCAGTTGGGTCCGAAGGGGGCGTCCACGATGTGGAAGACGCCGCTGCGGGCGTTTTTCAGCGCGCCGTTCCCGGCCCGCCGGTGGCAGGCGCTGACGCAGCGGAAGCAGTGGAGGCACTTGCCCGGATCGTAGCGGAGGTAGGGGTGGTCCTCCAGCAGGGGGAGCTTTTCCTCCACGTCCAGGCGGGTGCCCTCCATGCCGCTCTCGGTGATCCCGTAGCGGATGCACAGGCTCTGGAGGCGGCAGGCCCCGTTTCTCGGGCAGCCCAAGCAGTCGGCCCGGTGGTTGGAGAGGATGAGACGCAGCATCTTCCTCCGGTATTCCGCCAGGGCGGGTGTTTCCGTTTCGACGCGCATGCCCTCGGCGGCCCTGGTGCGGCAGGCGGGGAGGGGCCGGTCGCAGCCCTCCGCCTCCACCACGCAGAGGCGGCAGGAGCCCAGCGCGTTCACGTCCTTCAGGTAGCAGAGGCTGGGCACGTCGATCCCGGCGGTTTTCGCCGCCTCCAGCACCGTCGTCCCCTCGGGAACGGAAACGGTTTTTCCGTCGATGGTGAGGCTTATCATCAGAACCGCCCTCCTTCCAGCGCGCCGCAGCCGTAGAAGTCGCAGCGCAGACAGCGTCCGGCTTCCCGGGCCGCCTCCTCCTCCGTCATGGGGCACTCCACGTGCCCGAAATCCCGGCAGCGCTCGAAGGGATCCCGCTCCTCGATCTCCGCCCGACCGGTGCGGACGAAGTTGGAGGGCCTCGCCTCGGGCGCCGAGGCCGGACAGCCGATCTTGTGGTGATAGCCCAGGTATTCGTCGATATTGAAGGCGGCCACCTGCCCCGCTGCGATGGCCCGGATGGCGGTGGAGGGTCCGGTGACGCAGTCGCCGCCGGAAAAGACCCCGTCCCATTCCGGGACCCGGCAGCTCTCGTCCGCGCCGATCCTGCCCCGCACCGTGGGGAGCCCGGCCTCGGCGAAGTGGGCCGTATCGCTGCGCTGGCCCACAGCCATGATGAGCAGGTCGCACTGGAAGCGGTAGGGGTAGGCGCTGGAATGCTCCGTGGTGACGAAGCCCTGGTCGTCGTAGGTCCCCACGATCTCCGGCTGCAGCCAGACCGCCCGCACCTCCCGGCTCTCCCGGTCCGTTTCGATGTTCAGAAAGCTCAGCAGGGTGCGGAAGCGGACCCCCTCCTGCATGGCGCTGCGGATCTCGCTGTCCAGGGCGGTATAGTCGTCCCGTTTCCGGGTGAACACGTGCACCGTCTCCGCGCCCAGGCGGACGGCGGTGCGGGCCGCGTCCATGGCCACGTTGCCGCCGCCGATGAGCACCACCTTTTTCCCCGTAAGGTCCATGCCCTCCCGGGAGACGGTCTGCAGGAACTCCGCCGCGGTGGTGACGCCCGGCGCGTCGGCGTCCTCCATGGGCATGCGGTTGCCCAGCTGGGCGCCCAGGGCCAGGTATACGGCGTCGTGGGTGCGCCGGAGCTCCTCAAAGGAGGCGTCCCGTCCCACCCGGAAGGAGCAGCGGACCTGAATATCCCCGGCCTTCAGAATGGCGGCGATGTCCTCGTCCAGCCGGGCCTTGGGAAGCCGGTATTCCGGGATCCCGTAGCGCAGCATGCCGCCCAGCTTCTCGTGCTCCTCGTAGAGGTCCACGCCGTGGCCCATGAGGGCCAGGAACCAGGCCGCCGTCAGCCCGGAGGGTCCGCCGCCCACCACGGCGATCCGTTTGCCGGTGGGTACGTTTGCCTTCGGCGCGGGCACCTGATCGGCGGGCACCCGGTCCACGGCGTATTTCTTCAGGCCCCGGATGTTGATGGGATCGTCGATGATGCTCCGGCGGCACTTCCGCTCGCAGGGGTGCTCACAGACCATGGCGCAGGCGGTGGGGAGCGGATTGCGGTCCCGGATCACCTGGATGGCGCCGGCGTAGTCCCCCTCCCGGACGAGGGCGATGTAGGCGGGCACGTCCACGTGGGCGGGACAGAGTGTCATGCAGGGCACCGTCTGCGTGGCGGGCTCCACGCAGCGGCGGTCGCGGATGTGGCTCTCATATTCGTCGGCAAACTCCGTGAGACTGTCCAGCACGGTCGTGGCCGCCACGACGCCCACGGCGCAGTCCGCCGTGGCGGCGATGGTCTCGCAGAGCTCCCGCAGCTCCGCCGTGGCGTTTTCCCCGGCGTCGCCGCTGAGGATGCGCCCCAGCAGCCGGTCGACTTCCCTGAGCCCGTCCCGGCAGGGAACGCATTTCCCGCAGGACTGGTTGATGGACATCTGCAGGATGGAGCGGTACAGCGCCAGGGGACACATCCCCGGCGGGAAGGAATTGACGCGGGAGCGGAATTTGGTGAGTACGGTATCGATACGGGCGTTCATGCTCGCCCGTTTTTCCAGCAATCGCACGGCGGGCCCTCCTTTATCCCCGGCTTTATCCGGAAATAAGCCGGACTGTTTCATTATCTGACATTATAACATATAGTCGACCGGGTGAAAAGGGCCCGCCGGCAGAAATCAGCCGGGCGGAAGCGCGGTCTGCCGCGCTTCCGCCCGGAGGGATCTACCGGAGCCGGAGTCTGCCCGCTCCGGCTCAGGAGACGCTGTCGACCAGCATGGTGCGGGTCGCCGAATCGTAATCCACCTTGAAATTCAGGACGTCTCCCAGCGCGCGGAGCTGGAAGAAGTTGTTGTCGCCGATGTTGAAGACCTCCAGGCGCACCTCCTCGCCGTTGATATACAGGCTGTGGGTGCTGGGCTTTGCGGTGGAGGACTTGTCGGCCCCGGGCTGCACCTCGCCGCCCACGGGCGTATAGGCCTGCCCCGTCACGCAGAGGATGCGGTGGGTCGCCGCGTCGTAATCCACGGAGAACTGGGAGCCGGTGCCGTTGAGCACGTAGGCCAGATCCCGGAGCTTGAAGTAGTTTTTATCGTTGATGTTGTAGATCTCGAAGCTCTGCTCCACGCCGTTGACCTTCAGCTTCTGATTGGTGAGCTGCACTCTGTAGGGGGAGCCGACCTTGCCGGGGAAATCGGAAAGAGGCGTGTCCGGCGGCGTCGCGGCATAGTTGCCGGGATCCTCCCGGTATACGATCATCCAGGAGCAGCCGTCGTCCAGGGTCACGGAGAATTCGCTCCAGGAAACGGTCTTCCCGTTGAACTCGCTGTAAACGCCGTCGGCCACGCGGACCGTCTCCCCCGCTTTGACCGGGATGCTGTCCCGGCCCAGCTCCGTGAGGGAAGCGTCGAAATAGCTCTTGGTGAGGGTCACGTCCCGGTCGAAGGAGAAGGTCCCCTCGCTGCCGAACCACAGGGCGTAGGTGTAGCCGAAGGCGCCGGGCATGCCGAAGAGGCTGCCGATGTCGAAGACGGTGAAGCTCTCCTCCAGATCGGTGGCCGTCATGGTCACCGGCTTCCCGCCGAGGGCGGCGTCCGGCGTTATGGCGACGCCCGCCGTGTCCGCCTTGGGCAGCGCGCCGATGGGCAGGTCCACGTTCAGGGTCTTCGTATAGCCGTTGAGGGAGAGGGTCAGCGTCGCCTTCACGGAGCCGGCCTGCTCCCGGCTGGCGTTGACCTTCGTAAAGCCGGACCAGCTTCGGGTGATGTTGTGGCTGCCGATGGCCAGGCGGGCCGCCGCGTCCAGATGGGCCTGGGTCACGCTGTTGGAGGCTTCGCAGGCGGCGAAGGCGGACTGGGCGGCGCGCACACCCGCATCCAGACGCTGGGGCGCGTCGTTGCAGTAGCAGTTGTCCAGGTGCTCATGGCACACGGGGCACATGGTGGGGCAGAGGCATTTGCTGATCACCTGGCCGCAGCCCCCGGGGCACAGGGTCTCCGTCTCGGCCTCAGCCATGAAGGTGGAGGGCTTCTCCGGGGGGAAGGCCCAGCCGGCGGGGATGTCCTTGGAATAGCCCCGGATCGCGTCGTTGGGATGGAGCTCCAGATAGCGGGAGTCGCCCCGCTCATAGCCCATGTAGGAGATCTCCATGAGCTGGCGGACCCTCTGGCCGGAGCGGATGTAGGAGCTGGTCTCACCCGTGACGGTATAGAGGTAATGTCGGGCGGCGGCGCCTTCGCCCACCACCAGGAGCATATCGTTCACCGTATACCAAGCGCCCTGGGCCAGATAGTTGCCGCCATAGCCCTGGTCCGCCCCGCCGGTGCCGTTGCCGAAGGAGGGAGAGTAGACCACGAAGCGGAAGATGCTGTCGGTGATATCCTGGCGATACTGGTGAGCGCCGATGGCGGGGGCGCTGAGCCACCAGCCGTAACCCTCCCCGTCGATGAGGCGCTCGTCATGGCCCTTCATCTCCGGGGTGATGTTCGTGAGATCATAGGAGGTGTGGTCGTGGGTGCTGGCTTCAGCCAGGGCCTCCGGCGCGTAGAGGGTGAGGCCCGTGGGCTTGACGATGCCGCTGCCCTCGTCGGCGTGCTTCTCCATGCGGTGCACGGGGGCCCCGTCCCCGATGAAGGACACGTCGTTGATGATGGTGGCGAAATTCTCCGTCATGAACATATAGGGCAGGGTCATGCGTTTTTCGTTTTCCGTGAAGGCGTCCTCTACAAAGACGACGCCCAGGTTGCTGACGCTGTACCACTGGCCTACCCGATCGCTGAAGCCGGCGGCCTGGATGACCATTTCACCCGTGTCCCACAGCTTCATGCGGAAGGACTGGAAGCTGCCGATGGAGCTTTCCCACACCATGCCGTCCCCGGTGACCATACGCTGGTCCCGGTAGGTGACGGGGAGGTTCCGCTCGTCGATGTTGGGATGCACCACGTCCATGGGCCGGATCATGCCGGGCGGCACGCTGTTCATGTCCCCGGAGAGGGCGATGCGGAAGCCCACGCCGGCCCCGCCGTCAATGGAACGGACCTGGCGGGCCACCAGGGTGCGGGTGCTGTCGGGCAGGCCGCCGTAGATGCCGCCCCGGCGGGTCTTCTGCTGGTGGAAGGGACCGGCCGGGCCGATGGGATCCACGCCGCCCACCAGGTTGGCGTCGAAGCTGTTGTAGACCCACTCCTCCGCGTTGCCGCAGAGGTCGTAGATGCCCAGGATGTTGGGCTTCTTCGTCTTCACGTTCTGCACGGAGGTGCGGCTGGCCACGACCTCGTCGTGGACGTTGCTGCCCGCGAAGAGATATTTATGGTTGTTGCCGGGGTATTCCGCGTTGCCGGTGAGGCCGGGATTGCCGCCCTTGGCCGCAAATTCCCACTCGGCCTCCGTAGCCAGGCGGTAGGTCCGGCCGGTGAGCACGTAGAGCCGGGCCAGAAATTCCTGGACGGCGTAGAAGTTCACGTTCTCCTTGGGGCGGTCGGCGTCGGCCCCCGGCTGCGGCAGACCCATGACCGCATTCCACAGGCTGACGGTGACCTCCGTCTCGCCGATGTAGAAATCACTCACGGTCACGTTGCGCACGGGGGTCACGCTCTCCGGGCGCATGCTTGCGTCCGAGGCCTCCCAGCCGAGGGTGAAGGTGCCGCCCTCCACAAAGACCATGTTGAAGGAGGTATCGAATTGCACCCCCGCCATGTCCGTGGTCAGAGTCTCGAGCATCAGGTCGCCCGAGACGGGCTTCCCCTGCATGGCCGCGCCCGCCGCGCCGGGCAGGGCCGCCAGCAGCAGCACGGCGGCGAGGAGCAAAGAGAATATCTTTTTCATAGCGTCAAAATCTCCATATCATTATCATACGATCTGCGCGTTTCCATCCTTCGTCCCGCGGGACGGTTCCCGCCTTTATGCCCGCATATGGGTATCCCCCCTTCTTTCCGGTAAATCTGTCGGAAACCCGGCAATCTTTGGTAAATAGCACAATATTTCAGAAACAGCGCAGTTTTATTTTGTCGATTATACCAAAGCTCCGCCAACCGCGCAAGGACTTTCCGGGAGAAATCCGCTGCCGAAAACGCGAAAAAGCGCGGGAGGGCAATCGCTGCACTCCCGCGCAATCGTGTATAGAAGCTATAATGCTATTCCAGAATGCGCCGGTAGATAGCCAAATCATCGTCTCCGAACACGTTGAAAATGACCTTGACGGCGCTGTTTTTCCCGGTTTTCCATTCCTTCACGGTCTGCACCGCGATCTCCGCCGCCGCCTGCTTGGGGAAGCCGAAGACCCCTGTGGAGATGCAGCAGAAGGCGATGCTCGCACATCCGTTTTCCGCCGCGGCGTCCAGACAGGCGCGGTAGCTGGAAGCGAGAAGGTCCCGGTGCTCCTGCGTCAGTGCGCCGTCCACGATGGGGCCGACGGTATGGATCACATACTTGCCGGGCAGGTTGTAGGCCGGGGTGATCTTGGCCCGCCCGGTGGGTTCCTCGTAGCCCTGCGCGTCCATGATCTCCGCGCATTTGAGCCGCAATTGGATGCCCGAAAAGGTATGAATGCAATTATCGATGCAGTTGTGGAGAGGCCGGAAACAGCCCAGCATGCCGCTGTTGGCGGCGTTCACGATGGCGTCGCATTCCAGCGTCGTGATGTCGCCCTGCCAGAGATAGAGGTCGCCGTCCACCGGCGTCAGATCGGCCAGCCGGGTGATCCCCTTTTCCGCGATGGCCTCCTTCAGATAGTCGTCCTGCACGCTCAGGAACTCATGGCTGACGGCACGGGGCCTCCGCACGTTCATGAGGGAGCGCAGCAGATCCTTCTGCTCCTGCGTGCTGTCCGGAACGGAAACGCGCTGATAGCGCGGCTCCTCCTTCAAAAGCTCCCGGATCAGAAATTCCCGTCTTTCCGTCTGATTCATGCTTTTCCTCCCTTGGCAGCCATCAGCGCCGCATAGTTCCTGCGCGACGGCCTGTGATACTCGATTTCCCAAATGCTGACGTTCGTCCTGCGCGCGCGGCAGACGCTTCTGTTCCTCCGTCTCCGCAGGGATGGCCGTGCCCCGGTACCGGGGCGATTCCGCCGGCAGCTCTTCCATGAGCAGGCGGCGCAGCTGTCCGAGCTCCAGGAGCTTCATATCCGCAGCGGGATAAACCCGCGGGCGTACCGCGCCCCGCGAAGAAAAACGCCGCCGGAACGCGGGCGCGTCCCGGCGGGAGGGCTTCAGTAGGCCCTGATGTATTTCTGTACCTCCCAGGAGCTAACGCGGGTGCGGTATTCCTCCCACTCGGTCTCCTTGCCGTTGAGGTACTGGCGGTAAACGTGTTCCCCCAGGGTCTCCCGGACGAGGGGATCGGCCTTGAAGGCGGCGATGGCCTCCTCCAGACTGCCGGGGAGATTGCGGATGCCCTTCTCCTCCCGCTCGGTCTTTCCCATGCCGTAGATGTTCTCGGCCACCTCCGCGGGAGGCTCCAGCCGCCGCTCCACCCCGTCCAGACCCGCGGCCAGACAGAGGGCCAGGCTGAGATAGGGGTTGCAGGAGGGGTCGGGGCTGCGAAGCTCCACCCGGGTGCTCTGCTTCCGCGCCGCCGGTACCCGCACCAGGGCGCTGCGGTTCTGGGTGCTCCAGGCCAGGTAGCAGGGAGCCTCGAAGCCGGGCACCAGGCGCTTGTAGGAATTGACCAGGGGATTCGTAACGGCGCACATCCCCGGCACGTGGGCCAGGAGACCGCCGATGAAATGCCGCGCCGTATCCGAGAGCTGCCGGGGCGCGTCCGCATCGTAGAAGGTGTTTTTCCCGTCCCGGAACAGGGACATGTTCACGTGCATGCCGCTGCCGGCCATACCGAAGATGGGCTTGGGCATGAAAGTAGCGTGGAAGCCGTTGAGGCCCGCCACGGTCTTCACTGCCAGCTTGAAGGTGAGGATGTCGTCCGCCGCCTCCAGGGCCTGGGCGTATTTGAAGTCGATCTCGTGCTGCCCGTGGCCGCATTCGTGGTGGCTGGCTTCGATCTCGAAGCCCATTTCCTCCAGGGTAAGGCAGATTTCGCTCCGCGTCTTCTCCCCGTTGTCCAGAGGACCCATGTCGAAATAGGCGCCCTCGTCGTTGGGCTCCAGGGTGGGACGGCCCTCAGCGTCGGTCTTGAACAGATAAAACTCGCACTCCGGCCCCACGTTGAACATATAGCCCAGGTCGGCGGCCTTTTTCAGCTGCTGCTTCAGCACGAAGCGGGGATCGCCCACAAAGGGGGTCCCGTCCGGATTGTGCACGTCGCAGATGAGACGGGCCACGCTGCCCAGGCCCCGATCCCAGGGCAGGAGCTGGAAGGTGTCCGGATCGGGCCAGAGGTACTGGTCGCTCTCGTGGATGCGCACGAAGCCCTCGATGGAGCTGCCGTCGAAGGCGATCTGATTGTCCATGGCCTTCTCGATCTGGGATGCGGTGACGGCCACGTTTTTGAGCTGTCCGAAAAT
>JAEEGL014783424.1_pt1 | contig 12256 bp, 14 predicted proteins | sample 9134231 | NCBI WGS metagenome assembly JAEEGL01 (sample SAMN16246548, study PRJNA631951) | gut metagenome | biome: gut microbiome; feature: rumen; material: fiber-attached | host: Bos | place: Iran: Karaj | collected 2018-10
AAACGATGGATTCAGCAAGTACATCCCCGCAAACGTTAGTGCGCAAAAAAAGAGAAACGGCGCAAGCCGTCTCTCCGCGCGCACCTTCGACGCGCGCTCTTTCATGTCTCCGGGCACCGCCCGGTCTTCGCGGGTTTGCGAAGTGAGCCTGCCATGTGTCACCGGGCACCGCCCGGTCTTCGCGGGCTTGCCAACGGTGAGCCCGCCGTATGTCACCGGGCACCGCCCGGCGCAAACGAAGCCGCGCAGACGGCAGAAACGCCGCCGAAAAACAAAAAACTATGCATACGCAAGGAGGTTTTACCCCTTCATGAACAGCGAAGTTCTCGAGCTTCTGGAAGCGCGGTTCCCGATCCCCGCGCAGGACTATTACCGCCGGATCGCCCTCTGGGACGCCTGGTGGCGCGGGCACGACCGCTCCTTCCACGAGTTCACCGAAAACACCGTCGCCGGACGCTCTGTCCGACGGCAGCTCTACCGCATGAACATGGCCAAGAAGGTCGCCGAGGACTGGGCCGCCCTCCTCCTCAACGACCGGGTAGCCGTCGACGTGGCCGATCCCGCCGGAGCCGCCTTCGTCTCCACGGTCTTCGAGCACACCGACTTCATGCGGCAGGCAAACCGCCTCGTCGAGCGGGCCTTCGCCGTCGGGACCGGCGCCGCCATCCTCCGCCTGACGGGCGAGGTCGATGAGGACGGACGGCTGCACGCGGCTCCCGGAAACGCGCCGGGCATCTCCTTCGAGTTCCTCGACGCCGACCACGTGGTGCCGCTCAGCGTCGAGAACGGGGAGATCACCGAGGCGGCCTTCGTCTCCGAAAACGTCCGGCGCGGCGAGGAGGTCGTCTACCTCGAGCTGCACACCCGCGAGGAAGACGGCTACGTCATCTCGAACGAGTTCTATGTCCGGCGCGAGGGGAGGCTCGAGCGGGAGAAGAACCCCGCGGGCTGCCCCGAAGAGATCCGGACGGGATCCCCGAAGCCGCTCTTCTCGATCCTCACGCCGAACATCGTTGCGAGCGTCGAGGGGGCGTGCGGGCTCGGCATGTCCGTCTACGCCGACGCGATCGACTGCCTCAAGGGCGTGGATCTCGCCTTCAACAATTTCTGCCGGGACATCAAGCTTGGCGGGAAGAAGGTGTTCCTCAACCAGACGCTCGTCAGCCGGGACGAATGGGGCAACGTCCTCACGCCCGACGACGTGGCGCAGCAGCTCTTCGTGACCGTCGGGGACGCCGACATCGCCGATCATCCCATGATCGCGGAGCACAATCCCGAGCTGCGTTCCTCGGAGAACGCCGAGGCGGTGCAGTGCCAGCTCAACTACCTCTCCTTCCGCTGCGGACTCGGCGCGCACCACTACACGTTCGCCGATACCGAGGCGCGGGCACGGCTCACGGCGACGCAGTACATGGGCGAGCGGCAGGACATGCGGCAGAACATGGCGAAGCATCAGAAAAACGTCGAGCGATTCCTCCGGGGCGCCGTCCGTGCGCTGCTCTGGTGCGCGGCCCGCGTGATCGGGCTGCCGGTCGAGGAAGACGCGGCGATCCGCGTGCGCTTCGACGACTCGTACTTCACCGACACCGAAAGCCAGCGGGAACGCGATCTGCGCGAGCTGGCGGCCGGCGTGCTCACGGCGGAGGAATACCGCCGGAAGTGGATCGGAGGTGACGGCGATGCCTGATCTGTCCGAACTCTTCGGCGAGGAGCGGCTCACCTTTGCCGAATTCTCCGAGCGGGTGGCAAAGGCCGGGCTCGAATACGGCGACCTCGGCGAGGCGCGGGCGGAATTTGCCCGGCAGCTCAACGAAGTCCGGCTCGGCGCGGCTCTCGAGAGGGAGCTCGACCGGGCGAAAGTCAAGAACCGCGCGATCGTCTCGAAAATCATCGACATGGACCGCGTGACGGTCGGGGAGGAGGGCATCGGCGGGATCGCGGAACAGCTCGACGAACTGCGCCGCACCGATCCCTACCTCTTCGAGCCGGACGGACCGCATGGGAATCCCCCGGCATCCACCGGCGCGGGCGTCCGCATCACGAGCGGGCTGCGCCATACGGAGGCCGCGGCGGATCCCGACAGCATGAGCGACGCGGAATACTACCGCGCAATCAAGAAACTATAACTGAGAAAGGCTGGTAATTTATGGCAAACTTCGATTTTTCGGTCAAGAGAGTGGCGCGTGAGGCGCTTCCGTTCCTCTGCGACAATCTCGTTTTCCCGAACCTCATCTACCGTGAAACCGTCGACGCGCCGGCGGCCAAGCAGGGGGACGTCGTCTCCGTGCGCTGCCCCGTAAAGCTCGAAGCGACGGACTTCGACGAGGAAAACGGCGTCACCCCCGGCACGCTCCGCGCGAACATGGTCGACGTGAAGCTCGATCATCTCGCGACGGTCGACATGCAGGTCGGCGCGATCGAGGCGGCGTGCGACTTCGAGTCCGTCATCAAGACCTTCATCGAACCCGCCGCGGCGGCGCTCGCGCAGAAGATCAACGCGGAGGGCCTCTCCCTCTATAAGGATATCCCGGGCATCGTGAAGCCGGCGCACGAGGTCACCCTCGACGACTTCGCGGAGGCGGCCTGCATCCTCGACGAGAGAAAGGTACCCGCGGGCAATCGCTACGCCGTGTGGTCCCCGTCCGCGGCACGCGCGCTGAAGCAGATCCCGGCCGTCGTCAACGCGGAAAAGTGCGGCTCCAACACCGCCCTGCGCACCGGCTCGATCGGCAAGGTCTTCGGCATCGAAAACTACACCTCCCAGGCCGTCACGGTCCACGAGAGCGAGTTCGACGGCACCCTGAAGGCCTCCTCGGCGCACACCGCTTCCGACACCCTGACGATGACCGTCACGGGCGGCGGCCCCATCATCGCGGGCGATCTTCTGAAGATCGGCAGCCGCATCTATACGGCGACGGCGGACGGCGAGCAGAGCGGCGCGACCATCACGGTCCCCGTCTACCCGAAGGTCTCCTGCGCGGCGAACGCGACCGTCACCCTGGTCGGGAATCACACGGCGAACCTCGTGTTCCATCCGAACGCCTTCGCCTTCGTGTCCCGTCCGCTCGCGGCTCCGGCGGGCGTCGAGTCCTACGTCACCACGTTCAACGGCATCTCCCTCCGTGTGGTGCGCGGCTACGACATGAAATACAAGCGCGAGATGCTCTCCATGGACGTGCTCTACGCGTTCAAGACCATCGATCCCACGCTTGCCCTGCGCTACTCCATCGGCGCGTAACCCGGGCGTATGAGCATGAGTGTGAATCCCGCCGGGGAGAACACGCTGCTCGCCCTCCTCTGGCCCCTCGTACCGGACGACATGACCGAGGCGGAGCGGGAAGCGTTTGCGGCGGCAGTGGAAGCGCAGAACCGGTTCACGGCGAGCGCGGCGGGCATGAGAACGGGCTCCGTCGCCTCCGAAGCGGTCGGGGATGTGCGCGTGACCTACCGGCAGGGCACCTCGTCGGACGGATACGCCGTGCGGGGAGACCGGGTCTCTCCGGAAGCCGCGGCGATCCTCACCCGCGCGGGCCTACTCACCCGGTGGGTATGAGAAACGGAGGCGCAGCATGGAATTTCACGACACGGCGCTCTACCGGGCGTTCCGGGGAGACATTGCCGGATGGTGTGCGGATTACGAGGACTTCGGGCTGACCGGGGTCCTCATCCGGGAAAAGCGCGCGGCGGATCCCGAGCGGCCCGAGGACGGGGAGACGCTGCTCTGGTTCTTTCCCGGAAGGAGCAGCTGCGCGGATGGGAACGGATGGGCCGCACCGTTCCCGCGCTATACGCCGGGGGATCTCGTGGTGCTCCGGCCGGGCGAGGCAAACGAGCGGATCCTTCGCGTGGAAGCGGCGGACGACGCATCGGATTCCCCGGCCGGCGTCGCGTCGCATGTGCGGCTGACGCTGAGGTGACGGGATGCGGATCACGGCAGCGGTAACCCAGGACAGCATCAGCGGGATCGCGCGCCGGATGGCGGTCCTCGGTCCGGCGGTGGGACGCGCGCTCGGGGAGGCGGTCATCCGCTCCTCGGAACCGTACGTCCCCTACCGGACCGGGCGGCTCGCCTCCTCGGTCACCCTTGACGTCGGGGAGGACGGCGCAGGCGAGGTGCGGTGGACGGCGCCTTATGCGCAGGAATGCTATGTCGCCTCCCGGCCGTTCAGCAAAAAAGTCCATCCGCTGGCGACGGCGCGGTGGTTCGAGGCGGCAAAGGCGGCGGACGGTCCCCTCTGGATCGCGGCGGCGCAGGAAGCCGTCGGCAGGGGCGCGGGATCCAACGAAAACGGCGGCATCGGAAAGGACGGCACAACCTTATGGAAGTTTTGACATTTCCCGCGCAGCTTGCGGACTGGCTCGCGGAATCGGGCACGCTCCCCTTCGTCCCGGAGACGTGGCGCGAGGGGGCGGCGGTGGTGAGGCTCACGGGGAGCATGACGGCGGCGAGGACCTATGTGGACGGCTCGCGGCGGCTGGCGGTGCCCTTCGAGGTGCGCGTGCGCTGTCACGGCCGCGCGGTCTCGGACCGGCTCGGGACGGTGGAATTCTACCGGACGCTCGGGTGGTTCGTGCGCACCCATCTCATGCCCGTCTTCCCGCCCCGGGATCCCTCCGGCGAGTGGATCATGGGCGAGATCACCGAGGCGGGCGGCCCGGCAAAGTCCGCGGTCTATGAAAACGGCGACGAGGAATACCGCGCGGCGTACGTGCTGACGGTATTCTGCCCGAAGGAGAGCCCAGAAGAACAGAACGAGATACAGGAGGAATAGCATGTCGATCGTGAAAAGAGCCGACAGGCAGCACTACATGAACACCGGGACGGCGGCGGATCCCGTCTGGTCCCGGATCGGCGAGGGCTTCACCGAGTTCGCGGAGTCGAAGAACGCGGTGAGCTATCAGAGACGGTACATCCACGAATACACCAAGCGCACGGACGTGACGGGGTACGCCCCGGTGATCGACTATGAGTTCGAGGTCTACACCGCGAACCCGGTCATCGAACGCCTGCGCCGGATCGCGGATGCGGAGCTCGTGGGCGAGGACGCGAAGGTCGACGTTCTGACGGTCGATCTCTTCGACGAGGACTCGATCCCCGGACGGTACCGCGCGTACCGCAGACAGTATTCCGTCATCCCGGACGAAAGCGGCAAGGGGACGGACGCGCTGGTCTATACCGGCACGATGAAGGGCGTCGGCGACATCGAGGAGGGGGTCTTCGTCCCCGCGAGCGGCGCTTATACGAGGAACCGCTGAGATGGCGGGCCGCTGGGAGTGGCGGGGGATCTCGTACCCCTTCGACATCACGGATGCCGGCTGCATCGCGGCGGTCTCCGGGGCCCTCGGGCGGGTGCGGGAAGCGCTTGCCCGGTGCGCATCGGAGAAACCGGCGGAGACTGGGCCGCTCGACGCGCTCGCTTCGGATGCCGCGGACTACTGCACGCTCGTCGAGGTGTTCTTCTCCGCGCTCTTCGGGGAGGGAGCGGCAGAGGCCCTCTTCGGCGGACGGCGGAGCATGGAGGAGCACGGGGAGGCCTACGCGTCCTTCGCGGCTTACGCGGCAGGCGAGCTCGAACGGCTGGAGGGGATGCGCCGCGCGGCGGAAGAGCGTTACGGCGGCATGGCGGATGCCCTCGGCCCGGCGGATGCGGACGACGCGCCGAAGGAGGCCCGGTGATGCGCGGCTGGCTCTGGGAGCCCCTGCCCGACACGGCGGACGGGATCCCCGTTTTCACGGATTTCCGCCGGTGGGCGCTCTTCTTCCGTCTGCTGTCGGATCCCGCGGTCCCGGAGGCCGTCAAGCCCGCCGTCGCCGCCCGGATCGTGTGCCGGAAAGTGCCCGACGCACGGACCCCCGAGGAGCGGGACCGGGTGACGAAGGCGCTCGAGGCGTTTGCGTCGGGGAGGGACGGATCCGAGGAGGAAGGCAGGGAAGGCGCCGCATCCGGCGAACCGCTCTTCGACTTCGAGGAGGACGGCGAACGCATCCTCGCGTCGTTTCGGGCGGTCTACGGGATCGATCTGACCGAGGCGCGGATGCATTGGTGGGTGTTCCTCGCCCTGCTCCGAGGTCTGCCGCCGGAGAGCGTCTTCATGCGGACGGTGCGGCTCCGGGCGCTGGATCCCGCCGAGATCGAAGACGACCGGATGCGGCGCGAAGTCCGGCGGGCCAAGCGCTCCGTGCGGCTGACGCCGGCAAAACGAAACAACAAGGAGGTATAACCAATGGATGGTTCCGTAACCATCGGCGTAGGGCTGGATCTGGCGTCCTTCACGCAGTCCCTCGCGTCGCTGGAATCCGAACTTTCCGCCGTGGGGCCGCGGATCGTTTCCGCCCTCACGGCATCCCTCGGCGGGGACGGGCTGGTCTCCGTCGTCGCGGCGGCGGCAGCGGCCTGTGTCTCGGCCTTCGTCGGCGCGGGCTGGGAGGGAGCCGGGGCGTCGGCGGGTGCGTCGCTCGCGTCCGGCATTTCATCCGGCGGAGCTGCCGTCGCGTCCGCGGTGTCGTCCCTCGCGTCACAGGCGGCCGGAGCGTTCTCCGGGGGCGGCTGGTATGGGATCGGCGCGTCGATGATGCAGGGCGTCGCGGCAGGCGTCCGGGCGGCGGGTGCCGAGGTGACGGCGGCGATCCGGGCCGTGTCTGCGGAAGCGGAGGCCGCCGTGAAATCGTATTACGCCATCGCGTCTCCCTCGCGGCTCATGCGGGACGAGGTCGGCATCATGATCTCCCGCGGGATCGCCGAGGGGATCACGGACGGTGCGCCCTATGTCCGGGAAGCGATGAGCGGCGCATGGGACGTCCGGGGGAGCATGGGTTCTCCCGTGCAGGACGGGAACCGTTCGGTGACGCAGAACATCTATCTGCGTGACACGGACGCCTCTCCCTACCGCACCGCCAGACGGATCCGGCGGGAAAGCGAGGCGATGTTCCGATGACCCATGACTGCAATTACAGGATCACGCTGACCGACAGCCGCGGGCGGAGCCTCACCGTCTCCCCGGACGGGCCGTGCCGGCTCATCGAGGGAGGCCTCGAGGGCTTCGAGAGCGCGGGCTTTGACGTCCGGGTGCGCGGATATGCCGCGGCGGCCGGGGGATACGCCGAAACGAGACGCTTTGCCGAGCGCGAGCTGGCCGTCACGTTCACCGTCGAGGACGAAGACGGGGACGCGGTGGAGGCGGTGCGGCGCAGGATCGTCTCGATGATGGATCCCGGCGAGGATCTCACGCTCGACGCAGAGTTGTGGGGCGAGCGGCGGCAGATCACCGTCATCCCCGCCGAAGGGCCGGAATTCCGCCGTCCGCACTTCCATCACCCGCTCGAGGTGACCCTCAGCTTCTGCGCACCGGAGGTCTTCTTCCGGGAGCCGGAGCCGACGGGGGTCCAGTTCCGCGACGGGGTGCCGCTCTTCGCGTGTCCCCTGAATCTCTGGGCAGGCGCGGGGACGGTGTCGGGGCTCTTGCGCGTGCGGAATGCCGCCGAGGTCGCAAATCCCGGCGACGGTCCGTGCGGCGTGGTGGTCACCTTCCGCGCCGAGGGCGGTCCGGTGGTGAACCCGTCGGTCACGGCGGGCGGCAAGTTCATCCGGTGCCCCCTGACCCTCGCGGACGGCGATGAGATGGAGATCGACACGAGGCCGCGGCAGAAGACCATCACGGTCAACGGCGAGCGCGTTTTCCTCTTCGAGCGCGACAGCACGTTCTTCCAGCTGCCGCCCGGTCAGACGGCCGTGACGGTCGGCGCGGAGGCGGGCGAGGACTATCTCAAGGCCCGGATCGCGTTCACGCCGATCTACTACGGCATGTAAAAGGGAGGCAGAAGGATGGAAAAGGGCGGAGAACTCTTCTTCCTGAATGAGGATTTCGAGCCGGTGGAAGGTCCGGTGGAGGAATGCAGCTCCGCGGTGTGGTCGGAGCGGTATTTCGAGCCGGGATCGTTCACCCTCAAGGTCCCGCGCGCACTCGTGAAACGCGTCGCCGGGGCGAAGTATGTGCAGAGCGCCGAGGAGGACGGCGGGATCCTCTGCGGCAGGATCGACTACCTGACGGCGGATGAGGCGGGGGAGGGCGAGATCGGCGGGCGGCTGCTCGCGACGCTTCTCGAGGACCGCGTGATCGCCGAGATCCCGCAGATGGCTGCCGATGCGGATGCGGCGGAGACGGTGCTCGCGGTCGCGGAGGCCAACCTGCGCGGGCTGGGCATCACCGTCGACCGGACAAATTCCGTCACCATCGGCGCGTCGGCCTCCCCGGCGGTGCTCTGGGACAACCTCGGCGCATGGTGCTATGCCGCGCTGAGACCCTTCGGGGCCGCCCCGGAGGTGAAGCTGCGCGAGGTGGGAGGCACGCTCGTCCCGGTGCTGCGGATCGTGCGCGGCCTCGACCGGTCCGAGGAAGGCAGCGCGGCGCGGGCGGTGTTCTCGAAATCCTTCGGGAACATCCTCTCCGTTTCGCTCGAGCGGGACGGCAGCCGCATGAAAAACGCCGTCTACGTCGAGGGGTTGGACGGCACGGTCGTGCTCACGGACAAGAGCGGGAGCGCGGGTCGGCGGGAAACCTACAAAAAGGCGGCGGACGTCAGCCCTGCCGATTTCGCCTCCGACGCGGCGTACCGGGCGGCCCTCGCACGGCGCGGGGAAGAGATCCTCGCGTCGAGGCAGGAGACCCTGTGCGTGTCGGCGGAAAGCGATACCGGGGCGCTCCCGGTGTACGGAACGGACTACGCGCTCGGGGATGTGTGCGACGTGGCCGACGAAGAGCTCGGCGTGTCGTTCGCGGTCCGGCTGACGGGCGTGGACCTGGTGTGGGAAGGCGGCGGGATGATGCGGATCCCCTTCTTCGGGGAGGAAGCGCGCCTGCTCCGCCGTCTCACGGACGAAGAACGGATCTGACGGATCAAGGAGGACCATTATGGCAATCTATTTTCATCCCGTAAACGGCGGGATGTTCGATTCCACCCAGGCGGTGGAGGAGGTCGGGGGATTTCCGCGGGGCGACAAGGCGGTGGACGCCGCGTTCTTTGCGAAGATGTTCTCCTGCTTCTACAAGGACGGCATCATCGGCGATAACAGCTTCCGCGTGACGGCCGGGTCCGGGCTCACGGTACAGGTGGCGCCGGGCGTCGCGTGGGCATACGGGCGCATGGCATGGCAGCAGACGGCGCTGACCTTCACGCTCGGCGCGGGGAAGACGTGGACAATCCTTTTGCGCCTCAACACGGCGGCGGGCGAGTTCACCTGCGTTGCGACCGACAGCGGGGCGGGCCTGCCGAGCCGCACGGACTCGGTGTGCGATCTGATCCTCGCGGAGGTGACGATCCCGGCGGGCGCGGCGTCGATCACGGAGATCACCGACACCCGCACGGACGCGGCGAAATGCGGCGTGGTGACGTCGGCCGTCGAGGCGCTTGGCACGGTGAACACGGCCCAGAACGCGACGATGCTCGGCGGTTCCCCGGCGTCGGACTACCTGAAGAAATCGGGCGGCACGATGACGGGCGCGCTCCGGGCGGCTGCGGATACGAGCGGGGCGTCGGTGGTGCGCAACATCTCCTACGGCTCGACGGTGCCCGTGTCTCTCGCGGACGGGGAGCTCTTCATCCAGCTCGCGGACTGACGGAGGGCGCCGGATGAAATATCTCTTTCACTCCCTGAGCCGGTTCCGCATCAGCGGCACGCTCATGATCCTGCGCGTGAAGACCGACGGGGATACGCTCTTTGTGAGCCTGCGGATGCCGGATGATTCGGCGTTGCCCGCGCTCACGCTCTCGGTCGAATACGACGGCGTCGTCAAGGCGATGACACAGCCGACGTCGGCGGAGATGCAGGCCGAATTCGATTACGATGACGCGGTGAAGCAGCTCTCGATCTGGGGCGCAACGGTCTCCTACAACGAGCAGACCGTGACGTCGCTTTCGTGGCGCGGCGGGATCTCCGATCCGGACCCGGCGGTCTCCGTTGTGGTCGACGGCGCGCGTATGAATTATGCCAACACCGTGCGGGTGCTCTCGGAGACGGCGGGCGCGGCGGGCCTCAATCTGCGGCTCGTGGAGGTCCGCATGTTCGACCGGAGCCCCGGGAACACGGCGTGGCGGCACCGCCTCTTCAACTTCACGAGCTCCTTCATGTACCATCCGCACCAGTTCTACGTCGGCGCGGATATGCGCGTGGGCTCGGAGTTCTGGTTCCGGTTCTTCTATGCGGCCTATCCGCCTGCGGACGAGAGCGATCACGACGCTTACCTCGGCGTTTGCGAGATGGACACGGAGCACGCCTTCGTCACCGGCGAATACGCCCCGCTCTGTCCCCGCGAGGTGCGCGTCTCGAACGCCTCGGCGGGCGCGGATGCCCGGGTGAGCTGGGTGATCCCGCCGGATACGCAGGTCCCGGCCACGGGGATCGAGCTCGAGCGCTCCGTCGACGGGGGAACATTCACCGCGGTGACGAGCGGCATGATGAGCACGTACACCGACCGGCTTCCCGCGTCGATGAACGAGGTCGAGTACCGGGTACGCTCGGTCGCGTCGGGCGGGGAGACCTCTCCGTGGGTGACGGCGTCCCCGGCCGAGGAGGAGACGTGCAATCTCTCGATGCGGATCGGCGGCGCGTGGAAAACGGTCGCCGGGATCTGGGTCGGGGTGAACGGACGTCCCGCCGCGGCGAAGAAAACGGTGCTCGTGGGGCATTGAAAGGCAGCAGCCCGGATGCCGGTTGACAGACCGATCAAACGCTTTGTAATGCGGTAAGCGCTGCGATATTGGTGCTGGTTGTCTATGCTGTCCAGCTTCAGCTTGTCATTGCGAGGAGCGGTCCCTGAGGATCGCGACGTGGCAATCTCTCCAAAATTGGTGAGCACGATGGAAACTGGAGACAATGACGGATTTGCTGGATATGACATTGTCACCAATGCTCTGCCTCCGCCTTCCGGTTCGGAGAGATTCCCACGTCAGGCGTCCCCGACGCCTTCCTCGGAATGACAATGTGCAGCGGCGGCGTTTTCGCATCCGGAACCCGGTATCAAAGCGATTTGTTTTCTCAGAAAAGAAAATGAACAAAAGAACTGCCGCACGACCTCATTGCAGAAGTTCATGCGGCATTCTTTGATTTCCATTTGGAGGACACCAAATTTTCGGTTTTTATCCCATGCGCTCGACGGAGAAGAGGGGCTTCCCGAAGAGGCCGGGGGCGTAGGTGAAGAGGCAGGTGCCGAGGAGCCCGGTGCCGTCGGCCTCGGCGAGGTAGAACATGGCCGTGCGGCTCTCGCCGTCGGAGGAGATGTGGAAGTCCTCACAGCCATACCCGGTGGCGGGCAGCTCGATGCCCACGGGGATCCAGACGCATCCCGCGACCTCGTCGAACGCGCCGTCCGGGATCGCGAGATCGTCGATGCCGAAGACCTCACGCGCGATCATGCGGGCGTCTTCCTCGCGGATCTCATACCGCTCGCGGTCCTCCATCAGGCGGACGTAGGGGGCGAACGGATGCTCCTCGGCGTCGGCGAAGAGGGTGAGCGAATAGAGGAAGCGCAGGGCGTCGTCGTTCTGGAAGGTGATCTCCCCCTCGCGCCATTCGGCGGGCATCACATAGCGGACGATCTGCTCGGTGAGGAGCCGTGCGCCGTCGTCGGTGACGCGGTGGGCGGTGATGCAGTCTTCCGCCTCAGCCGTGCTGCCCCATCTCCCGGAGGCGAATTCGGTCAGCCGCCAGCCGTCGTCGGTGTTCACATAGGTGACGTGCCAGCGCTCGTAGTCGATCGGGCCGCCCTCCATGCCGAGCTCATGCTCGTAGGCGGCGACGTACCAGAAATCGAGGGTCCATTCATTCGATTCGATGATCTCGAAGCGGTCGTGGTCGGGCATGTGGCCCACACGGGAGCCCATCGCGCCGTTTGCGACGCCGAGCTTGCCGTCGAAGTTTTTGAAGCGCGTCTTCATCTTCTGCCACGTGTTCCACTCGTAGACGGCGGTGACGGCGCGCTCGAAGTCGTAGTAGTTCTCAAAGCGGCCGCGGACCATGACCCAGTCCCAGGCCGTGCCGTTCTCGTCGACCGTGGAGTAGGTGGGGTAGTATTCGCCGGAGAGGAAGGGCTCGCCGTCCTTCTTCGGGAAGGATTCGAGGAAGGAGGCGGGATCGCTGTTGAGCCCCTCGAGCATCAGGGCGTCTCTCCAGAGATCGGCCTGCTCCTCGTTCAGGAAATCGGGGATCGGATCCTCGTACACCCATTCTCCGAGCGGCAGGGCGGGGGCGTCCTCGTCCTC
>JAEEGL010221314.1_pt1 | contig 12255 bp, 9 predicted proteins | sample 9134231 | NCBI WGS metagenome assembly JAEEGL01 (sample SAMN16246548, study PRJNA631951) | gut metagenome | biome: gut microbiome; feature: rumen; material: fiber-attached | host: Bos | place: Iran: Karaj | collected 2018-10
GCCGCTTTTTCATACAGGATTCGGCGCCATGGCCAAGCGGTAAGGCACGGGTCTGCAAAACCCTTATCCCCGGTTCGATTCCGGGTGGCGCCTCCAAAGAAAGCCCCAAAAACCTCAGTGTTTTGGGGCTTTTTTCTATCTTGCCTTGTGCTCATTTGCCAAACTGGACACAAAGTGGACACAGTTTTTTCAAGTCAAAGCCACCTGCTTGCGGCTAATTCGGTGTATATGGATCTGTCTACAGATCTTGGAACACTGACATTGCTAGCTAAAAATGTAAAAGAAATGCAAAAGTTAAGTCATAACAAAGAATAATATTGACATTAGGCGCGGAGCGTGGTATACTGCCTACACAAGGAGGACGTGGAGATGTTTTGTGAGCATCAGCAGTTACAACTGATAGCGGACATTATCGCAGGAGTTTCAGGGTTATCCGGTTCCGGGGAAATCGCGTATGACGTAGTACAGCCTAACCATTTTGCTGATACGGATAGCATAGATCCTCCGGACAAGCAATACCGAAACGAAGCGGTGAATAAAAAACAGTTCTTGGCGGCCGGCGATATTCTGGTTAAGAGACTGAATCCGTCGTTCGTATATGTTATTGAGAACGACAATCGTCCGATGATAGCTTCGCAGAATCTGTTTGTTGTCCGTCCGGGTCCTAATGTGGATCCGTATTATCTTGCTTTTTTACTGGAGCAAAAAGACATCATCTGCCAAGCGGAACACGTCACCGGCTCTTCTGCGGCAATCAAAGCAATTACGATAAAAAAACTGGGAGAGCTTACTGTTCCGCTGGTTTCTATGGACAAGCAAAAGAAGATCGGATGTATTTGGAAACTGGCGCGGAAGCGAAAGAGACTCTTGGAGGAATATATAAGAGAAAGTGATCGCTTGGGTTCAATGATCATGACAAGGATAAATGCCGGAGGGAAAGAATAATGAAAACACGGTATGAAGACATCAAAGCAACGCTTTGGAAAGCCGCAGGCACATTTCGCGGATCTATCGACGCGGCAAATTATAAAGACTATATCCTGACGATGCTGTTTCTCAAGTATCTTGATGATACCTACAAAGAGAATCTCAATGGACTTGAAGACAAATATAGGGGCAATAAGATTCGTATTGAACGTGCAAAGAAAAATCTTCCGTTTGTTTTGGAAAACAACCAGCGTTTCGACTATCTGTATGAGAACCGCTTTCAGCCCAAAATCGGCGAGATGATCAATACGGCTCTGCTGGGCATTCAAGACTGCAATTCGGAACTCCGCGGTGTATTCCGCAGTATCAATTTCAATAGTGAATCTATGCTGGGGAATCCTCAGCAAAAAGCAACAAAACTTCGTACGCTGCTTGAGGACTTCAAGCCGCTTTGCCTGGAACCCTCACAGATTGAAGTAGCGCCGGGAGAGGATCCCGCTTATGTGATCGGTGACGCATATGAGTATATGGTCGGTGAATTCGCTGCGGAAGCCGGGAAGAAAGCCGGATCGTTCTTTACGCCGAGCATGGTTTCGGAACTGATGGGCTCACTGACGGAACCAAAACCGAATTGCTCTATCTACGATCCGACATGTGGTTCAGCTTCATTATTGATCCGTACCGCGCGAAAAGTCGGCGATATGGATACCGTTGTAATTTACGGACAGGAAATGAACGGATCCTCGTGGGCAATGGCAAGAATGAACCTCTTCATTCACGGAATCCATGTCAATCCGGATTCCATTGCGTGGGGTGACACTTTGTCCAATCCTTTGCACTTGGATTCCGACGGAAATTTGAAGCAATTCGACGTGATCGTGGCGAATATGCCGTTTTCGCTCGACAAATGGGCAGAAGGATTCAATCGCGGCGGACAGCAGGATGGCAGCGATGATAAAGAAAAGAAGTTCAAGATGACAGCCAATCTGGACCGCTTTCACCGCTTCGACTGGGGCGTTCCCCCGGCAAGCAAAGGAGACTGGGCATTTCTTTTGCACATGATCTACTCTCTGCGCAGCAACGGACGAATGGCGGCAGTTGTTCCGCACGGCGTACTGTTCCGCGGATCGGCTGAAGGTCGTATTCGCCAAACGGTAATCGAAAAAAACCTGCTGGATGCGGTGATCGGTTTGCCGGCAAATCTGTTTTATGGGACAAGCATTCCCGCTTGCATCCTCGTGTTTAAAAAGAATCGTACGACCGACGACGTACTGTTCATTGATGCGTCCGGAAAAGATGAGAACGGGAATCTGCGTTATCGGAAGGATAAGCGGCAAAACAAACTCGATCAATGCCATATCGATGCTATTCTGAAAGCGTATCGCGACCGCGTGAATGTGGATCGTTTCGCGCATGTTGCATCGCCGGAAGAGATCAAGGCAAATGACTTTAATCTGAACATCCCGCGCTATGTCGACACATTTGAAGAAGAAGAGCTGATCGACATCGAAGAGGTTCAGGCAAACATAGCCAAACTGAAAGAGGAAATTGCCGAAGCGGAAGCAGAAATGAACAAATACCTAAAGGAGCTGGGATTATGAGCGATGAACTAGCGAATACGGGAAAGATTCTGATTTATCAAACCGAAAAAGGCGATACCAAGGTTGACGTCTACTTTGCAGAGGACACCATTTGGATGACGCAGCGTGCCATGTGCGAATTGTATCAAGTGGCAAAATCTTCCATAAGTGAACATATTAAGCACATCTATTCGGATGGAGAACTCATAGAAAGCGCAACTGTTCGGAATTTCCGAACAGTTCAAACAGAAGGCGGTCGAGAGGTCAATCGAGACCTGGAATACTATAACCTTGATATGATTCTGGCGGTTGGTTATCGTGTGCGCAGCAACGTCGGTATCCATTTCCGCAGATGGGCGAGCAGCGTCCTTACGGAATACATGAAGAAGGGCTTCGTGCTGAACGACGAACGCCTGCGCAACCCGAAGGAGTTTGGCGCCGACTACTTCGACGAATTGCTGGAGCGCATCCGCGACATTCGCGCAAGCGAAAAGCGGCTCTATCAAAAAGTCAAAGAGATTTTTGCTTTGTCCGTCGATTACGACAGCCGAAGTGATGCAGCACAACTGTTTTTCAAAACTGTGCAAAACAAGCTCGAATTTGCGGCGACCGGTCATACTGCGCCGGAGATCATAGCCGCTCGAGCGGACGCTTCCAAAGATAACATGGGGCTGACATCGTTCAAGGGTGCCAAAGTTCGTAAAACGGACGTGACCGTGGCAAAGAACTATATGACGCAAGAGGAAATCAGCACGCTGAACCTGATCGTCAATATGTATCTCGATTATGCAGAGTTACAGGCGAAGCACCATCGCGTCATGCACATGGCGGATTGGGAGTTAAAGCTCAACCAGTTCCTGCAATTTAACGGCAGAGAGGTTTTGCAGAACTTCGGTACGGTAAAGCGCGAAGTCGCGGAAGCATTGGCGATCGGCGAGTATGAGAAATATGACGCCCACCGGCGAATGGTTGAGACAGGGGATATAGAGGAACTTGCAGAAGAAACAAAAAAGATAAAGTCCTAAATCGACAGCAACAGGAGAGAAAATGGCTCGCTCAAAGAATACAAAAACGCATAGTGTCTATTTGATTGATAGATGTAAGCTTCTCGGCGACTCAGCGACTAATGAAAACGAGGCAATAAAACTGCTGATGTCTGCTGACTTGTCATATAAGCAACAAACACTAAAAACAGGGATCGATACCCAAGGGTTCTCTATTTGCTTATACTTTCGTGGCGATGACAATTATCAGAGCAAGTTTGCTTCCTTTTGCAAAGAATTTGTAGAAGAAAACCAAGATGCTGTGACATTTCATCCGCGGACTACCTCTTCTGTTTTGTTCGTATGGAACGAGAAACATATCTATGCAATTACAACAGGACAGGGATTTCGCATGATTGAAGCGTTTTCGTTCCCCAAATTCGGTTTGATAGTAGCGAGTATCTTTGAGGAGAAGTTCAAAATCACTTCGCTTGACAGCAATGCGATGTCAAGTATGGTTCATAGCACAAAGACCGTTTACTCAAATGAAGTTGATTTTATTGATGTGAGTTCTCTTGATACTGTTTTTAAGGAGGTTACTGGTAGGCTGAAAGATGCTTCAAAAGTAAGATCACTATTGAACCTTGAAGAATCATCCAAGAAAAAAAGCATGAAGGTCATAGCCAAAAACTTCGTGCAATTCAGCAGCGCTCTGGATTTTGCTGGGTTGCTTCATTTGTTGCAGGTCATTGATGGGTATAATTTTGAAGGATATAGTGATCGATTTAATCTTATCACTCCGCTAAACACAAAAAAGGATAAGAACGCAATCCAGCAAAATGATTTCGCAGTAATTGATAAGTTGTATTCAGCGATTCAAGCTAATGAAGAAATATCGTTTGATATGTTTCATGAAGACACAATGTCGTTTGTTTCAGCAGAAACATATGAACTTTATGATTCTAATACAGGTGCAGAGTACATTAGTTTCGGTGATTGTGCAGATTTAGAAGTCTTAACCAAGGCGTACAATATTTTTCTTCATGGATCTCAAGATTCTTCTGAAGCGTTTCGTTCATTTGTGCTTAATACTCGTATTCGTTCCATGACGGATGATTTGGTTGTTACTGATGCACCCCTTCTCAAGCATGTTTCTGGAGAAATAGAGGTAGAGGATAAAAACTATTATATCTTCTATGGAAGGTATTATTTTTTGAACGCTTCGTATACGGATCGTCTTAACGATTCTTTACAAGGAAAGTTAAGAAGTGGATATCAAATTTCTGTTCTACGAACCACTTGGAATGGAAATAAAGACGAGAACTGGTTTAATCAAGAAGTATCCCAAAATGAGGGGTATATACATTTACATAAAGCTTTAGTGGATTATATTGAATTCGCTGACTTAATGAAGGTTGAAGATGGTCAATTAACAATAGTTCACGTCAAGGATGGCTTTGATTGTAATATGAGAGCGTTGGATAGACAAGTTGAGCTGTCTATTGCAAAGCTGATGGACATCAAGCATTACAATAATGAGTTATATTTCCGACAATTATATAATACAGCAGCAAAGTCGCAAATCGGAAAAAACATTACTACTGTTTTCCCCTCAGTTGACTTGTTCCTTGAATGCATGAAACATTATACTCCGCGCTATATTATCGCTATTCGTCCTGCACGAAAGGATCTACTTGACAACACATCGAACATCGCGAAACACTGCTTAAATGCCATGATTCTTCGATGCTTTCAGCAAGGCATCGATTTGAAGATCCAAGTACTGTGATGCTTGATGCTGGAGGAATTATCATGATACCGGAAATCAAACAGAGAATTGAACAGATTCGACGCGGCGAAGTGCCGGAGGGGTATAAAAAGACAAGCGTGGGAATCGTTCCGAATGATTGGAAAGAATACCGCCTTGGAGACATTTATACGGAGCGAAATGAACCCGGACGAAACGACCTTCCGATTTTAATGGTATCTATACACTCCGGCGTGTCTGACGGGGAAGTGGATGAAGAGGATATGCCAAAGACGGTAAAGCGCATCGAAGATAAATCTGCGTATAAGTGTGCAAACTCCGGCGATTTGGTGTTTAATATGATGCGCGCATGGCAAGGGGCTATAGGTACTGTTCGTACTGATGGTATGGTCAGTCCCGCATATATTGTTGCCAAACCAAACGAGACAGTTGATCCTCTATTTATGGATGATTATATGAAATCAAGCCGCATGACCTACTCGATCTTTCGACAGTCCTATGGGGTAACCGATTTTCGCTTGCGTTTGTACTGGGATTCATTTACTCCAATTGAATGTACAATTCCTCCAATATCAGAACAAAGAAAGATTGTTGAAATAGTTTCTGCTTGTGACAAAGTCATTGAATTGAAGCAAAAACTGGTTGACGAACTGAAGAAGTTGAAGAAGGTTTGTTTGGCAAAGATGTTCCCGCAAGAGGGGGAAACGGTGCCGGAGATTCGCTTCCCGGGGTTTACTGTTCCTTGGGTACAGCGTAAACTGAACGAGGTTTTTAGCTTTCTTCAGAATAATACGCTTTCAAGGGAAGTCTTGAGTCCTGAAGTAGGTGTTGCAAAAGATGTCCACTACGGCGATATCCTTGTTAAGTACAATGAATACTTGGATGTTACAAAGGAGGATCTGCCATATATTCAAACAGAGCAAGTATTGGAAAGGCTTAGAGAGGCTAATCTTGAAAATGGCGATGTAGTCATGGCAGATACTGCGGAAGATGAAACTGCCGGAAAATGTGTTGAAATAGCAGGTGTACAAGATTTCCCTGTTATTTCCGGATTGCATACGATCCCTTTGAGACCAAAGCAACAGTTTGCATCTGGATATCTGGGCTATTATATGAATTCATCAGCATACCATAGTCAATTATTACCATTAATGCAGGGTATAAAAGTAACATCCGTTTCAAAGAACTCTGTTCAAAAAACGAGGATTGTATTCCCGGGTGAATTGCCTGAGCAGGCTGCTATTGGAAGATTCTTTATAGCGATTGATACTTTTCTTGCTTCTTATCGAAATGAAATTGCAGAAACACAAAAGAAAAAGAAAGTACTATTACAGTTGCTCCTTTCTGGATTGGTTCGCGTAAATACATGAGGATTCAATTTAAAGGAGGCGATGCCTATGAGAGCTAAAAAATGAGCAATTAATCTGTTGCAGCAGGCTAATTGCTCGGATGAATAAGAAGACGGTAACATCAACTTACACATTGAGTCTATCATTTGACCCTTATGCCGGTCAAGCAGAAATTATCACAGGAGAAAACATTATGACAATGTACTATATCAACCAGGATCAAACAAATAATCCCGGTTATCACCATGAGGTCCACACAAGAGAGCACGCAGAGGAACTCCACATTCAGCGCAAGTACTTCTTGGGCTTTTTTCCGAATGAAGTAGAGGCAGTGCAGGTAGGAAAACGGATTTATTCCGACGCAGATGGCTGCGCAGTCTGCTGTCCAAGAGCACATCGGGGGTGAAAAACCATGCCGAGGAAAGAACATCACGTTGTTCCCAATCCGAACGGCGGATGGGATGTAAAGAGAGAAAACGCAAAGCGCTCCAGCGGGCATTTTGAAACCAAAAAGGAAGCCATGGACGCCGGACGCAAGATGAGTGCCAATCAAAGAACAGAACTGATTCCGCATCGAAAAGACGGAACCATCCAGAACCCGGACAGTCACGGAAACGATCCGTGTCCGCCGAAAGACAAGTAAATAAAGCACAACAGCATGGCGGGACAAACTCTGCCCCGCCATGCCGAATCAAATTGCCGGAGGAAAGAACCATGCCGAATCATTTGATTTTCAATGAACGTCCGGAATCGCAGGACAGAGCATTAAAAGAACTGCAGGCGATGGGATATCAGTATATCCCGAGAGCGGATGCCGAACAGAAGCGCGGTCATCTTTCGCGCGTGCTGTTCCCTGACGTGATGCGTGAGTTTCTTTCCTCGCAATCTTTCTTCTATCGCGGAAAACGTACGCCGTTTCCCGATGAAGCAATCGGCGAAGCAATCCGTGAATTAGATGCGCCCTTGGAACGCGGCCTGATGTTTGCAAGCAAGACGATCTATGATCGCTTAATCTATGGGAAAAGCTGCGAAGTGCATCTGTATGACGGGAACACGCAGTCATTCGACATCACGTATATCGACTGGGAGCACCCGGAAAACAACATCTGGCAGGTTACAGACGAATTTTCGGTAGAACGAACAAACGGGAAATATGCGCGTCCGGACATTGTTCTTCTTATAAACGGGATTCCTTTTGCTGTGATAGAATGCAAAAGATCCAGTGTCGATGTGGAAGAAGGCGTAAAGCAGAATGTGCGTAATTGGCAACCGGACTATATTCCGCAGTTGTTCAAATTCATTCAGCTGGCGATTGCCGCAAATCCGGAATCCGTCAAATACGGAACAGCCGGAACGAGGCAGGAGTTTTATTGCAAATGGCACGAAGAGAACGTGATATGGCAGGAGGAATCAGCAAAGAAGTATATCGACGACGGTCATATCACGGAACAAGATAAAGTTCTGGCGTCGCTGTTGTCAAAAGAACGGCTGCTGAACATCACACGCTATTTTATCTTGTACGATAACGGCATAAAGAAAGTCGCGCGGTATCAGCAGTATTTCGGCGTGGAAAACACGATGCGCCGCATTCGCGGAGAGGACGGATGCGCAAGCCGGGGCGGCGTCATCTGGCATACGCAGGGCAGCGGGAAATCATTGACCATGGTCATGCTGGTCAAGCGTGTGATTGCGGAATCGACGATCGCCAATCCGCGATTTGTTTTGGTTTGTGATCGGTTGAATCTGATCAAACAGCTGCGAGACAACTTTGTGCATACCGGTATGGATCCGGCGGAAGCAACTACCGGACGCGGTCTAATTTCTCTGTTGAAAGATTCGGCCAACACCATCATCGCAACAACCGTCAACAAGTTTGAAACAGCAGCAAAGTCCCGGATGAAAGTGTTGGATGAAAACATTTACTTGCTGATTGATGAAAGTCATCGCTCGCACACCGGTGAATTTCACAACATGATGAATGAAGTGCTCCCGAATGCTTTCAAAGTCGGCTTTACCGGAACGCCGCTGCTTCGCAAGGATAAGAGCAACACATATGTGAAGTTCGGGAAACAGATCGGGGACTCTTATCGCTTTGAAGACGGTATCAGAGACGGGGTCATCGTGCCGCTCGTATATGACGGAAGAGTGATTCCGCAGAAGGTCAGTAGCGATAAAATAGATGACTATCTAAAAAACATCCTGGCACCGCTTACAGAACCGCAAAAAGAAGATATGCGGAAGAAGTGGAGCTCTTTTGTCAAGCTTGCACAAACCGACCAACGGTTGTCCATGATTGCATTTGACATTCATGAACACTTCTTAAGCTATTGCAAGCCGCGCGGCTTTAAAGCAATGGCAGCCGTATCGACGAGAGCAATCGCTGTCAGACTGGAAAGAGCAATCAACGGAATCGGAGGGGTGCATGCTGCTGCTTTGATTTGCGACGAGTCAGTGTCTTCCGAAGGAGACGAGGGAGACATTACAAATTTGGACAAGGAATTGATTCGTGATTTCTTCAGACATGAAGTTGTGCCGCGTTTCGGGAACAAATATGAAGACTATGAAGAGTATGTCAAGAACAGTATCATTGGCGGTGACGATCTTGATATCGTCATTGTTCAGAGTATGCTGCTGACCGGCTTCGATGCACCGTCTCTCGGTGTATTGTACATTGATAAGTCGATGAAAGATCATACGTTGCTGCAAGCGATTGCAAGAGTGAACCGCATTGCGCAAGGCAAGGATTTTGGTCTTATTGTGGACTATTGGGGATTGTTCCAAAAACTGAATTCGGCTCTGGAACTGTACAGCGATGAAACATCCGGTTTGTCAAATTTTGATCCGGATGATATCACTGATGCGTTGGCAACGGCGACGGAAGGAAAAGAAAAGCTGTTGCAGAGGCATAAGGAACTGTTGGATTTCTTTGCAGATTCAACAATGGATCAAAACAATCCGAGAGAATGGATTGATTATTTTAATCGGGAAGATGAAAAAGAAAGTGAAGAACTCAGAAAAGAATTCTATGACAGACTGCTTGCGTTTTCTTCAATGATGACCCTTGCTGTCGGAGACTATTCTCTTTATAACAGCATCGGCTTTGAGCAAATGCAGAACTATAAGGCAGACTTACTCTTTTTCCATAAGCTGAGGTCTGCTCTTATGATGATTTATGCAGAAAAAGTCGATTTCAGCAAATACGAAGACGGCATCCGTAATTTGCTCAATACATTTGTAACGTCCGAGCCGGTAGAAATCGTAACGGAACCGGTTGCTTTGCATGATAAGCAGGCAATGGAAAAGCAATTAGAAGAAATCGATGGACAAAAAGCAAAGGCGGCGTATATACAGACCAGAATCGTATCTGAACTTGAGTCGAAAAGATACGAAGATCCGATTCTGTTTAAGCGGTTTTCCGAGAGAATCCGAGATACAATTGCACAGTATAGACAATCTCGTGATGAAAGTGCATATCTAAACAGTATGAGAAGAATGGCCGAAGACCTGCGCCAGGGAATTACCGGTCAATCTTATCCTTCCGCTATCGCAAATGACAGCGATGCTAAAGCATTCTATGGAGCATTTGTTGACATACTGAAAGAACCGCAGGAATCCATAGAGCAGGATACTGCACTCGGAAAACTTGCTCTGCAGATCAAACTAGTCATACTATCTCTTGCCAGAGTAGACTGGAGAACAAGTGTTCCGATCCATAAGAAAATGAACCAAGCGGTAGAAGATTCTCTTTGGGATTACTGCGATCAACAGGGAATCGACTTGCCGATTGAAAAGATGGATTTAATGATTGAAAGTATCATGAAAACAGCGATGAGCAGATATTGAATATGATTGAATTTATCCAAATAGATGGGAATTCATTGCCTATCATAATCGAGCATAAAAAAATGAAGCAAGTGCGGTTAAAGGTCTTTCCTGATGGGAAGATTAAGTTGTCTGTGCCCACAGAAACACTTGATGAGTGGATTGCTGCTTATCTATCAACAAAAACAACCTGGATCAAAGATAAACTGGAATTGTTCAAAAAAACGCAGGCAGTAGAAAAAGAAGAGCATTATGCTTCAGGAGTATCAACGCGCATTTTAGGACGTCAAATGATAGTAAGAGTTAATTTATCATCTCGAAAGAAAATCGTGTGTGAAGATGAATCATTGGTGATTTATACTTCCGAGATTGAACAAGAGAGAATTGACAGACAAGTAAATAATTGGTGGCAAAAAACGGCAAAACAATATTATGAGTCGGTTGCGCGGCAATTGTATCCAATCATTGAGAAACATGGAATCGAAAGACCAACAATCCGCGTAAGGAAAATGAGTACGCTTTGGGGAAGTTGTAGCAGAAAAAAGAATATGATCAACCTAAACTATTATCTACTAAAAGCGAATTCGCCTTGTATAGAATATGTAATTTTACATGAGATGACTCACTTCTTGTACCCGAAACACAATAAAGACTTTTATGATTTTCTAACAATACATATGCCAGACTGGCAAGCTCGAAAACGTGTGTTGGATTATGAATATGTACTAGGTATTTGAAATCAGTTTTTTGCTTATAATGCAATTCTTGAGATTATAAAGGACGCCCCGTGTGAAGCGCCCCCTGTCAAGTAGACAGTGAAAAAAGCATAAATGGTTGAGATCGAGATTCCACCCTGCTGCGCAGCAGGGTGGAATCTTCACGCGGCAGCTTGGTGAAACTCCATAGGCGTCATACAGCTCAACCGTTTCTGGTAGTCTTGAATACTTTTTGTTTTTTCAAGTGTCTACTCTATGGGGATTATATCAGTGTTGAGGCGTCCTTTACTTCTGCAGTAGTGCTCATTATATGCTTTGCCCGAAAAGTGTTCGCATCAGCGTGTCGCTCGCGCGTTTCTTGCTTTGCTCCAGAACGTGTGCATACTGCCGGAGCATAAAACCGGGATCGGCATGGCCGACAAACTCCTGTACGGTTTTCGGGTTCTCGCCTGCGTCGAGCATATAGGTCACAACCGTATGCCGAAGATCATGCAGCCGCATGCCGTTCAGACCTACCTTCTTTGCCGCCTGCTGAAAGTGGTGCGAGCAGATATTCGGCGTGAGCAGCTGCCCGGCGTCGTTGATACACAGATATGGGATCTCAACACCGAAATAATCGCAAATCTTTGCATTTCGTTCCTTCAATTTCAGCAGTTCGATTTTCAGCATCTCTGGCAGGGGAAGCACACGCTTGCTGTTCTTCGTTTTCAGCTCGCCGATCTCGTTCTTTTGCGTCAGGGAATTGTAAATGTAGGCGCGACGGATATGAATCGTGTTTTCCTTGAAATCAATATCCTGCCATTGCAACCCGAGCGCTTCCCCGCGGCGGCAACCGAGCATCGCGCAGATGAGGATTGGATAATAGGTCGGATGATCCCCGAGCTCTTTCAAAAGCGCAGAAAGCTGTTCCGGGGAAGGAATCACGTAATCAATGCTTTTCTTCTTCGGAAGGCGCACGTAGGCGCATGCATTTCGCGGGATGAGGTTCGTGCGTACAGCTTGATCCAGAGCTTGCTTCAATGCAGAGTGTACGTTGTGGACTGTCTTGGCGCTGTACGTTTTTGCCGGACTTACCAATACCTGCAGTCCTTTGACTTCTTTGTATACCGC
>JAEEGL010434517.1_pt1 | contig 12255 bp, 14 predicted proteins | sample 9134231 | NCBI WGS metagenome assembly JAEEGL01 (sample SAMN16246548, study PRJNA631951) | gut metagenome | biome: gut microbiome; feature: rumen; material: fiber-attached | host: Bos | place: Iran: Karaj | collected 2018-10
AATGGCTTTCCATATTTGGACGTGTTAAAAAATATTAATTCAAAAAAATTAACAAAATAAAAAAATTCTTAATAAAAAATAAAAATTGTTAAAATTCCGGGACGTTCTGCGGCATAGTCCAAAAAAATCTTAATGCTCAAATTAAAGAGAGTTAAATATTCAAAAAGATTCCTAACGAGATGAGGGACGGACGTCCAGGAACTCCGATATAAAATAAACTGGAAATTGATTTCCATATTGAAAGAGAATGACAGAAGACAATACATTGAATGAGATACTCGGGGAAAGGGATGACTTCCAGCAGCGTCTTGTAGATGACGCTGATAAGGAGCAGTTGTACTCAGAGAGATGGCCGGCTAAGAAAGGAGGTCGTCCCAAGAAGCGTCGTCAGCAGGAAAAGTTATATCCGGTTGATCGTTCTGATAAGATTAAGGACAAGACAGTATGGAAAGAGATTCCGAATGTATCTCTGGATTACAAGTTATATGTCTCATCCAACGGAGATATAAAGGTTGCTCTGTACGGTCGCAAGGATTTGGCCGGACGTCCGCTTGTCAACATCGGCCAAGTCTGGGTGCCTGTTGATGAACTGGTAGCCGCAGCATTTCTTCCTGGTCAGGCATCAACATCAGATGAAACAGAACTCGAATCTATATATAAAAAGAAAGTCTTGGTTCATAAGGATGGAAATTTGATGAACAACACAGCTGGAAATCTCATCTATATGAATCCGGAGAAAGTCGGATTCAGCAGGAAGGGTACTCAGCGTCCGTATATAGTTCCTGAAGATGTTATGACTGGACGTTATCCTGAAATGGAGAAGCGCAGTCCGTATTTCAAGAAGAATATGGACGTCAGCAAGGAATTGGGTGAAGAGTTCCAGGAAGTCATGACTCCTGGTATGAAGTTGTATATACGTAGTCTGGTTGATGAGAGATGTGCAGAGATTCTGAGTGATTATCTTTATGATACTTTGGTCGGACGTCAACACTTCAGTCTTCCGTTCTTCAAGTCAGGAGGTTCAGACGTCCCTCCGTCAGAATATGCTAATGGACTTCCAGGAAGTCTCTTATATGGTGATACGATGCGTTTGACGAATCCGAATACTGGAGATGTTGCTGGAATGTTCGGTGCTAAGACGAAGACAAAGCGCGGCGTGTCGTCCGGAGATGCTTCTATGATTGACAAGATTATGGAGGACGATGAGTATCGCAATATGCACAGTAAGAATATGGCTAATGATTATTTGGATCCTAAACTGGAATACGAGATACTCAAAGGTGAACAGATTCCCGAGTGGAGAGATAATGTCATTGATACTTATATTGTCGAAGGACGTCGAGTATTGGACAAAGACTATGTTATAGTCCGTAGGGATTATCCGGGAAAGACGAATGTTGTTTATAGGATTCAGAAGAAGATATGGAATCAGGCTGCAAAGATTCTGAAAAGCATCCAGAAAGGGAAGCCGATTGATGAGGCTGTGAATATGGGTATTATTCCGATTAGGGACAAGGATAAGTTTGTCAAAGGCTACAGTTATCTGCGTGATGAGAGAGGTGTCTATGTGAAGCCGAAGATATTGAGGAATGAAGATATGATGAAGACTGCTGCTGACTGGTTCCAGAATCCGTATCAGTCTAATGACCCGACTTTGGGCGGACGTTTGAAGGAGTACCAGGTCGGTGAGATTGAGATGATGGTTGTCATTTGTGAGACATTATATGGGCAGTTCCTGGAAGTCATCAAGGCAATTGAGAAGTACGACAATGATTTGGAGAAGTCTTATCAGAAGCGTGTGGAGAAGAATCAGAGGATGACAGATGCTGATATGAAGTTATTGCGTCAGAAAGCAGCAAAGGATCCGAAGCAGCGCATAGAGATGGGTTTATTGAGTGAGAAAGAGCGAAAGTTATTAATGGATAATATCAGGGAGATTGGAACTCAGACGTTGCTTAATATGGGCATTGGACGTGGAAGCAGGAATCCAGGTTTCGGAAGCAGCGGTAATTCAGTGCGTGTTAAAGCAGAGTTCTTTGACGGCAATTTCAAGATATATGAATCAATGAGAGAAGCTGCTGATGATTTGGGAGTGGATCCGTCTCAGATTTCCAAATGTATCCATGGTAAGGTGAAGAATTCGATGATTCGAGGTATCAGATTTGTTCCGATTGACGTCCGCGAGGATATTGCTGTTTTATTGAGCATTATCAACAGGTTCAATATGGAAAATGAGTGTTATGCACAAAGAGAGCGTCACAGGATTGCTATGGAGAAGGATATGTGGAAGAAAGAGCATCCAGACAGTGCTATATTGAAGTGCAAAGATGACAAGAGCATTCAAAGAGGACGTCCGGCTGGAAGTAAGAATAAGGCGAAGACTGTTGAAAACGTTGAGTTAGTTCCAGAGTTAGTTAAGAAGCCTGAGATTGGAGAAGACGAGAGGACTGTCGGAGAGATATACGATGAGTATATGGAGACTGAAGCATTGAAGAAGAGGTTGGAGACTAAGAACAGAAGTGTGGGAACAGACGGTTCTGAGATTCCGGACGATGAGGATCTGGACGCATTGTTGAGAGACGATATTTAAATATCGGGGTCATATTTAAATATGGGAGTTCCGGGAACGACAGTATATTTGAATATTGGAAATATATTTCCAGATTCAGATGAATGATGGACGTCCTGGAACTCCTGAATTTAATAAATATCATATGCGAATCAACGAGGATTATATTGATAATGTGAAACCAGACGAGCTAGCTGATGATTACAGTTCATTGTCGATGGACGTCCGGCAGAATGTTCAGTGGTTGCTAAATGACCACCATACCAATATAGACTTCAATGTTGTTGACAGACCCATATATAAGCCGAAGAACAAGAAAGAACTGTTTGCTTTGATTCGCATATGCATAAAGAAGTACGGAGAGGATTGTAATCTGAACTGGATAGATGTATCTGGGCGTCATAATTTCTCTGGCTTATTCTATGTGTCTAGTTTCAACGGTGACATATCTAAATGGGATGTATCAGATGCAATTGATATGGATAAGATGTTCTTGTCTTCTAAATTCAACGGCAATATATCTGGATGGGACGTCTCGAATGTCAGGAATATGTACGGAATGTTCTGTGCATCTGAGTTCGACCAGGACATATCATCTTGGGACGTCAGATATGGTGCTGATGTCAATGGAATGTTCAAGAATTGTCCGATTCGTGATGAGTACAAGCCAAAGCGATTGTAGATATTGAATCACGAGGATCGCTTGCAGACATTGGATTATAACGATTGATATCAAACAACTATACATATTTTTATCAGTATAATATATATGGAAGATTACAATTTTGTATATAGTTATATTTTTAAGAAATCCAATGCTGTATATGTCGGACGCACAAATGACATATCCAGAAGAAATTGTTCGCATCATAGCAAAGCAGATACGAATAAAAAGTACGTATATGATTCTGTTGTCAATGCATATTCTGATGAAACTGGCGAAGAAATACCAAAAATGACAGTTCTAGAAAAGAATTTGGATATTATTGATAGTCTTGAATTAGAAGAAGTGTGGATAGAATATTATAAAAACAAAGGTTATAAAATTCTGAATTCTCATCAAGCTGGTTTATTTTCCGGTGCTGCTCCGTTTATAGAGAACAAATATTCAGATGAGAATATAAAACGTTTCGCTAAAAAATTCAAATCATTGTTGGAGTTCAAAGTAAAATTTCCAAATACATATAAGCGTTTCAAGCAGATGAATCTATTAGATAAGTTATCATTGCCAGAACATCCAGACATATCAAAGTTTAAAACTGAAAAGTCTGACAGTGACGGACGTAACTTTAGTGCAATTGCTAAGATGGGATATGAATTGCTAAATCTCAAAACAAACTTATCTGAAGATGAAATCAATAAAAAGTCTAAGTAAACAATTTTAACAACTAATTATTTTTGTTTATTTTCTAAATCTTAAATAATTTAACTCTGTTAAATTGTTTTAGGTCATATGTTAATAAAACTATATGAACATATACGAATTTCATAACAGTAGACTTATTATGATAAATACAAGTGCTTGATTTTCAATTTATTAACACTTAAATTTTCAGATTTATTAGGACGTTAACCTAAAATTATGTAATGTTAAAATCTGTTTTAACATTGAAAATAATTTACATCAAAATAAGGGAGTTCCTGAACGCCCATTATATAATGAAACTGGACGTCTATAAAGGACGTCCAGCATATTATTCTTCTTCATTGAATTTATCGTAAAGCCTCATAAATCGTTCATCTCTTTCAAACGGCCGTCTTAACCATTCTTCTTTGTATCTTAGCAGGAACAAGTACAGATATTTTGCAGCAGTTTCTTTATCAATCTGGATATTGAACATTTTATTCAACGTCTTGATGCAATCCTAGTTGTTGACTAGTTTCTTCACTGCGTCAGTCAGTTCGAGTGCTGCTTTATCTCCGTTTTGTTTCTTATAGTCGTCGTACAGTTTGCAGATTGTCTGGAACGCTTTTTTCTTTTCCTCGTCTTCTGCTTTGATATTGGAACGCTTTATGCCTTTCATACTGGCATCATAAATCTGCTTTGTGCCTTCCGGATTGATGAACATTACAGCAAAGACGTCTGCATCCTTGTTTTTCCTCACTTCTTCATAGTCTATCAGGAAGAGGAATGATATTTCCTTTCCGAGAGTCATAGACTTTATGGAGTTGTATGTTGCCTTACGTCCTTTCAGAACATTTGGCAATTCCGAATTCTCATAGAATTTCTTGCCGAGAATGTTATCATCAGATAGATTACTCAATGACGGACGATAAGTTCCTTTCAGAACTGTTCCGTCCGGTTTGATTTTGAACATATCAAATGACTGTGATGCCCAACACCAGCGAATCTCATAATATCCGTTGTTCTTCTTGGTGTACTCCTTAGCATATGCAATGAACTTCTTCAGTACATTGGACTCAAATGCTTCGTTTAATTGTTTTGTTACCATTTGTAGATTAATGAGTTTCCATATTTATTATGAATTATCAGAGTTCCCGGACGTCTTATTTTCATAAATATATTATGAGGATTAACGAAGATTTTTTAGAAAACATAGAGCAGGAAGATATTATATCGGATCATATTTCTGATTAGGATATGAGCGATAATAGTTTATATCCGTACATTTTCAATTTAGATTCCGGTGAAATTCCGAAGAAGCGTAAAACATCTTTCTATATCCAGAGAATAGAGAGACTGCATCGTCTTCTCGTTGCAATGCTTGATAGATGTCCTGCTATAATGAATTTCAATCATAACTTCGTTATCTATATAGGAGATTACAATGATGAAGATTACAATGAAATGGTGACATCTCACGGAGTGACCATCAGATGGCCAAGATGGAAAGAAAATCCGTGCAATACGATTGAAGAGTATTTGGACCCTAAAGTCGGACGCAGCACTGCCATTAAGATTAAGCTCGGGCTTAAAGCGAAGACAGATACGATACTTCAGATCCGAAGGCTTATGCTTTCTCTTTGGAAAGCATTCAGCACGGCATTCCGTATTGCTTATAAAACTGCAGGTTATCCGAGTTCCGTATATATGACCAATTAGAATTTCACGGTGAATTGTTCGGATAACACCGAAAAGATATGGACGTCTAAGAATGAGCGAGAGCATAAATTCTTCACAGAAGCATACAGGGCATTTCATCCGGAAATGAAGCCGGCGCAGATAAAGCCAATAATTGATGAATTCACCGGCCAGGACAGCGGTCTTCAAAAAGCACTCAAGAATTTCCGTAATGATGCAGAATGGAAGAAGAATACCGGAAGACAACCTTATCGTCTAAAAAATCTCGTCAACGGTGCCGAGAAAGCAGAACTCATGGACGACGGCCGGATAAACTTCCACTGGAGAGGAAACGAGTATTGGCTTGATGACTATATGTTGATTTCGCCGAAGACTCGTAACAAGGAATATATTATCACTGACGTCACGGGTATAAAATATATGTTTGCAGTCAGTTTAGAAGGTGCGAAGCCTGGATTTGTAAAGGAGAAATGTAATCTCATTATGCAGTTCTGCAAGGATATTGCATTGGACGTCAAGAATATTCTCATAGAAATTGACGGACCGGCACTCAAAGAATTCAGTAACGGCAAAGTAGATTTCAAGGCATTGCTTCCTGGAATGAATGTTAAAGTGGATGTCACCAGTGAGGAAATCAATATATGGAGTTGGGATCTGAAGACGAAACGCATTTCTATTCCGGATAAGTTCGACGTGACCATTACGGATTCATATGGCACGAAGACGTATCACTTCAAGAAGGTTTACAAATACTTATGAAGTTCCTGGACGTCTGTCGTTCATTTGATTGGAAATATCTCTGTAATATGACGTTGCTCGAAATTATAGATGTAGATATGTCCTCTATAGTTGATGAAATATATACAAGTTGAATCCGGCAAGACAAGTCTTTCGATTTCTGCATCGTTCGTTATTTGTTCAAACTGAGCAAGCGTTGAACAACCTATGAAGAACATAGCAAATGTAAGAGAAAGGAAAAACTTCTTCATAATAGACGTCCAAAAAGTTTTTATATTTATCTTTATCTGGACGTCTGTTGTTCATTTTGCGGGACGTCCGGATTAATACAGATGATTTTCCTTAAGGACGTTGATGAGTTTCTTGTAGAATTCTGTGTCACGCCATTTTTCGCTTAACAACTTATCCATTCGAGTGAATAACTTGTCTATATTCGTGCAGTCTTCTTCTGACTTATTGACAGCATATATATAGTCGTTGTTCTCTATTCCGAGATATACGAAGATAACCAGTTCATTGCTGTCGCTGATTAAGGCTCTCACGAACAATGCTTCCGGATGGTACTGAGAGATGAAGTTTATATACGGCGTATTTCCGAAATATCTTAGATCTTTTGTACAGGAATACATCTGTGTTCTTTCATCTATTATACTCTTAGCATATAATTCCCAACTTCTTTTAATAAGATCGAGCATATTGATTGGGAATCCGTTTAATGAGTTATCATTGACATAAAAAGAATCCGTAGAGTCAAAGTATTCTTCCTAATAGTCAATTCCCCAATCCTCTATAATAACTTGTTCCGGTTCACCGGTTATCATCTGTGACATGTTTATATTCTTATACGGAAGATGTCTTTCGTCATAAAGAAGCGCTTCTATGAAATCAGATAATATTAAGATTTTACGGAAACGGATATGTGATATTTTCTGATAATCACTCAACCATATATGACCAAAGATGGCATAGCCGTCATCAGATGAGATATGCTTTGCATATAGAATGGATTCTTCAGAGACTTTTGCATGGATTAAAAGATCATTTTCGTGAGATGTTACTTTACCGATGCGGGTCGATATGTAATCAATCAATTTGATTATGAACCCTGCTGCTTGCGTGAAGCGTCTGAAATCGGATTCGACAAAAACTTCAATGAGACTATCGGCGTTTTTTCTTATCATATATTTCCTGATAAACGCTGATGACTGTACTATTCTCTCGATTCCAGGAAGAAAATCAATGTCATTATGATTGGTCGCATCAATTTCATACATCAACTTGAAATCATCATCCTTATATGATTTCTCTGTATCAATGTCATTTTTCGACAACAAGTCATCACTTTCGACGTTTTCTATGAACTCTTCGTTAATCCTCATATGATATTTATTGATTGGACGTCCTGGACGTCTTCCGTTCATATGAGTGATACGAGTCCGCTATTGATAGTCTTCCACTGTTCATCTGTAACGTCCGGATACAGAAGGCTGAGGATGTCAGACATCCATTTTGTATTATGAGTCCGGACGACGATATTCTTGATATAGACTTCTTCCGGTTCATAGTCAAAATCGAGAGTCAGTATCTGGCACGGGACGACGAACTCGAATTCTGAGGAATATGAATAACCGCTGGGCCTTGTAGCAATTGATGCAAACTGCGGAAAGTCCGTATGTGATAAAGTGTAGTCTGTTTCTTGGTCCAGGAAAGTCCTGTCATTGAAAGAAGCTCCGTCCTGGAAGAAGTCCTTCAGTATATGGCTGCGCATGGAGATTTCATCGACATAGCGCTTATATCCTTGACGGGATGTGATGCCGGAAGCCATGATTGCTTCGTGGAAGTCATCTGGTCCAAGGACGTTAGTTTGGGAGCGCAGCAAATTGGTTGCGTATTCTGCGATTTTGAATGGTTCAACGTTCTTCTGTGTGATTGAGCATCTGTCGTTTGCCAGGTACATCTCGACAATCTTGTATCGTGAGAAGAGGAATTCCTGGACGTCTTCCATTGATTCGCTTGTTATATATTGCAATGCAAGCGAGAATTGATTATAGTTGATGTTGAATTCTCCGGAACGGTCTATCGTCCAGTTTCCAGTCTGGATATATTCCAGGATGACTCCGACCAGACGTATGTTGAAGCAGATAGATGTCGGATTCTCATTTGACTTCACGGGGACGCTTACCATCGTGAAGTTGTGTGCTGTTGATGAGGCTGACCAGAGACTGCGGAATATGCTCATTGCTGCACGCAGATTATTCTTGAATTTGCCTTTGATGCCGAATGCAATGGAATTGGGTGCTTTGCTCTATGCGAAAGTATTGAAGCACTTGTAGTCGTAATCGGATGTCTGGATATGATCGAATCCGTCTTTGTAATTATAAACGACTTCCAGGCGTTCTGCTGAAGAAACTGCGGGTGTTGCGCAAAGGAACTTCATCACACGCCGTGAGACGACGTCCTTGATCATGGAATCGTTCCACAAATTGATGTAGATGACCATGTCATATGAACCTCCGAACTCGGGAGTCTCTTCAGATGACTGCAACAGGTCGTCATCCTCAACAGTTTCGATGAATTCTTCGTTTATCCGCATAGGATATTTATTTTTGATGTGAAAGACAGACGTCCAATAAAAAAGAGATGCTTTGATTAGCATCTCATCTTGTTTATTTCTTAAATGGGGGTATGTTCCAAGTTTTTCGAAGATAGTCATCATATATGTCTTGCATAGTAGGTTCCGGTTTAAATGCTTCGATGTTCTGAATCTGAATACTGTTGATTTTCATAACCATTTTATAATAATTGTCACTTCCCGGTTTTGCATTCGAAACAATAATCTCAGCAATATCGATTTCTTCATCCATTTCTAAGTTTATATTCGATTCGTTCATTGCTTCTATTTCTTCAAGTTGTAACATTTGTTTTGATTTGATGAAAACAGTAGCATTGATGATATTACCGACCGCATTTAATTCTCTTATAATTGGTTTATTGTTGTTATTGTATCCAATAACGAATTCTTTATTATTTAATAGATTTCTGTATTCAACGTTTCCGTCTCCGCTAAACCATGTATTGATAGACTCTACCATTTTCTGGATTTCATCTTCTTCAATCATTCCCGGAATAAAATGGTATATCGTATAATTGAAATCGTGGAACAATCTGAGTTCTTCTTCCTTGACTATGAGTCTCGGAAGTTTATCAGTTATCTTGAAAGACATCTTTCTGCCCGAATGTTGTTCCTTATTTCCGTAGAACATAAGACAAATATTCGCAAATGGATTTGACGACGGTATCAATTGTCTTGTGAACTGAAGATATGTCTTATAGATGTCCGGAGAATGATCTGATATTCTCAAACACATCCATTTTTCATCGCTTAATTGTTTACGATAGTAATTACTATATTCATCAGCTGCTTTATTGTTTGTATTATTAGCATTTCCTTCAGCATAGCGATAATTAGATGATATTGCATCTTTTATACCTCTGTTGATTCTTTGAAAATCCAAACCATTTACGTTGAATTTCTCTGCTTTCTGATACATAGGGAAGTTCCCGTTATTGAATTCTTGAATAGTCATGATATATTTCTTTTATTTCAGTTGCTTGTTGTATGTAGTTATGTTGTTCGAGTGACTCTATGATGTTGTGAATCACCAAGCTGACGTCTTCGACACCAGTGAGTGCAAGTCTCTTTGCGTAAAAATATGCTTTCTCCGGATTGAAGCGTTTGCTTTCATCATAATCCCAATAATAACTTGCCAGGAATTCTGTTGCATTTATGACACCAGCATCTGATAATTCGACGAGTTTGTTAAAGTTCTCTTTGTAGTTGATTCTAGACTCACAGTCTCTGATGGCTTTCTCTGCTATGTAATACGGAATCTCGTACTGGACGCCAATCTGAAGTATCTCATCGTCATAATTACAGTACGGACCCGTGTATTTCATCAATGCTGGTTTATAATGTCGTACTTTCACTAAGTATTCCATTATGCCGCTGATGTGCTTGTAATTACAATCTAAGCGCTCTGGGATTATATAACCGTCGTGAAAGTACATATGGGCATCAAAGAGCACTTCATTGCTGTATTCCGTATTGAATTTGAAGATGATGTCCTCTGTTGCATTGAGCATATCCAACAATTTCTTGGAGGAATATTTCTCAAATGCTTCACGCACTTCCTTGGGTGCTTCTATGAATAATTTCAGAATCTCATCCTGGAACTGTGTTCCTCCGTAGTACAGAGGATATTCTATTTCATAGAGACGATTCAGGAAGTGGAACGCTTTTTCATAGCGTCCGGATTCTATCAGATGAACTCCATATGTCTGTAAAGCATCTGGGACGTCCAGCAGAGCATATTCTCTTGCTGTAGTGAAGAATTCATCGTCAGTGTGATTATCTTGGTTGAACAGCGTCCATTTGCAGTCATTGCTTCCAAGTTCAGCACCACGTCGGAGATACTTGAATGTTTCTTCTTCGTCTTCGTCATAGAAGAATAGGCAATCTACATATGCACTGAATGCCGGCAGATAGCCTTCATCAGCCATCTGTCTCATCTTGTGCACAGTCTCTATGATATGATGATGTGTCCAGTTTGACTTATCATAGACGATGTCACACAGTTCTTGTAGATATGTAATAGTATATTTCATATTCACATTTTATACTACAAAGGTACAAAATTATTTTCAAATAATACTACTATTAGACGTTCTTTTAAGAAATTTTAGGTCATCTTTCCTCCATATCTGAATATAGACGACCGATATTTAAATATCGACAGTCCATATTTAAATATCCGACCCATATTCAAATATCGGCTGATATTTGAAAATTCCTTATATCTGAATATCACTTATATTTTGATTCTGGACATTTACATCTTATGATAAATAATTCCGGACATCGCAATATGGTGTACCCGGTATAATCTTGTATTCAGATGAACCCGTGAATCAAATAACTATTATTCAAATAAGTCATATTTTACTTTAAAAGGTCAGTCGATATTTAAATATAGCATTTTAAGTCATTCTAAGCGTTTTTAAGTTCAAAGCTTCATAGTTCACTAGTTAAAGGTCAAAAGACCGTCAGCGGTCAGATTAAGCAGCAAATTTCAAGGATTTCAAGTTATCAGTACATAGTCAAAGTTATTCTAAGGTCATTCAAGCATTATTCTACTCAAACAATCATCACAAATAAGAAGATACGCATTCAAGTCAAAGTCCACTTATATTCTCAAGTTATTTCTAAGTTATTCAGATAATATTTCAAGAAGTCTCATTACACACATACATGCATATACATATCTCGCATCATATCATCACACATATAGCACACGAAGAAGTTTTTTCAGGATTCATATATGACATATAAACAGATTCGAAGGAATAAACTACAGATGAAATGAGATATGCCAGGAACGGTTCTGATGAATTGCCGGCTTTATTTTTAAGAAAAAATTAAGGACGTTCTGCAAAAAATTTTAGATTGACGTCCTGATTATGTTAAGTCGCTGGTTGAGAGAAACTTACGACTAAATAATTTTTTGTATCAAGTGTGTTTGCTTGTATACATGCATGTGATGCGCATGCGCGCGCGAAATTTTCAAACTATTCTAAAATTTAATGATATATATTATAGGGGTTAGGGGTTGAGGTATATGAAGTATAACCCTTTGAAAAGGAAAAATTAGATTTAATAAGAAAGTAGAGAAATAGTATACGAAAGAGAAATAAGTTTCTTTTGCTTCTTTTCTTTGATTAAACTTTCTTTCGAAAATCATCTTCAACATCCTTTTGAAAATCATTCTCAATGTCTGAACAGTTTTTTTGAAATTCTTTTTTTAAGAAGGATGTGTAAGCAAAACTAATTTGTAAAACATCTTTTGGA